>ENA-ORRA01001438-ORRA01001438.1-human-gut-metagenome-genome-assembly--contig:-NODE-1438-length-16118-cov-5.010397_pt1 | contig 16118 bp, 17 predicted proteins | sample MGYA00242169_ERZ509122 | MGnify/ENA primary metagenome ERZ509122 (study PRJEB26280, sample SAMEA2338650) | human gut metagenome | biome: human gut; feature: human-associated habitat; material: faeces...
TTTTAAATATTCAATAACATGGGAAAAAACTGATTCCTCTAAATCATCACGTGAAGACCAATACCAGTACATATTTTTTGATAATAATGGTTCTTCTTTTCCGACTCCTCTTGGTGAAACACGAGAGGAGTCATTCAATCGCAATTTGATTCCTGCACTTGCCAAAATGGTTGGTGACAATACAATATAACGTGGAATTGCATACTCTAACTCGAATCCATCTTTGCGTACACGTACAATTTCATTTTCCATTTCCTTATACCATGAATATTGAGAACAGTCAGGCAAATAAACTTTGCATGGACCTAGCTTAGAACGATATACAATAATTCCATTTCCATCACTAACATCCATATTCTGAAGTTCGTCCGGTGTAATCAAAGGTTTTTTCTGATGTCCAATATTTACACCACTACCAGTGGAAGTAACATTGTTATTAAAATTATTACTGTACGATTCAACCATAATATCTTCTTCACCAATATTATCACTGATTGATTTACAAACATCATGGTCAGCGCTTGAAATAAAATACCACAAGTTACAGTTTGAACGAATGATGTGTGCAATATGATCACCGTACTTTTCGTTCATCTGTTCATAGTCCTGCAAATATAAATGGAACAGGATATTTCGTGAACGTGCTACAGTCATTTTCCCATCAAAGTTAGGAATCTTTGCCATGTTTCCAAACTCATCTAAAATAAAATGAACACGCTTTTCCAATTTACAGTCATCACGCTGGTTTGCTTCATAAACAAGTGTCTTATATGCACTTTCAATCATCATCGCTGTTATCGGATTATATCTTTTCTTTTCATCTGGATCCACAATAAACAGTGCATGTTTTCCATCCTTGAAACTACGGAAATTAAAATCTGATTTACTCATCACCTTCATCAATTTTCGACTAGTGAATGGTCGAATAGATGCAAGAGATGAAGTTATAAATGACCCTCTTGTTTTGTCTGGTGCAGTGGCGATTGTAGCAAAACTTAATCGAGATACAGATGTTTCATCCAATGACTCCATATATGCGGATAGTACCATCTTTTCTTCTCCATCAATCCTTTTTGTCTTACCAAGTAGAGATATCATTTGTACCAGTGAATAATAATTTTTTTAGCACGTGCAATGGGAGCCGATGCGACTTCTAATAACGAAGAAATAATCAATGCCTTTTGTCCATCAATCCATATTGGTTCTGAATTTGAATTTCCATCAACAATAGATTCAACCTGATCCTGAGCATATTCATCTGCTTCATCCGGATCTTTAACGGCCCAGTCTGTAATATCATCCAATGGATTCCAATGATCTGAATACTCAGGATTACGGAAATCAATCACATGTACCTTGAAACCTTTCTTCGAAAGGTATAAATGAAAACCGTTATACATTTCTTTTTTTGGATCATGGAAAATCATACTTTCACTTGCCATGCTTGCAAGCATGACCAACTGACGAACAATCTTTCTAGATTTACCAGATCCGGTAGTACCAACACAGTAATCATGAAATGAATCTGTTTCATATAATAAAGTTTTATCTGAAATCATATGCACGGGAGCACCGCCAACATCTAGATGTTGTGTTGTATCAATTGGTGCTTCACCAAAATATTTTTTTTGTTCTTTCAGGGTTCGCCAGCGTGCAGTAGCAATAACGTTAGATTGCTGAGGGCGATTTATTTTCAAGCCAAAAGCAACATAATAAAAACATAATGCCCACATACAAATACCTGTTATTGCACCATCCCTTTTATGATTTAAAAAAGAATCAACAAAAGAAACATCGAGCTTCAAAAGCATAGTATCAATCATGTAGAAGATCAGATAAGAAATCAAAAACATGACTGGAAAAAGACATATCAAAGATATATAAAGACTTGTTGAAGTTGTCGTAACTGTACTTTGACTTTTGTTTTTTGACATAGAATTAGTCTCCTTTCTAAAGAAATTAAAGAAAAAGTGTGAACACAAGGCTATTTATACCTTGAAGCTCCACTTTTAAGTCAAGAAAAATGAACAAAAGTTCAAAAACTAAGAAAATGCACCTTAAAGGCTTATTTAGCCTTCAGGAAGCACTTTTTAAAGAAAAAGGAATGAACATTTTTTGAACAAAGTTCAAAAATCAGACAAAGAAGAAAAACACAGGATGAAGACATAAATAGCTTGCAAACACTGTTTGCAAGGCCCTTAAAAGTTCATCGAATCCGATGTGCTTATCCTGATGACTTTTAGAAGCGTATTTTGTTCACTAAAATAGCGGATAAAAGTCCAACAAAAAAGTGCTTCAATTGAACCACAGAAGCACATAATAAGAAAATTAATTAAGGATGACAAACAAGGAAGATATTTAATATTTGAGTACATTAAAATACGAAAAAAGAATATCAGGAATTGTTTGGTTTCACAGATATTAAGTACCTTAATTTCTGTGTTCATCCCAATTTTATAGAAAATAAAAAAGGTACAATATTGTACCAATATGAGAATGAAAAACAGTCCGGACAGTTAACTGTTCATGTACTGTTTTTCAAGTTTTTTTATTTTCGATTGTGATAATTTAGGTAAAGTATAATCAACCTGCGATACATTAAATCCATTCATTAGAATGGTTTTAAGTTCGTCTGTACCGTAGGCTAAGAAACCTAACTGCTCCTTTACAATACGATCACAGAAATAAAGATGTGAAGCGTAAGGTTCGTCCATAAAGAACACAACATTTGTTTCAGGATGAAGCAGTTTCACGTACTTACAGATGTTGATACAAGTTGGATCACTGTACCATGATTTTTGTATTAAGAGTAAATAAATATCTTTTATACCATCCACTGGATTAAAAGCCAAGTTGATAAAATCCTTGTCCAATACATGAAAATTGTCAAACTCATCTTCTGAAAAAAGGCTTCCAATAACAGCATCATTCTCGCTGTATTTTGGAAATGCCATGTTGAGTTTTCGATAAAGATACTTATCACAAAACATAACGATTTTCATTTCAATCACCTCCTAGATTAATACTTTTTAGAATGTTTAATGTTAGCAAGATATTGTTCGATATCAGTACGTAATTCATTTGAATTCGTTCCATATTTATCATCAAGATACTTCAATATAAGAGTATCCATATCATGTGCATGAGAAAGTTTATCCATCTCCTGCACAAATGTATTTACAATTGCTTCACGTACATCATTTGTGATTTCAGTTGAAACATTGGATTTTGCAATCTCATTAACGGTGTATTCAATACAGTATTTTATAGTTTCTGAAACACTACTAAACCCTTTTACATTTTTTAAATTTAATAAAGCCAAACGCAGATCATTAGTGTATAGGAAAGTTGATTTGTAGATGTTGTTCCTTGTGAGTGATAAATAATCTATTTTTAAAATATCAGCCAATTTATAAAGCAAAGACTCATCAACATAATCCACCTTGCAGGATTCAATTCTATGATATTTTAATCTTGAAACATTTGCCTTAATTGCAACATCTTCTTGAGTCAATCCAAGCCTGATTCTTGCATTTTTTAACTTCTCAGCTAATTCATTATCAACTGCAATACTCTTTACACTTGCCATTTCTATCACCTCCAAAATGAACTATTGAAGTTCAAATCAAATTTAAAATCATAATAAAATAATTATTTTTTGCTGACCTTATCCTTTCGCTCATCGTATCTGCCCATTGCTTTTTTTATGCACGAACAGTACAGCTTGCTGTAATAAAGATACGTGACGATGCAGTAATCTTCGTCCCTGAATTTACAAACGCTTATTTCATTTTCTAAGTTTATATTTGAACCAGATATGTCATTGATATTCTGTATCAGTGTATATATTCTGCGTACCCAGTATTCTTTTTCAAATCTACCATGGTATTGATTATGCATCCCCATTCTCCTTTCATTAGTTCAAAAACACACACTCATATCCTATTAATTCCCCATTCTCATCGAGTACAGGATTGACTGTGTAATTCTGCGAACTTTCGTACCCATAATTGTCTGCTTCCGCCATTGCACGTATGGCAATCTGATCATAGTCTGAGAACAAAAACACTTTATTTTCCTTTTTAGGTGCGTTACTCAATGCACCGTTTTGTTCTCCTTCCGGTGTGTAATTTACAGTCTTTACTTTTTTTAAAGTCAATTCCTTCTGTACAAAATGACCTTTGTCATCTGTTAAGATGTAAATGACTTTAACACTCTTTTTACCTTTGCTTTTTACTTTATATGCAAGATGTTTTTTATCATTGATGTCCTTACCACGATAATCTTCAGCTTTAATCACATAATAATATGGATTAAAATTATCTTCCGCTACAGTCCTTAGATCCTTGTCCACAAATACAAGTTCTGGTTCATGACTTTTCTGTATACGAGTATAAATATCATAACCCCCAAAGCATACAATTATCAGGACTACAATTCCTATTAAAATCTTTTTTAACATATTTTTATCATCTACTTTCCATAGAAACCATTCAATCTGGTTCCCGCACCAAGGGTACGTTCTGCCCATTCTTTAACGTTCTTCCATTTCTGACAACGGAAGCCATATTTTGGTTCGTTTCTGTTTGCGTTGCATTCCGAAATCACAACAGAGCCATCTACATCTACTCCTTCGATAAATGCAACGTGCATAGTTCCACCGCTCGATGAAGTAATCGAAACGATGGATTTAGGAATCGGATTGTTGATATCTTTTGAATACTTACCACTGCCAGGTGCTACATGATCTACCGTTAATTTTTGATCCCAGTTTGTCGGTAATGGATAAGGTGAATCATGATAATTTACATCCCAGTATCGTCCAGAAGCATATGATGAACATATCATTTTGTTAAATTTACCTGTTATTGATTGATTTGTACATGCTGCACCATATGGCCACCACTGTGGCTTATTTACCGCACATACGTTAGGATTTCCTTCGTTAATATCGGCACTGTAAGTGTAGTACTTTGAATCAAAATCAATCATTACACCTTCTGCTGTAAGTATTCCACCAGAACCTTCTGATTCACACGCTGAGTCTGTACTTGAGCCTGTATGAGTATCACGTATCATGTTATAGATGGTCTTGTAGGTTGTACTTGTATAATGCAGTCCGTCATTTGTTTGAATGTTTCCTAAAAGTGAAGTATATGTATCAACATAAACGATTTTCTTTCTCAGATTCTTTTTGAGATATGTATTAAATTTTTCAATCTGGCTGTTTTTTACGACATAGGTTCCTGCACATTTTGCTTCGTCCACCGGATTGACTGACATAACCACAATACTTTTTGCTTTCTTCCAGTCTGAGTCAGCCAGTGAATTCAACTTAGTTACATATTTTTCGTAATTGTTCAGATCGTTGACACCTAGATTGACAACAATGGTATCTGTATCTTTCAATTCCTTGTTCACTTTACTGATAGCTGTATTTACTAGCCAGTTGTATCCTTTTCCTACAGAACATATCCACTTGTTCTTCCCTTCGGTAATTGCACTTTGCATACCTACGGTTCGTGAATCGCCTACCCATAATATTCGTCCACTGATACCTGTTGAAGCGGAGTCTGCATCTGCACTCTGTCCACGAAACTGGTTGTATACTTTCATGCTGTACTGCGATCTTCTCTCTACAGTACAAGATACATAAGAAGTGTTGCATCGTTCAAAACAGTTCATGAATGCTTCCGTGACCTTGGTAACACTGTTACTTTTTTTCAATTCTTCAGTGTCCTTAAAATAAGTGGTTCCTCTTACAGACCATTTGAAAGTCGGCAACTGCTGAATACAGAGAAAGTCAAGCTGTAATTTTAAATCACTCGTTTCCTTTCCCTGCTGTGCAGCATAGTTTTTTAAAGCTGTTTTATAGCCTTGTGTTGTCCATTGAACAAGTCCGTAACCAGCTCCGCCAATCTCAGAAGCACCCGGCTTGAATCCACTTTCAGCATACATATTTCCCATGATGCCTGCGGTTGCTTCATCCGAATAGCCAGAAGCTTTAAAGTAGTTCCAGATTGCTTTTTTATTTTCTTCTACAGTACCATCTGATGATACATCAATACTTCCAGTTGCTTCAGATGAGCATTTATCTTCCTGATCCATCATTATCATCTGTGATAAAACGATCGGTGGTATCATCATCGTTGCTACAGTTACTCCTGTGGCAATGCCGATACATGCTTTCTTTATTTTTTTCGCATGTTTTATTAGACTTCCCATTATTTTCTATCGTCTTTCATTCGTGTGAATTTAGCAAAGGCTTCATCCCCAATTTGAATACGAACTCGCATAGCTGTACTTGTTCCAATCTTGGCATAGCATTCACCAATCTTGGCAAACTGCACGAATTCCTGTTCTGATTCTGGAATCAAATGTGTTTTCTTGAAGTATTCGATACCCTCTGCACCTAATCCAAAATAAAACTGGTATACGGAGTTTTCAATGATGGCTTCACCCTGTTCCTTTACCGAATCTTTTAAAACATCACTAATCTGCTGAGTTGCGGGAGTCAAGCCTGCCATATATTTACGAACACGTTTGATAACTGTCTGGAAATACATCATGATGTCAAGATAACGAGGGTCCATAATAACTGAGAATTCATCCGCATAAAGCTGTTTTCTTCGGTTGAATGGGTCAGAGATGATGTCTGTCCAGATGTATGACAAAACGTTGTAATACTGCGTTGCAAGCACACGTGAGCCTGTGTTGTCCTGCAATGCACTTAAATTAAAGTTGATAACATTTGCCGACAAATCTACATTCGTATGACCGTTGAAAAGGTTGGCATCGGCACCATAGGCAATCGGCTCTAAGAATGCTAGGCAAACCTTATGGCGCTCGATTTCCGCACGATCAGGATGAGGTTGCTTTTCAATTTCTGTCAGCCATTGTTGAATCGTGTCATAAACATCTGAAAAGATAGGATAATCTTCACTTTTGAAATTATCCAGAATATATTGAGCTGTTGTCTTAAAGTCTATGTTAATAATTCCGTAAACGTGTGTTAAAGCACGTTCAATCAAGTTGGTATGAAGGATACCAATCTCATCAGAATCCCCTTTATACGCATTTAAAAACGATCTCAGGAAGCGGATATGCTGTTCAAGCGGATAAATATGATCTAAAGGTATTTTGCCATCCCCTGTATCACTGTCAGGAACGTTGAAACGTATCTGTAATGGATTGATATGACCTTTCTCACCATTGGAACAGTCGATATTAGCACCACCTAATTCATAAGTAAGCTTATTCAATTCCTTACCTTCTACATCCAGAACATACTGTTTGTAACCTAGACCACAACGGTTGTAGATCAGCCACATCAAAAAGAATGTTTTACCCATACCGGAGTTACCGACAACAAATTCGTTGTAGTTGGAACGATCGTCTTTCTTCGTAAAGTTATCATAGAAAACAACACCATTCGTCTGAATCGTATTACCTATATATACTGGCGGGTAATGAACATCCTGAGAATACTGTGTAGAATCATATAAAGCTTCGAAAACAAACGGATACATCCATCCTAGTGTAGCAGTAGTAGTTGTTTTGTAGAATCTGTCTTTTAATTCATAATCATATAGAATCGGAGCTGTACAGTTAAATAATTCCAAAGGTTCAAACACACCATCGCTAAATTGAATCCCCATCGAAACAAAAGAATCATCTAAATCCTTACAAATTTCATTGACCTGCTGAACACTGTCACCTTTGATACGCAAGAATACTGTGAAATCAAATGGTGTATCTCCTTCAGCCACCATCTTTTCAACCATTGTCTGTGTCTTATCAAACTGTTTCATCAGCTTTGACTGCGTAGATGCATCTTTTGCTTTCTGCATATTGCGTTCGATATTATGAATTTCCTTATCAAGACTTTTTGTTAAGGCACCGCTTTCTGCGGGTTTAAAATGCATAGAAAAATCAATATCACCTGCTGTAGCTAAATAGCTCATCAATGCAAAAGCAGGCTCTTTTCGATAAATATGAATGAATTTTGATCTACAAAACACTCTGTCAAGTTCAACACATTGTCTAAAGCCTACATCGACCATACCAATGCGTGTTGGATATAAATAATCCATGATATCATCGGCTTCTTTTGCCATTTCAGTAAACAATTTCGATGCCTGTGGGTGATAGAAGTTATAGATCACAAGAAAAGTGTCCATAAAATCTAATATACTTGTCTTTTGATAAGAACCAAGTGTAGCAACAATTTCCTGGCATCTCTGTTCTAATTGAAAAATATCCTGTCCTTTTAGGATAAACACAAAACAGCGATCCACAAGTTCTTTCGTCAATGCTGTATATTTCAATCTTCTTTGTGCTTCATCCAGAATTTCATATCGAATGCGATCCTGTGGGTTTGATAAATTTAAATTATCTTTAAAATACTGGAAATCAGCTACATATCCATCCACATCCGCACCAACCATATACGAATAGATCTGCCCTGCACCAATCGAATTGTTGAAGATCCTTGAAAACGCACGTATAAATGCATACTGGTCATTGTCCTTGAAACCGAAAATATTTGTTCCTGCTGTACGAACCATCATGATATAGTTTCCATCAAGGTCCTTGAACATATTCTTTTCTTCGTCATATGTAAAAGGAATGGCATCTCTGATGTCAAATCTATCAATCTTCGGCTGTTTTTTCTTTTTCTTTTTTTTTCTCCATTTTGGAGTTTTTGATACTGTCGTTGACAAGCTTCTGTTTTTCTTTAACAGGATCTATATCCTTATTTTTATTTTTTCTTTTAAAAATCCCAAACATTAATGTACTCCTTTATATTAAAAAAAGAATGACTCAATCGGTCATTCTCTGCTTTCTTTAAGTTAAGGCAGATTGCCTTAATTTTCATTTGACAATCTGTTTTCCTGAATCATATTCTGATATTCAATCCATTCCTTTGAATCCTCATCAGAATTTGTTTTGACTGTACCATGTGTTCGTTCCTTTGGAATGTAAAAGTATTCCTTTGGCTGTTTATAACGGTAGTTATACCACATCTGTATATGCTGGATAATAGATAAATGGTTTGGCATTTCAACTAACAGAACACCAACAAGTACAAACATAGCTGCTCCCATAACTAAACCAATCAAGTCATTAAAAAAATACTTAACTGGATAATATACTACCAAATATCCAATCGCCATATATAGGCAATCCATTCCTGAAAATTTCCAAATTAGAATTGGTTTTACAGATTCTTTATCAACGATAATTGTTGTTTTGTTATATCCCATTATTTTTTACCTCCACTATTACCTCTATTTCCTAATGAGTTACGAATTTCACTACTGCTTTTCATTTTATATGTATGTGCACCTGAAGCACTTGGCTTTTGAGCTTGACTGCGAGGTTTAGTATTACCGTTTGTACCAGACGATCTAACAACAGGCTTTGTGCTTGATGAAGGCCTTTGACCTTGTGGCTGTGGCTTTGAACCTGAAGATTGTGCTCCGCCTAAACTGTTACGTGTCGATGCACTGCTATGCATCTGGAAAGAATGAGCACCACCTGTACTGCCACCAACACCAGAAGAACCACCAGAACCTCCACTTGTTCCGCCTGAACTTCCTCCACCAGAAGCACCGCCACCACCGGAATTAAAAGAAGTGTAATTTGGTGTAGATGTATCACTTCCGCCACCATCACCCGACTGGTCGCTACCTCCACCAGAGAAACGATTACCTAAATCACTTAAAAACATAGGCACAGGTCCTCTTTGATGTACTGGATCGCCCATCTGAGCACCTGTTTCTGGGTTAAACGTTGTAGAATCTGAACCTCTGAAAGCCGATAATCGTCTTTTCTGCATTGAGCCTGTTTTTTGACCTGCGGAGTTGAAAGAATCCGTTCTTTTCTTACCACCAATGTTTGCCATACCACCTGCTCTTGTACGTTCAATAGTACCACCAACACCAGAAGCCAGCTGATCGTTGCCAAAAATAGCACCACGGATACCACCTTGTCTACCAGTAACACCACCCATATTCATGGAATTACCTAATGTAGCACCTTTGATACCACCATTACGATTACCATTGCTGTCTGGATTGCCAAAAATAGCACCACGTGCTCCACCGACTCGGTTTCCTTGAGCGTTGACATCACCTAAAATCTTGCCACGTGCTCCACCTTCCAAGTGTCCTGTATGTGGGTTGTTTCGACCAATCACCGAACCAACAGCACCAGTTACCAAGCTTTTAGCCATGCCAAGACCACCTCTGAATTGATTTAAAGTGTCTAGAATACCAGAAGCATATCCACCAATCATTGCCTGTACAAAGTTTGGTGCAGTCATGATAAGAGAAAACGCACCAAAATAAAGTGCAACGGACGCTACTGGCATGGTTGATGTTGCTGATGATATGGATTCAAGCAGTCCTACAAACAGCGACAGCAGAAATATCTGTGTCAGATTCTGTGCCCATGCACCAAATATTGTTGCTTTCCAGACATTAAAAGCCTGTGGATTTTGGTAATTCGTCATACTCGTGCAGGCGAGAGGTCCTATGACATAATAAAAGCCTATGGAAATGACTCGCACTGCGATCTGTATACATATGACAAAAAGCATTACTACATATACACACATTCCAATAATTGCCATAAATATACTAAAATCCCAGACATAGTTATCACCATCTCGTTTTGTGATCTTCAATTCGTTTTTGTTGTACTGCTCTACAAATTTTGAAGCTCCATAATCTCCGTCTTTAGGCAAACCTCCAAACGAAATCAAAACAGATTCAATCAGTGAATCACCTAACTGAGATGTTGCTGAATCCGACTTTATTTCGTTTGTCAGATTTACATTTAAAATTGCTTTTGATGCATCCTGCATAACTGGATTGATAATTTTTGTAATTCCTACAGTCAGTGAACAGGCAATCGCAATACCTATAGCGGTATTGCCGAGTTTCCTATGTATATCCATACCTGCATCATCATCACGTATCATAGCTGAAACAATCTCCCATGTGATCTTAGCCGGAATTGCAAGAAACATCAGTGCTAATGAACAGTTAAAAGCAGACGATAAAAACTCATTGTGGGAAAACAGGTCAAGACCAATAACACCATTTACGATCGAATTCAAAAGTGAATTGACCATACCTAAAAGACCACTTAGAATACTCCAAAAAAATGACTGTAACAGATCCTATGCACCACGAACAACATTATTTTTTACACCTTCAATCAATCCACCGAAAAGATAGTGGTTGTTTGGAAGTGTTGCCACAGCAAACATTACATTATGTATCATATAATCATCCTTTCTTAGAATGCTACTTGTACAAGCTTTATAAGCAATACTGCTGTACCTAGTCCAGCAAAAAATGCTTTTGTAAGATCAAAAGCTGTAAACATCTTTTCCACTTTTTTAGGCAAGGCTCCATCAATTCTTTCAACAACTGTCTGCATGGACTCAGATTTATTTATCAATCCTTTTACATCCTTGGATAAGCCTTCCACTTGTTCAAAAGATGCTTTTTTCATCGTTTGCTTCTTCATCTGTTGCTTTAACATACCTTCCATAGAAACAACAACACCATATGTTTTAGCACTGGCTTCTTCCTTTCTAAAATCCTGTACAGAAGTATTCGTTTCTTTGACTATCGTTGTTAAATCGGATAAAGATTCCATGATCTCACTGTTATCTACATGAACACAGGCATTTAATTCATTTTCATCTGCTGTGTCATGGTACAAATCATTTGTTGTATCCTGTTCTTCGTCCATAGTTTCAACTTTTGTGTATTGTTCATGCTTTTTATCGAAAAACCAAACATAGAATTGCTTTAGAAGCGATGAAACATTGGATACATTAAAATTTCTCACATCAATGTCATTTTTTTCCTTATCAAACCAATCCATAAACCCACATACCTGTTTCGTGTTTTCCAGATAACCAATAACATTTTGATAATAGGTAATGATAATATTATTATCTTTATCCCATCCAAGTTCACTGATTTTCTTTTCGATCGGCTCAAATTCAAATTTCTTTTCCAGAGCCACTTTCGCAGTTTCAAACTTATTTTCTTCCATTACCGGCATATTTCTTATCCTCCTTGTAATATATGCACCTCAAAAATTAAGGCACATTGCCTTAATTTTAAGATTTATAGAACAACAGAATAATTTGTCCTATAAATCTTAAAAAGAGAGTAGCGAAAACCCGCAACCCTCTTTAATTAAAATTAGCTTTTCATAAATAATGTTTTGAAGATGTTAATCAACACCGGAATAATAAACACGAAAATCAATCCTATAAATACACCTTTGGTTTTCTGTGAATACATTTGATCTTCTTGTGGACCCGCAAACATCTCACGAATTTTGTAGTATGCAGCGAAGCATCCTGCTCCTAATACTGCAATTGCCTGCAAGAATGTCTGTAAAGATGACAACGCAGGATTAAAAACTTCAAACAATTGACTCCAAGCTCCCATAAAAAACCTCCTATAAGCTCATCATAAAGCTGACAACTAGTCCAGCAACGATACCGACAACAATACGTACCAATAAAGATTGACCACCTTCGATATCTTTTTCTTCTAATGGTTTTTTTAAGAAAACCAAAGAAACAAGTGTCATCATGGCAATGTCAAAAATAGTAATTGCAAGATTCATAAGTATATCCTCCTTTTAATTTAAAACAAGTCGCATTCCAAGATAGATGCCATTGCTATCCTGTAATGGTGTACATGACCCTGAACGTCCAGATGCCATTAATGCGGATTGACAGGCACTTGGGGCTGATGACATATCATACCCCTGTGAAAACAAATAATCCCTTGTAACAGGTGTACTGCTACTTGGCTGTTGAGTCTGGGCGGAAGAATTAGATGTTGCAGGTGAATTTGATACACTGTTATTTGTATTCGTAGAAGGTGCCTGAGTCTGCTGACTTTGCTGTTGTTGCTGTTGCCTTTCCGCTTCTCTTTGCTTTTCTTCTTCCTCTGCTTTTTTCTTTTCTTCCTCTTTTTTTCTTTCCTCTTCTTTTTGTTTTTCTTCCTGTTCCTTTTTTGTGTCTTTAATAATAACTGTTAATTTTTTGGATGCTGTGTTTCCTGATGTGTCCCAAACTTTGATTACTAACTTATAAGTCCCTGTCTTATTTTTATTTAATTTATCAATGTTTTTGACTTTTACCTTTATATCCTTGGAAGCATCATAATTGTCCGACACAGAATAATAGTTGTTGATACCTTTCATTTCGCCTACTTCAAAAGTCAAGCTATCGTCCTTGACATTGATCACAGGTTTGACACTATCAACAATATTTACTTCTACTGTGTATTTTTCATCGCCAATCGTATAGATCAGCTCCTGCTTGCCTAATTTTTCCAGATCCCCTTTTTTTAACGATGGACAGACCATTGTAATGTTACTTACATGTATCTTGTTTCCGTCAATAGATGAGCCGGATATTGGGTATGAATCAATACGCTTCACATACTCTGCTGTATTTACATCATCATCCCCTAAATCAATACGGATTGAATCTTGAAAAATCACATCGTGTGTCTGAGGTGTAGACGAACTACAGCCAATAAGTGTCAAAAACATCATTAAGACACAACATAATCGTTCTAATTTTTTCATAAACTCCCCCTTACACATCAATTTAAAACATTAAAAAAGTCCTCACCATGAGGACCTATCATCTAATCTTAATCTATTTAGGTATATCAAACCCCTTTCAGTTATTATTAATTAATCACCGCATTTAATCAGTCACTGCAACAAAAAAAGTCCTGTCAGGGTACAGGACTTGAACTATCTGGACTTACATCATGTGGAAAAAAGTCGATATAAGACATGAAAGCCAGAATATAAACTAATGCAAAACAATTAGTTTACTTTGTTTTTTAATGATTTTGAAGGTCTGAATTTAACGTTTTTAGACGCTTTGATTCTGATTTTTTCCATTGTTACAGGATTGATACCATCACGTTCTCCACGTTCAGTGACTTCAAATTTACCAAACCCAAAAATATCCACCGTTTCACCTTTAGATAAGGCTTCTGCCATATCATCAAAAATAGTGTTTACGATTTCATCCACGCTTTTTTTTGTTAATGTTGGGTTGTTTAAAGCAATATTTTCTATTAAATCTTTTTTATTCATTTTCATTTCTCCTTCTGTTATGAATTCCATTTTTACTTTAATATAAGATTCAAAAAAATACAAACAATTCAATCCTTAAGGCAAACTGCCTTAAAGGCATCATCCTTTAAATATAGATTTTGATATATTTCGTTTTGTCTGACTAATCTGATCTTTATAACGATTATAACTATCTATTACATCTTTAGGTGCGTTAGGCAAAGGTTCATACATATCGTCTAAATATATCCTGTTCTGCGATTCTCTCCAGAACGTATCGAATTTGATTTTTGAAAAATCGTACATACATTAATTTCCTTTTACCTGCAATACAGTGTTGCTAATTGGCTGACTATCACCATCTAAACCAGATATGGTATTGGATGAAATTTTAAAATCAGAAATTTTTAAACTTACAGCATTTAGATCAGCATTTGCGATTTTATAATCTCCATCAGGAAGAACCACAGGTAATACACACTTGCCATTTTTAATTGTAAATGTACTAATCCACCGAACACTGTCATACATACTGATATATCCTTTTTTATCTGTTTTTAAATAGTCATTTTTATAGCTTTTCAACACTTTCCCTTCACTGTCCAACATTTTGATTTTAAATGTTCCATTATCTTCAACAAGCTTATCATTCTTATTTTTCAAAATGATTCTTGTTGCTGACTTAATATACTGGTTGCTTTCAATTATTTTTACTGTCCCTGTTTTATCAGAAGAAAACTCATATCCATTATTTAGACGGATATACGTATATGGAATGTCTTTGTTTCTGGTTACAATCAGCTCAAAAGGCTCAGATTCAGATTCATCATCCAATTTTTTAATAATGTAAGTGCCCTTTAAAAAATCATTCGTTTGAAGTACTCCATTTTCATCAGACTCTAAAATTTGATAGTCATTTTCCAAACCATTTTCTTGTGCTAATTCAATAGCTTCTTCTATATTTTCGTCTGCTTCTTCGTAAAAGCTTTTTGTTACACAACCATATTTAACATAACCTGGCATTACTTCACCATTTTCATCGGTATTAATTGATGTAATTTTAAAACGAGAATGCATCTCAGTCAGATTTACAGTCAAATTAGTATCCATATCCTGTGTCTTATAAGTAAATGTATAATCTTTGGCAGATATCTTTTCGATTTTTTTACCATTTTGTTTTAAGACGGAACTATCATCCTGTATGGAGTCGATACCATATTTTGAATGGATCGTAATCTTTAACTGTGTTCCCTTATCAAAGGTAAAAGAATCATCTCCACCATCCAATGGGTATGTTATTTCTTCATCCGTCATAATTTCTGCCGTTCCTAAACCACCCGTTAATTCTATGTGTAAAGTACTCGTGCTTTTAGCCTGTATATCAAATGATGAAGATACCAACATCATACAGGATATTAGTCCAGTACATAAATATCTTTTAAAATTCATTATTTGCAACACCTCCCCTTCATCCTGCATATTTCATAATGACAGTAATACCATCTTTACAATTTATTGGTCTGGATCAATATAATCCATAACCATATGGAAATGACAGAAATCCCTAGGCTGATCGTTATGTACGATGATAAGAATCGGATAATAGTGCTTACACATCATATCCTTGATAATTTTCTGCATTTCCTTATGCATATATTCATTCCATTCAAAAATGTCATCTCTAGGACATTCCACTCTGGAAAAATAGAGATGATTTATATCCTGCTTCCACTGCTTATAGAAATTCTCTTTTATTGATTTGCGTGTATCCAGCTTAAAGTGAAATACACCTGTATCTGTTGGATCGCCAAGTGTAAATAATTCATTTTTTGAGGTTAAGTCATTCGTCCATCTCTGTGCACTGTCTGTGCGTAACAGACAGGTCAAACAACTTTTAAAATCAGATTCGTTTTTAAATTTATCTAGTAATCTACAATCGTGTGGTTGACAAAATGAAAGTAGTGTATCCGTTTTAT
>ENA-ORRA01001439-ORRA01001439.1-human-gut-metagenome-genome-assembly--contig:-NODE-1439-length-16111-cov-3.747882_pt1 | contig 16111 bp, 23 predicted proteins | sample MGYA00242169_ERZ509122 | MGnify/ENA primary metagenome ERZ509122 (study PRJEB26280, sample SAMEA2338650) | human gut metagenome | biome: human gut; feature: human-associated habitat; material: faeces...
GTTCTTTTATTCACCTGTTTAATTAAACTTCTTTCCATATATCAGATTTTAATGGATTACACAAAACGGATAAACGACATTAATGCCTTTAAGTCCTTATCTACTGGGAACGGCATACAGGATTCGTTTACCGTACCTCTTACCAATAACCCGGACTGCTGGTTGGCTACAGTCAAGTCGACTTTATTCATCGTGACGACCAATTCGCCATCATAAGGTAACTTGGCGGCTTTCGCAGCCTGCTTGTCTTTAGCCTGAACCAATACTTGACCTTTTGTTGCAGCCCCGATCGTTGCTGCCAACGTAATCGTATCGAAATCCGCATTACTCTTATCAATAGCTGTGATCTTATCGGAAGCGCCAGTCAAAGCGCCACCAATCGTCACGAAGTCACCCACACCGAACAGATGATTCTTGGCCACCTTATAAGTTGTTTCACTACCTGCATCGGAAGCCATTGCCGTCTTCAATACATGATACAGCCCTGTTTCCGGATCTTTTACTACTATTACAATCGGAGGCAGTTCGTCCAACGCCTTGCCATTGAACAAAGCGTTCTGCAAGTCTCTGCGATCAATCGTCCCACCACCGATCACATCCTCAATAATCTTTTCAATTCCGGGAGGATACTGGAATTCTCTTTCTCTTTTTCTGTACATAACGTTACACTTTACTTGGATTATTCAATACCCAGGTTTACCACACCGGGATTATTTGCACTATTATCGACGTCCTGATCCATCAGCTTCGCCCAATCCGCTTCGGAACGGTCTTGAAGATTTACGGAACCGGGAGCGTAATCACCACGAGCCACAGCATCATCGATCGCCTTTTGCTGGATTCCGGTATATTCTTCGGATAGTGTCTTGATCTGATCCTCGATGGACGTTTCAGAAGCCAAATCCACACGTCCCAGCCAGCTATCCGGAAGACCGGCATCCTTCAACTGCTTCCGAACTGTTTCTTTTTTAGCTTCGTTTGCCGAGTTGGTAATGGAATCACCCACTTTTTTAGCCATATCATCGACACTCTTTTTCATGCTTTCCAAATAAGCTTTTACTTCCGGACTAAGATCCTTCAACAGCTCTTCTTCCGTTTTCTTATTCTTATCCGGATCTTCCACCTGTTTACCGTCTTTTAATCCATGTTTTGCTTCGTATGCAGCGACCGCAGCCGTTTCAGCCGTAGTCTTAGCTTCATTCTCCGCTTCCTGGATAGCTGGAAGGATATTTTCTTTGAACAGGTCCACAAAAGCCTCCATTCCTTCAGCTTTTTCGATTTTGAACGTCTTCTGAATACGTTCCGCATACTTCTCTGGCACGCCTTTCGTCTTACATGCCGCCTTGATTAAATCTAAAATTGTCATAAGAGTTTTCTGTTTAAAATATAAGGGAGGGAAAGTTTTTTCTTGCAGGATTCAGAATAAGTGTTCATCTTTGTGGTGTCCTAAATTCTCAGATGGCGGGTAACCGCTGAACATATTTTTGTATTGGTACTCTTGTACCCATACATGAACATATAACATAACGGTTTCGTACCCCCTTGATATGGCTTAATGGCCATAACTGCCATCTGAGGTGTAGGACAAAGGGACAGGCGAAACCGTTCTTTTGTCTATCCACTTACAACAAACAATATTCAATCATGTCCAAACTCAGAGAAAATTGTTTGTCGGGAAATAATAGTACCCAACAACCAACGGCCAAACCCTCCGAAATGGGTAAGTACTCCACTCCTGAACTACAAGCCGCATTCAATACCGGCCGAGAAATCGGAAGAACCGAAGGAATGCTATACTACATCAAACATGCTTCCGAAAATATGCAAAAGGAAGCTGAGAAATTAAATTCGAAATTGCAGACGCAAAAAGCGAAAGTATAGAAGGTATCGCCATCTGCTTCCAGAAAAAGTTTTTCTGATTTATATATTATCTCAGAAAGACGTTACGTGGCAGTTGCGTCAATAGGAAATTTAGAGGGCATTGGGTGTATTCTGTAAACTGCCACTTTACTACAGAATCCCCTTTGCCCTCGCTTTTTTCGGAAATATGAAAAATTTATCATTTAACGTAAAAGAGATTGCGAAAGTAAACAATGTGGCTATCATGGCTAGTAATGATCCTAATCAACTAGTTCCCATCAAACCTATTTGTGATGCTCTTGGCATAGACGCCAAAGCTCAACGTAATAGAATTGATCGTGATGAAATATTAAGTTCAACCGAGGTCATGATGACCTCGGTTGCCGCAGACGGGAAAGAACGTGAAATGTACTGCATTCCTATCCGATACGTTTTTGGATGGTTATTTTCAATTGATACTAATCGAGTTGATGAAGAAGTAAGACCTTCCGTCATTAAATACAAAATGCAGTGTTACGATACATTGTATGATCATTTCGCCTCTTACGCCAGCTTCGTCAATCAAAAGCAGAAACGACAAGCAGAAGACTGGGCCCGTATCCAAATCCTCAAAAAGGAGTTCCATGAAGCGAAGAACAAACTAGCCAAAGCTACAAAGCAAATGAACATGACGGTAGACTACTCATTTGAGCAATGGAAGGCCAACGGGAAACAGCTTATTCTCGACTTTGACAATTAAAAATCCGAAATCGTTAGACAATTAGGAGATAATTTATATTTTTGCAGAAAGAAGTGGTTTACAAACAAGTCCTTGGATTGCAGTTCCAAGGGGGCTATTTGAAAATCATTCTTCTAAAAACATAAAGTAGTCTGATAGATTCAGCCGTGGATTGTAGTTCTACGGTGATGGTCTATCGGGCTACTTCTTTTTTATGCCAGTCAAGACCTTATCACTATCCGATATACTATAAAGGACGGCATTCCCGGTTATATCTTCTCTAACAATAATCCAACTTTTCTCTCCGTTCAACTCAATTTCAAAAACATGAGAATATTTAATCATAGGATTATCCTTATGGTATTCAGTATACCCCTTGTAATCCGAACCGGCAAATATCGCTCCTATATTTTTTATCAATTCGTTCTTCTCTTTCTTGAACTTATGAGGCTGATTCAAGAACTCTTTGATAGACTTTCCTGTCATTTTAACTCGTACCGGAAAATCTTTATGAGAGAATGAGCCATTCAATAAAGACTGCTTTGCCCAATTTTGCAGCTCTTTCGTTCTATCTTTTGAATATTGGATTGAAATACTATCCCTTTCAACCTTTCCATCTCCCAGCAACCATTCCGCAAACTCCTCATGATCCATCATGACCGGCGTAGCTATACAGATGCAGAACGGATGCCAGCCCGTAAACTTAAAGTCCTTCGAGTATTGGCCAGCCTTCGCATCACACACAGGACATGGACCGTGATTCGTCGGCGAACGCTCTACCTCTATCCCAGTCACGAAGTCTATTTTCTGCCAACGTTCGTAATCGGCAGTTCGAAAAGCCTTATTGGTCTCCGTTGCTGCTAAACGTAGGGCGTTTTTGTAAGACGAACGATAAACACCCTGTCCTGGATGATAGTCTTTCATTGGCTGGGATAGAACCAGCTTCCCATTCGCATCCCTTACCCGTCGGAAACGACGGTTGGGTTCGTTTAGCAATTGCCGTATATCTTGGCTGATCAACGCGGCTGGACGGCCGGAAGATAAACCCGAAGAAAGATAATATTCCAGATTATCCATAGCCCCGTCCGTTATATCCCAAACACGGGAGGATATGGTTTTACCAAATTCATCTTTACGTTTCAATAAAGTATTCAGCGCATCGGCATTCCGGGAAAACAATTTTTCCCTTAGCGTAGTGGAGATAGCCATATCCTTAATATAGCCCGTTACCAGTTCATCCGCTTTCCTATTGCCTAAATTCCATACATCGGTAACTGTATTGGATATATTGCTTACGAGCTGCGTGTGTAAATCATCCAACAGACGTTCTATTTGCTTTTCAATAGTAGCATTACCTATCCATACACGGTCGCCGCCATGATCCGACCATTTAGCCAGAAGAGGTCCTACCCTACGGACAAACTCGTCAAACGAATACTTTATGCCGCCCTGTTGCCGGAACAGACGCTGTAGGAACTGTTGTTCATGAAACGATAGTTCTTTCATTCTCCATATCCCATTGTTAAGCCGACCATATTATTACGTTGCGCAGCCGTATCCTCTTCTTCCTTCATCAACTTTATTTCTTCGTCCAAATCTTCCGTCAGCGGAGAATGAGCCGTAACCGTACGCTGGGCGTTAATCGGTTTACCTCCATTGGCAAGGGATAGCGTTTGAAGAGTCTCGGAAAGATCTTCTGGCAAAATAGAACCAAATTCGACATCAATCAGGTTGTTTACCAATTGAGAACGATATTTGATATTGGTTATATTACATATTCCAGCCAACACGACCGATACACAACGTTGTACGGCAGGACTGAACGTTTCCATGTTCTCACTCGCCTTGATAGTTGCATCCATCAGCATGAATTTACGGGCGACACCGGACAGATTACCTATGCCTTTCAAGTTATCAAAGGATAGATCCGGCGTGGATGTTCCAGAGAATTGTTCACTCTTCGTTTCCTCCAATTCTTTATCTACCGAAGGCTGAGAACCGGTCTATGTTAAATAGTCAGCATCGCCATGATACTCCTTACCGGACATTTCATCGACCTTGATAGGGAAATTGAGGTCTTTCCCGGTTGTTTCTTTAGAAGGTAAATCCGAATCTCCATACGTTTTCAAGATCGGTTCCGCGAAGTAGTCATTAGTGTCGGCCATACGGGACAAACGCATTTCCCGCGCGTCCATAATACCAGCAACTTCATCCCATTCAGGCTGAAAAACATCGGCATACACAACCGGAATCTTACCGAACAGGTTGGGAACCTCTTTTATTACCCAACCACCCATCTCATCAATAGCCGTAATAATCCTATCTGCCATCCAGATCGTACAACCGTTCCTAATCATACCATTAGAGTTTACTTGATAACGATGGATAAAGGCATCCATATCGTCGTTATCATCAAAGTGAGGATAAAATTCAGAAAAGGTATTTTCATTCCTGGGAACAGAGAGCGTCTTCACTTTCAACTCCGTAATCAATTTGCCGTCTAATCCTTTGGAAGTATACGGATAGAACACAAGAGCAGCCTTACTTTCAGAAAGTACCTTGCGAGCAAATGATTTCAAAACAGATTGCATTTTCAATCGGCGTTCCCATACACGTTTGAACTCTTGAAAACCATCGTTCTGATCTGTTCCCGTAATCGTCATTTGCCCGCCAAACAGGAAAGCGACAGAAGTTCGGACCTCTTTCTTCGGGAAATTGGTAACGATACGGGCCACATCGACAATCTTGTCTTCCAATCGTAACGGCTCACCGTTCTTATCTTTCAGTGTCTCCGAATAGACGGCCAACCGTTTGGGTTCACGCCAGCCGACAGAGGTTTTACGCCGACGGCGTTCACCATGGTATTCTCTGTAATATTCTCTTGGTTCCCGGAACTCGATGGTATCGACACATAACGTACTGACTATCTGTCCGAAGTCTTCATTCGCAAGGATTTCGTTTATACTTGGCATAATTGTTTTATGCTAAAATATAAAACGAAAAAGCGCAATCACTTTATAATGATCACGCTTATCTAATTATTTACAGAATAGTCTATTACGTATATTTTCTATTTTATTTCTAACTCTTCACCAGTTAATGCAAAATAAAGATTTTGAAGTTCATGGACATATACAATCGGTTTACCTATAGTCTGACAACCAACACCGTTTGGTTCGTTTTCATTTACGAACAATACACATGGAAGATTGTAAGCATTTTCTATTACAAAACGTCCAACTCCATTTTGAACACATTTTGAATAGTATTTACCATACTCCAATTTAAAACCGAATTTTTTGAGCCATTCTTCCGTAAGCGGAATAGGTTTTACAAGATGATAATCATAAGGATTTTTATTGTGTAAAACACTTACTAAGTGCTCCTTAATCATGAACACTGTTCCTTCAAAAGATTCCTTTCCAGAATCATTTATTGGTTTAACCCAATTTCCTAATCTAAATTGATTATTTTCCATAATACAGCATATAAAATTATTATTTCCACAAAAATAATCATTATCTCCCTCTTGCCACCTGCCGTACCCGATTATTTTTGCATAACCCGATGAACTCGACGTTCTCGGCGAGGATCGTCATGCCGTCCGGCGCATCGTCATGCTTATTACCTCCCTCTTTCTTATAACCTGTAAGTGCTTTCATGAACCGGTCGTAGTCCGAACCTTTCTTATACTCGCTTTCTTCCAAGAAATAGCAATGCTTCTTAATCCAACCGGATTTTAGCAAGATACGGGTTTCCTTGTTGGCGGTTGTCGGTTTCGCCTGGATGATACATTTCTCGTTCTTAGCTTTTACGGCCTTGCGGACATTGAGGGCGAACAAACGGCCACCGTTGTTGCTCTCGATACGCATATTGTCGCAACGGGTATCAAGGATCAGGGAAACCAGCTTCGGTTCGGTGATCTCGACATTGTCTTTCGTGAACAGGACATTGGTAATGAAATACTTCGTGCCGAATACTTTGGCAATCGGTGCACAGAAATCGTCGTCTCCTTCGTCGGCCACATCGGTAGCACCGATCACGCCATCCGGCTGTTTACCTTCGATATCTGCCAGCTTGAAGCGGTTCAATTCTGATTTTGGGAACAACAACCCAATAGCCTCGATCGGTTCCTGCATATACTCGGCACACCAGATGGAATCGTCCGTTTCCTCTCGTAGTTCATGGTAATACTCTGTCGTATGTACATCCTCACAAAAAGAGTGGTCGTTCTCATCCAGGGCTGCGATACGGATAATCTCGTCATACTTTCCCATCTCTTCCATACGACCAAGTACGTCCGTAGCCGACCAACGTGTACCGATGTCGATAGAGCAACAATTCCCTTCGATACGGGAATCATGTGTTCCCTGCTTCCAAGACCAGACCTTTTCGTTATTGGTGTCAGATAGTGCATCTTCCAGGCTCTTATACAAGTCGTCAGTCATGGCCAGCATAGAAGCACCGAAGCCGATCACCGTACCGCCTACACCGGCCCCGAAGTAACTCACCTGCCGGGCAGCTTCCAAGCTCCAGCCGTGCACATTCTGTTTATCACCACGTAGTTTTACATCCGGAAAGACTTCTTTAAACCGGGAAGAGCGAACAATATCACGGGTATCGTAGGACAGTTTGTTGTACAGCGTATCGGAACAGCAGTTACGCATGACCGACTCTTCCGGAAAATGGCCAAGCATCCACGAAATGAACAAGGATGATATATAGGACTTCCCGGCACGTGGCGGCATGGAGACGGCCAGCCGGCGAATCACACCCGACAAATACGATTCATATACACGAGTGAAAGCGTCCGCCACCTTCTTCAAGAACAGGCGTTTCGAGAAGAATTTCGGATCATAATACAAGCAGTATGACCAAAAATCATTTTTCGCCTTCCGGCGTCTTAGCACATCCGCCGCTTCCGCCATCAACAACAATATCTCTCTTCTGTTTTTCTCCATAGATAAAATCCTCTAATTGCTCGTCAGTCATTCCCTCAAACTTACTTACGGGAGTAAGCCCACTAATGTTAGAATCCTGCCTGTTTTTCCAACGGTCTGGATTACCATTTGTCAAGGTGAAAATGATCGCAGCAGTATCCGGCTGGATATGCTTCTTGACTATCGTTTTCTCTTTGATCTTTGGTTTCTGCTTCTCTTTTCCATTCTCATCAACCACAGGCTTCCCACTATCGATATACGTGATCTTCGACTCCTCCACCTCATAACCTTGAATCTTCTTTAATAAAGACTTTTGGGCCTCGGCAACAAAGAATTGCATCCGTGCATCCTCTGCTTTTTTTACAGAGTCGGAAAAGTCGGATTTCGTTTTCATCCAAGTATAATAAGTATCCTTGTTTATACCGACCAAATCACAGATTTCGGCAATAGTATAGCTATCCTCCCGAATAAGAGAACAAATCCGATCCACTAATTTTTGACTATACTTTGCCATTAAATACTACTCTCCTTTTTCTTCCTTACTAAATTTAAACATAGAATCTGCCATATCAAGACAATTCTCCAATTCATTCACGATAGCTTTCAACTCAATATATTTACGCTTATCCACCGATGAAGAAACACCTTCACTATTTATCTGTCTCTCCAACTCCACTAACTGCTTGCGTTTACGTTCTAATCTCTTCGCTAAAACTTCACGATAAATCATACATAATTTTATTTTCATGGCGAATATCCTTTTCTTTAGTTATTCGCCAAATTTATCAATCTTCCTTAAACAAATCATCATTCGAGAAATCAAGTTCGGGAAAATTCTCCTTAATCTTACTCAGATCCCCTTTATAGAATACAAGCACATTTTGATGCTGCTTACCAATCTTTCGACTATTACTAAACTGCTTTCCGGCTCTCATAGCCAGACTACCTATGTTGTTAACCAGTATCATCTCATTGTAATAATGCAAGCCTGCTTCCTGGAACGCAGCGATCGTATCAGGAACAAAACTCCGATACACACCACTCTTATCGCGAACCTCTCCTACTACAAACACGGCGAATCGATTAGGCTTCAACAGTGAACAACTCTTCCGGATGATTTCTTTATACGCTTGCAGGAACTCAGGATAATCCATCGTCGATAGGTCTGCTGGATCATCACTATACACTTCTAGGTCTGCATACGGAGGACAGCTAAAAACCAAGTCTGCCTCATAACCTTCTGCCAGGGCATCTATCTCTACACTATCTCCACAAAGCCACAGAGGAGCGAACTTATGGCCGCCTTTCCCGCCGAACTCATCCCCTAATACTTCAGCAGCGTTTTTACAGTTGGCTTCGATCTGTTCCGGCCTTAGATCAATACCAAAATAAGTCATATCCAACATGGATGCAATAATACCACGAACGGAACCACCAGCAAATGGGTCCAGGATACAACCATTGGGAATATTAAACCACCGGTAGGCCAGCTCGCACAGTACCGGATCAAAAATCGAGGTTCCATCCATAAACGGGATACCATGATCCCGGCAATACTTCTGTAGTTCGTTCCACGACGGATCGACACCTGTTTTTTCACGAATTACGTTACGGGCTTCGTATACTCGGGGTGGTTGTGCTGATCGGTTAAATGTAATCTCCTTCTCCCGGCCATCGTCACTCTTTATACCGAGATCAAGCCAGGCACGTTTCCGGTCTTGCCAGTTTCCAAGTTTAGAGTCAAGTACTGAGAAAGGAGGAATAATGAAACGTTCTTTCAAGCTACCGACGCGTCCCTTATCTGGCTTTACATCGTTTACTGAAACATCATCAATATTCAAATCATCAATGTTGAACTCCCAAGCGTCCAACTCATCGGCACCAAAATCTTCAACAATCGCGTCAAAGTCAAATACAGACGTATCAGAGGTATAATTGTCAGCTAGGGCAAGCGCCTTACGCCGAGAATCTTCTGTTGAGAGGTCGGTACGCTTGATAGCTATCAATTCTGTACCATCTGATTCCACAATTCGAACCGGTAAGCCCAATTCTCGCGCTTGCTCATACACACCATTCCCAGCTATAATGCAATCATTCTTATCGAAAAGGATAGAACGTCCCGCTCCACAATCCTCCAAACTTTTACGGATCAATCTCTTGTTCTTATCTGTGTGGATACGATAATTCCGAGGGTCATACTTCAATTCAGCCATAACTTTTATTCTAAAATATAACAGGAGAAATCTATTAACCTAAATACAGTTGCAGTTCCCGGATAGCCTGTTCCACGCTCCGAACAATCACATACTTACTACCCGCCATCTCAACCTGGCGTTGGTATTCCTTTTGCTCTGCAGACTGTTTACCTGTAGATGTCTTGAACTCTAGACAAAGAGAAGCATATCCCTTTTTCGGTATCTGAAGGATTACATCGGCCACTCCACGTTTAACGCCTTGGCGCTTCATATTAGCCGCTTCTATTTTATGCCGGCTGCCACCGTTCGGGACTGCAAAAAGAAGTCGATCCGGCAAATTAGGAAAGAATAAAGGAACCTTATTGAAAAACTCCGACTGAATCCGAGCTTCTTCGTTATCATGGTGTTGCTTTTGTTTTGGAGGGTTCTTTTTATCAGAGTAACAGTTATAGCAGATATGTCCTTCTTCTGTTTTGATCACAGAAACTGTTTCCCGGCCACAGGCTATACATTTTTGCGTTTTCATATCTTAATTTCATATAAGATATAAAGGACAGAAAGAAAGCCCTCTGGATTACCAAGGACTTTCTTAACTCACTTCTTTCGTGATATGAGCTAAATCGGAAGACCTCTCTTTCTCCAGTACGCTTTTACTTTTTCTTCCTGCTCCCTAATTTCTCCATGCATCCGGATATTCTTACTTGTACCAGGAACAGTTAGTTGAACTTGCTCTTTGAACCTGTCTAATCTATTTGCCATAATTTCTATTTTTGTCATTTGAATTATAATTAATATTAGTATTTTTGTAAAAAAACATTTTACCATGGAAGATATAAATAAACTTAGACAAGAGCGAGCCAATATTCAAAAGGAAATAGAAAGATTAGATAATTGGACTCCCAAGAACAATGAAGAAAAAGACGCCTCCTTGTATCGACAAGAGATAAAAAAACAACTGGAGAGACGTTTAGCCGAAATAAAAAAATCGGTAGACTGATTATCACGCTAAGTTTTATGTTGTTTATATATTTCTTTTTCAATAATCTGCTTGGCATTGAGGCCAAACAGCCTTTTTTTAATCCGCATATATCCAGCATTGACATTTCATTCAGATAGAAATAAAATGCCTCGTAAGGGCCTGAGAAGTTTCGCACAATCGCATTGTTCGGTTTGCTTTCCATATATTTCTCGATCGACCGGATCATCTGCCGGGCATAGCCGGGGAATAGTTTGTACTCGGTTTGCATTTGGTGCGCTGTTGCCAACGGACAGCCGGCACGGCCGTGTTTTGCTGAAAAAGTAAAAGAGCAAAGACCGGAATTGCCTATAGTGGCTGTTTGCAATCCCAATCAATGCCCTTTATTAATATCTTCCTCTGGAGAACAGCCACGAACTCCGGATTAGAACGTTCTGAAATAATATATAAGTCGGAAAATATTTTTCCCTTATATTTCTCCCTTCATCATTAAAGCTATTTTCTCAAGCTTGTAGGCAAATTGATCTATGTCGCCCATTAGATGTCCGGACAATAAAAAGCTGTGGCAAGCACGCAGCGCAAGGATAAACCAAATGCGTTCTATTGGTTCATACTCACCAAGAAAATCACGTTTGAAGCGAGGTTTGCGATATTTCAAAAGTTCTTTGTTGCAGGTATCCGACAAATATTTTCTGTTTTTCTTAAATCCATTAGGATAATATTTCGTCAGGAATAACATAACCTTGTGTTTAAGGTCGTCACGATAACAGGTCATATTATCCAACGAATTTCTTTGTGTTTTCAAACAATAGTTGTAGGCGATAGACATGAAATCAAGCAAAGTAGTACTTTGATAAGGTAAATAGGTTTGCACGTCTTTGGCAAAGCTCTGCATTTGGAAGAATTGCTTCTCACTAAGAGGATCTGGATTGTAATTGGGGACCAGTATTCTTACATATTGTTCTCTCATGACCGGCCTCCTTTCAGTTTCTGAAGTTTCTGATTGAGTTTTTGGTTCTCAGCAAAGAGCTGGTTCATGATGTGGCGTTGGTAGGAGAGCATGCCTTCGGTTCTTCCGAGGGCACGGCCGGCATCGAATGCAGCCTGCAGTTCAGGAGTGGAGTACTTACCCATTTCGGAGGGTTGGGCCGTCCTTTTGCCGTTACTGTTGTTGGCGGCATTGGAATCGTTGGAATTGATAGACATAATCAATTATAATAAAAAAAGGTATTCGTGCCTTTCCTGCTGTCTATCACATTCCAACGGATGCTGTGGTTCCATTACAGTTCCACACAGGGGTACACGAATACCTAATATCGTTATACAATAATGTACGGGCATAAAAAATGCTCGGCATTGTCATGCGAGCGAATCCTACCCGCATCCGTTAGTTAAATATGATAGACACTGCAAAGATGGGGCTTTTTTGTTAAACTGCAAAAGGAATTGCATTTTTTTTGCCATCAACATTAAAATATCTACTTTTGCTCAATATTAAACACATAAAAACACAAATCATGAAAAGAATTCTATCAGTACTAATATGTTTATTATGTACAGTTTACGTAAAATCACAAACTATAGATGGATTAGGTGTAATTAGGCTGGGGATGACAATCAGTGACTTTCAACAATCATTTCCTGATGCAAAAAATGAAAAAGATTTCAATGAAAATCTGACAAAAACTTTTGTTCTTAATGAATATATACCCGTAAAAGGTTACTCTTTGACAGAGTTGCATCTTAGTTTTTACAATGATTCTCTTTATGCCATGTATACGATTATGCCTACAAATATAAAAGAGGCATTAACTATCAAATACGGAGAACCTCAAATAACACATGAAAGTACTCCTAAAGAATATGTCAATGGATTAGGTAATACTATTACTAAAGAGGATCAGTCTTTTAATCTAAAATGGGACACAGGAAATCCTGATATAATATGTTATTATAATGACCAAGTAAAACATGATTCGCGAGGGAAGGCAAACCGATATATTTCTTTCGGAATAGAAAATCAAAAGATATTTCAAATCATCAAATCTCTATTGGAACAGAAAAAACAAAAACAAGATGAAATACAAAAACAGGATAAGTTAAAAGATTTAGAAGGGTTGTAAAAAACAGATAACTATAAGAATATAGAACATGAAGTGGATAGATACAAATACAATAATCACAATTTGCAATGTTGCAATTACTTTTACGCAATTTTTCTTTTGGCGACATATTTCTCGCTATAAATCTTATGAATCAGAGAAAGGGAAAAATGTAGCAACAAAAGAAGATATAGAAGAAATAACACAAAAAATTGAAAATGTAAAATCTTTACTAACAATACAAACAACATTAAAAGTCCAATTACTCAACAAACAAAAAGAAGCTATTGAAACATGCTGGAGTAATTACAATATTTGGAGGAATAGCTTTTTAGGAAGTTGGATAAATCACGCGCGTGACAATAATATTGTTTGGGATATTATCAGTAAAGAAGAAGAAGCACATAGACATTTTATCACGTCTTATCAAACAATATCACTATACATTGATAATAAGGACTTTATTAAAAATATTAGAAGTTTACATGACAAAACAAATGCTCATACAAATGAGTTTGTTCAAAATTTGAAAAGATTAATCACAATGAATGATTCTCAATCAAAAGGAGGTTCTTTCGAGGCAGATAGATTAGATTTACTTGAAAAGATTAGAAATATACACAAAAAAATGCAAGAAGACATAGAAATTAAAGAAGGTATTGATCAATTCAAAATATACGCTAAAAGTTATATACTTCAAGTAGGAAGTGATTCTATCTAAAATGAAATGAAAGGCTCCTACTCGGAGCCTTGTTCTTTTAACGTTTCCATTTTTATGATGTCATTCAACATCTTTTGTAATCGACTATACAAACTTGTATCCAACTCATAGTTTGGAGAGAGAGTAGATGACATCAACACATTTACTCCTTTCTTTCTTAAAGCCACCATTACAGCCTCCTGCGTAGTATCAATTTGCTGATACTTCATTTCTTTTGGATAAAATAAATATTTCATAAATAAACCTCCTATTAAACAATCAATATATATCAAAAAACATGCCAATCAGCAATTGCTTATATGTCAACACATTGTCATATCACTCAAACTCAATTAATAATTGTTTCCCGTTGGCCTTCCATTGTTCAAATGAGTAATCTACTGTCATATTCATTTGCTTCGTTGCCTTGGCCAGCTTGTTCTTCGCTTCATGAAATTCCTTTTTCAGAATTTGGATACGTGCCCAGTCTTCCGCTTGCCGTTTCTGCTTTTGATTGACGAAGCTAGCGTAAGAGGCGAAGTATTCGTATAAGACATGACTGCTTCTTGCGCTTCCGGTTTTACATTTTTTGGATTGATGGTAAATAACCAACCAAAGATGAATTCCATAGGTAAGCATACCATTTCTCTTATTTTTCCATCTGCTGCAACTGTTGGCGTCAGGCCAATAGTTGGACCAAGATCTTCATCATCTTTCAGTTTTTGGAATTGTCTTGCATAATCAATCCCCAATGCCTCACAAATTGGTTTGATGGGAACCAACTTCTTGGGATCATTACCGGCCATGATAGCCACATTGTTTACTTTCGCGATTTCTCTCGTGTTTAATGCTAAATTTGTCATAATTGTAACTTTTAATGATTTTTTATTCAAGGATTATATTCATTCTGCATTTTGTACTTCCTCCACAAACGCTTTCGCCAGTTTCAAGTGTACCGGGCAGGGAATAGCATTCCTCTCCCATTCCGCCCATTGCTCCTCCCGTTTCTTACGTTGTATCTCACGGTCGTAGATTTCCAACTGCTGTCGACGATATGCCTTGAATTCGATCAAGGCACGACAAATGACAACCGGATCAATATTCCCATAGAAAACCCCGAACTCTCCCCCTTTCAGCATGTGAAAAAAAAGCAGCAACTCAGACGCTTTTAGGAAATAGTATTCCGTCTCGATAATTCCGGCAACTTCTATCATTTGCCCAGGCTCGATCTTTCCATTCACGCCCGAAAAGTCGTTCAAATTTTCCAACTGAGCCATAATCCAAGCAAATACCTGTTTTTCCGGATAGGCTTGTAACAGGGCTGCAATGGAAGGTGCTTCGCCAAGAAATGAACGTTCTTTGTTTAAGGCGCAAACCTTTTGTAAGGACGGATTAAACGTTTTGGCAAATTGTAAACCATTACCGTATCGGCTGATCACCTTCATCGCAACCGGCGAACGCTTCTTGGAAATATCCGGCAAGTTCTGATTTGCGGTTTGTATCTCTGTTTTGTTTACATGTTCCATTTGATTCTCGTTTTAAATAGTTACCTTCCAGTATCTTCACGAAGTTTGAAGGTTTAAATATCCAGTCGAAATCGGCACGCCAGTTCCGATTGTTTTCTCCTAACAGGAAAGGGCTATTCAAAACCAGATCAAAGACTTTCACGACAGATTCCTTGCCATGATTGGCTATCCTCGCACGTATGGCAGCCTTTCGCTTGTCTGTAATCTGTGTTACTCGTGATAATTTACCCTCAAACTTCGCATTAAACAAATCCACCAAAGCTTGAAAATCTATCGAGATTTTCGACTTGGGGACATCCCCTGTCAAGGGGATAATATTATTATCTTGTCTTATCTTATCTTCTCTTATCTTATCTGCATCGATTTTGGTATGCAAAACCGCGTCTTTTGCATCCGATTTCTTATGCATTTGCATTGCATTTGCATTTTTCTCCTCTTTTTGGACTGTTTTTCCGGAAATATCCAAAGGCGAAAATTCAGAAAAATCATCTTTTGCATCCGATGATTCATGCATTTGCATTGCATTTGTATCCTGCCTATCGACCGATTCTTTAGAAGATCCTTCAGACGAAGATTTATTTCCCCACCTCTTTTTTGCTGCTTCTTGGGCTCGTTTGCTCTTTGCGTCTAATGGCTCCATCCTTCGATTCAATGACTCGGAGTAGAAGCACTCACCATCCTCGGTGAAGGCAAATAACCCGAAATCACAAATCACGCTCTTTACAAGGGAGGCGTCAGACCTTAGATCGTAAGCCAATAGATTGTAGTCGGCTTTCAAGCTATAGCACACACTGTCACACAATTTTTCTATCAATGCAAAGTATAAGCCATATCCTGTCCACCCGTGCTGAATACGCAAAGCTATTATACGTTCATCGCTGCGAGCATTACAATCATGTGGGAAATATTTGTTCATAATTTACGCTATCATTTTCTGACGAATCAGGTTCATATTCTTCTTCACCAGCTTTACTATCTGGTCGTGATACTCACTTACACCATTGCAAACAGCTCGAGACTGGACGATATCCAGTGTCTTCAAGTTTACCTCTATCGTCTCCAATCGCTTTCCAGCCGTGTCCTTTGCCGACAAT
>ENA-ORRA01001458-ORRA01001458.1-human-gut-metagenome-genome-assembly--contig:-NODE-1458-length-15967-cov-5.686463_pt1 | contig 15967 bp, 10 predicted proteins | sample MGYA00242169_ERZ509122 | MGnify/ENA primary metagenome ERZ509122 (study PRJEB26280, sample SAMEA2338650) | human gut metagenome | biome: human gut; feature: human-associated habitat; material: faeces...
GAAATTCGCACACTCGCACCTGCCTTTCGGTTTTGGTAGACTGTAACCGAAAGGCGGGTGCATTTTGCATTGCAGACCTGCCGGGGAAATTTTGAGTGGGAGGATCACATATGAAATCGCTATTTGAGCAGTTGGGCGGCACTTACACAAGGCAGGGCGACTACTGCCTGCCGGATGTTTGCTTACCGCCCGAAGAAGAACGCCCCATCGGTGTTTACGGCCAGCGGCGGCGAGCCTATCTGAAGGAGCATCACCGGGTGCTGTATTATAACCTGCTGACCGCCGGGACGCTGGACGGACACCTCGCAGACATCGAGGAGCAGGCCCAGGAACTCTTTCTTCGGTTGGTAGAACAATACGCAGACACCGAGGGCGTGACGGAGGCCTTGAAAGCCGATGACCCGATGGCGTGGGTGCGAAAGATGAACGCCATCCGATATCAGGCAAACGAGGCCGTGATGCAGGAAATTGTATACGGGTAATGAGCAAGCGGAGGCCGATGGCCTCCGCTTGCTTTGTATGCAGAAAAGAACAATGCCGTTTTGGAACGGCATTGTTCCGAACTTTGTTGACATTGTTCTTTCATTCAGGTATAATGTATTTGTGATTTTATGCGTGGAGGTATCCCCTATGGCTGAAATGATCTCGGTAAGAGAGGCGGCAGTGCGCTGGAATATAACGGAGCGGAGAGTTGCGACGCTCTGCAAGAATGGGAGAATCGCCGGTGCGAAAAAGCAGGGCAATCGTTGGCTGATCCCCGCTGATACGCAGAAGCCGGCGGATCAGCGGCTCAAGACGGGCGCTTTCCGCAAGACGGAGCGCGCGCCGAAGCTTCCCCTGCCCATCGGCGTGTCCAACTACTGCCTTGCCTCGTCGGAATACTATTATATCGACAAGACGATGATGATCAAGGACTTTATCGACGAGCGTCCGATGGTGACGCTGTTCACCCGCCCCCGTCGTTTCGGCAAGACGCTGAATATGGATATGCTGCGCACTTATTTTGAAAAGAGCGTCAAGGATACCTCTGTTTACTTCCGGGACAAGAAGATCTGGGCCTGCGGCCAGAAGTACCGGGATTATCAGGGCAAGTATCCTGTGATCTTCCTGACCTTCAAGGATGTGAAGTTCGACACTTGGGAGGAGACCTTTGCGGCCATCCGGGATATTTTCGCAAAGGAGACCCGGCGGCACAAAGAACTGCTGAACAGCGATAAGTGCGACGAGTACAGCAAAAAGACCTATGAAAAGCTGGCAGACGGCAAAGTCAGCGAGGTTGAGCTGGCGTCGGCGCTGCTGGATCTGTCCGCTATGCTGCACAAGCACTATGCCGTTGCGCCCATTATCATCATCGACGAGTACGACACCCCCATCCAGCAGGGCTACCAGAAGGACTATTACGACAAGGTCATCCGGTTTATGCGGAACCTGTTTTCCGGCGGGTTCAAGGATAATCAGCACCTGTCCTTCGGCTTCCTCACCGGCATTCTGCGGGTGGCCAAGGAGAGCATCTTCAGCGAGATGAATAACCTGTCCATCAACTCCGTGCTGGACAACAAATACAGCGCCTACTTCGGCTTCACCGCCGACGAGGTGATGGAGATGGCGGAATATTATGGCGCTGCCGATAAGTATGACGAGATTTGCCGGTGGTACGACGGCTACCGCTTTGGCAAGACGGAAATTTTCAACCCGTGGTCGGTGGTCAACTACTTCAGCAACGAGTGCGAGCCGAGGCCCTTCTGGGTCTCCACCGGCAGCAACGATATTATCGGAGAAGTACTTGCCCAGGCGGACGAGGAGATTTATAACCGTCTGACCTCCCTGGTCAACGGCGAGACCTTCACCACCTTCATCGACACCGGTGTGATCTATCCGCAGATCAAGAGCAATCCCTCCACCATTTACAGCTTCCTGCTGGTGACCGGCTATCTGAAGGCACTGAAAACCACGCCCTCCTTCAGCGGCGATTTTATGTGCGAGGTCTCCCTGCCCAACCGGGAGATTTCTCTGGTGTATAACAAGGAGATTTTGCAGAGGTTGGAGAATCTGATCCCGCCGTCCACGGCGATTTCCGTTCAGGAGGCCATCTTCTCCGGCGATAACGCACGGCTGAAAGCGCAGATCCAGACGCTGCTGACCCAGTCGGTCAGCTCCTTCGATACTGCCGGGGAGAATTTCTACCACGGCTTTATGCTGGGACTGTGCGCCCTGCTGGGCGGCGCTTTCGTGACTTCCAACCGGGAATCGGGCGACGGGCGCTATGACATTCAGCTGAAGCCCACGCAAAAGGGTCTTCCGGGCATCCTGATCGAGCTGAAAGCGGAGAAAAATTGCAGCGACGAGAAGCTGAAAAAGCTGTCCGAGACGGCCTTGCAGCAGATCAACGATAAAAAATACGAAACCGAGCTGACGACAGCCGGGGTCAGGACGATTTATAAATACGGCGTGGCCTTCAGCGGTAAAAAGGTCGAAGTGGCAGTTGGGTGAGGAGTGAGAATTCCAAAGTATCAAATTGATACTTTGGCGAAATCCCAAAGTGCCAGCACGGTGGTTCCAAAGTGCCAAATTGGCACTTTGGAGATGTGCTTATATCAAATGCTAAATGAATTAACAAAAATCGAGGGAGACTGCTTATGAAATCAAATTAATATTTTCTGAATCGATACTGGCCTGCATTGGCACAGATCGGCGCAACCGCAGAAACCTATGTCTATTCTGATCCCAATGCCTGTATCTATAAACTCGGAATGTTTGCCGAGCGCTTAGTGCAGGAGATCCTTGTCTTTGAGCACATTGCGGAGCCGGCTGTTGACAACACCCACGCAAATCGAATTCGCATTTTGAAGCGAGCCGGTTTATTGCCGCACGAAATTGACAACACGCTATATGTTCTTCGCAAGACAAGAAACTCGGCAGTACATATAGGTACGGACTCCGTGGACGAAGCAAAGACATTGCTATCCTTGACATACAATCTTGCTGTTTGGTTTATGGAAACCTATGGAGATTGGGGATATATTGCGCCTGAGTTCGTTATGCCGAGCGAGACCACGCACGAAGATTTGGAATCCGTTATTGCCGAGCAGGAAAGGAAAATCGAGGAATTGACGAAGCAACTGGCCGTGGTCAAGACTGCCGCTTCGGGCAAAACGCAGAAGGAGCGCGCAAGGCGGTCAGAATCTGTCTCCGCTATGATGAATTGGAATGAGGCGCAGACCAGATGCTTGATTGACGAGCAGCTTCGTCTTTCTGGTTGGGAAGCTGATACGCAGAACCTGCGCTACAGCAAAGGAACGCGTCCTGTAAAGGGGAGAAATATTGCCATCAGCGAATGGCCTACCAATTCGGCCTTTTACAAAAACGGGTATGCGGATTATGCATTCTTCGTTGGCGAGAAGCTCGTAGCATTGATGGATGCAAAAAAGATGTCGGAAGATGTGGCATCTACCATCGATGTGCAGGTAAAGGACTATGCTGCACATATTAAGCCGGAGGATATTCCACATACGGTTGGAAACTGGAATGGTTATCAGGTCCCTTTCCTCTTTGCTTCAAATGGCAGGGCGTATTTAGAGCAGCTGCGGACGAAGTCTGGTATTTGGTTTTTGGATGTCCGGGAACAGGAAAATCAACCGTATCCTATTCGGAACTGGTTTAGCCCAAGTGACCTGATGGAAAAACTTGGTCAGAATACAGCGGCGGCCAATCAAGCGCTGGCTGCGGCAGATAATTCGTTTATGACAGATCCTAATGGGTTGAATCTGCGCGACTACCAGATTAAGGCCATTGATAAGGCAACAGAGGCAATCGTTGACGGCAAGAGAACGGCCTTGCTTGCAATGGCCACCGGAACGGGCAAAACCCGTACTGTTCTGGGGCTTATCTACAAGATGCTGGAAACCAAGCGTTTCCGTCGTATTCTTTTCCTTGTGGATCGAGTGTCCCTCGGTGAGCAGGCAATGGACACCTTCAAAGATGTCAAGCTGAAGGAACTGCTGACGCTGGACAAAATATATGAGATCAAAGCGATCGATGACAACATCATCAATCTGGAAACCAAGGTCAGCATTTCAACGGTGCAGGGGCTTTTGAAACGCACGATTCTGGCAGAAGAACCGGATTTGATGCCCGGTGCATTTGATTTGATTATTGTGGACGAAGCCCACCGAGGCTATATTCTTGACCGTGAAATGACGGAAGAAGAAATCCTCTACGATAATCAGGATGATTATATGAGCAAGTACAAGCAGGTTATCGAGTATTTCGATGCGGTGAAAGTTGCCTTGACTGCTACGCCCGCCCTGCACACGACCGAGATTTTCGGGGAGCCGGTCTATACCTACAGTTACCGTGAGGCGGTTATCGATGGCTGGCTGGTGGATCACGATCCTCCGTATCTGATTAATACGGATTTCATTGAAAATGACGCACAGTTCAAGAAGGGTGAAACCTTGGCGCAATATGACCCCAACACCAATGAACTTTTGAACGGTGCAGTTTTGGACGATGAAATGGATTTCGATGTGTCGGAGTTCAACCGTAAAATTGTTCTGCCGGATCATACCCGCAAGGTGCTGGAAGAAGTTTCGACCTACCTGAATCCGGAAAGTGGAGAAAAGACGCTGATTTTCGCAGTAAATGATGCACACGCTGACCGTATTGTGGATACGCTCCGAGAGATTTACAAGCCCTATGGCATTTCCAATGATGCCATTATGAAAATCACGGGCAAAACTGCCGGCGGCAACAAAAAGAAGATTTTGCAGGTGATCAAGCAGTTCAAAAACAACCAGTACCCCAACATTGCCGTAACAGTCGACCTGCTGACTACCGGAATCGATGTGCCGGCAATTTGCAATTTGGTGTTTATGCGCAAGATCAACAGCCGGATCCTCTTTGAGCAGATGCTGGGACGCGCTACTCGCCTTTGCCCGGAAATCGGAAAGACGCACTTCAATATCTTCGATGCAGTTCGCGTGTACGAGGACTTGGACGACACTTCCAATATGAAGTCAGTCTCCGTCAGCAAATCAATGGCTGAATTGTTGGAGGATTTGTTCCGTCCGGGTGAGGTCAGCAAGCAGCCTGTCAAAGATCGCATTTTAGCAAGATTGCAGCGTAAGAGCAACAATCTGACCGATGAGCAAAAGTATGATGTATCCGAGCGTTTAGGCGGAAAAACAATTCGGGAATATGCGAAGGAATTGAAAAGCTGTACAGAGGAAGCTTTTGTGCGACGCTGCCGGGAGGATAAGAATTTCCTGCTTTGGTTTGACAACCTGAAGGGCAAAAAGCGCGGACATTACTATTCCGAAAAGGAAGATACTCTTTTGGAAACGACCCGCGGCTATGGTGACACGGAAAAACCGCAGGACTATCTGGACTCTTTTGTGGCCTATGTTAATGAGAACAAAGACCGTATCGAAGCGATCCGCATAGCCTGCACCCGCCCCAGCGATATGACCCGGGCGCAGCTTCGGGAGTTAAAGCTGGAACTGGATAAGGAGAATTTCACCGAGAGCAGCTTGAATGAAGCGGCCAGTGCGGTGAGCAATGAACGGATCGTGGCAGACATTATCGCCTTTGTCCGTCGGGCTGTACTTAAAACGCCGCTTGTAAACCACGATGACCGCGTGAAAATGGCCTTTTCTAAACTGATTTCGGCGCATCACTTTAACAAAATGCAGCTGGATCTGCTGGAAAAGATCAAGGTATATATGCTTCACGAGAACATCCTCAATACCGAGACCTTTGAGGCACCGGCGTTCAAGATGGATGGCGGTTTCGTACGCTTTAACAAGAAGTTTGGCGGGCAGCTTGCGGAGATCATCCGCGAGATCAACACTTATATTTACGAAGGAGCAGCTTAAATGAGCACGCAAGATATTGTACAGAAACTTTGGAACCTCTGCAATGTGCTGCGGGATGACGGTATTACTTATCACCAGTATGTGACAGAGCTGACCTACATTCTGTTTTTGAAAATGGCCGATGAGACCGGTGCAGATAAGGATATTCCCGAAGCATATCGTTGGGGCTCTTTGACCAGCCGTTCCGGCATTGACCTGAAAAAGCACTACTATACGCTGCTCAGCAAGCTGGGCGAAGAATCCGTTGGCCGCGTGGCACAGATTTACGCCAACGCATCCTCCAGCATCGAGGAGCCGAAAAACCTCGAAAAAATCATCACGGAGATTGATAAGCTGGACTGGTATGAGGCCAAAGAGGAAGGTCTGGGCGACCTGTATGAAGGTCTTCTGGAGAAAAACGCCAATGAGAAGAAGTCCGGTGCCGGTCAGTACTTCACCCCTCGTGTGCTGATCGATGTGATGACGGAACTCATCAAACCTCAGCTGGGCGACAAGTGCTTTGACCCGGCCTGCGGTACTTTTGGCTTTATGATTGCAGCCAACCGCTATGTCAATGCGCATAACGATATGTATGCACTCTCTGACCGTCAGGCAGATTTCCAGCAGAACAAAGCATTCAACGGTGTGGAGCTGGTGCACGAGACCCATCGCTTGGCATTGATGAACGCCTATCTGCACAATATGAATGCCAATATCACATTGGGGGATTCTCTCGCACAAAGCGCCAAGGGATTGAAAGATTTTGATGTTATTCTGACCAATCCGCCCTTTGGCACGAAAAAGGGCGGTGAGCGTGCCACACGGGATGACATCTCTTTCCAGACCTCCAACAAGCAGCTGAACTTCTTGCAGGTGATCTATCGCAGCCTGAAGGCGGACGGCAAGGCCCGTTGCGCCGTGGTGCTGCCGGATAATGTGTTGTTTGCTGCCGGTGACGGTGCCAGCGTGCGCCGGGAACTGATGAATTTCTGCAATCTGCATACCATTCTGCGCTTGCCTACCGGCATTTTCTATGCGCAGGGCGTCAAGACCAATGTGCTGTTCTTTACCCGCGGGACAACCGAGCAGAATAACACCACTGAGGTTGCGTTCTACGATATGCGCACCAATATGGACAGCTTTGGTAAGACCCGGCAGCTGCGTAAGAGTGACTTTGATGAATTCGTGGCAGGATACGAAGACCCATCCAAGCGCACGGGCGAGCGCTGGAGCAGATTCACTCGTGAGGAGATCGCCAAGAATCCGGATGATAGTCTTGACCTTGGCTTGATCCGCGACGACTCCATCGTGGATTATGACGATCTTCCTGACCCTGTAGAAAGCGGCGAGGAAGCGATTGCAAATTTAGAGGAAGCGGTCGATCTGCTGAAAAGTGTTGTGCGCGAGCTTCGTGCTCTGACGGAGGAAAAGTGATGGCAAGAGCAAAAAAAGAAACCGCCCTCACGCCCGAAGAGCAGTTGCAGGCGGCCTTGGTGCCGGATTGGGAGTGGCCATATAAATTGCCGGAGAATTGGTGTTGGGTGTATGCACCACACATATTCGATATAGAATATGGAAAAGGTTTGCCAACAAAGCAGTTATCCGATACTGGATATCCTGTTTTTGGAGCGAATGGTCAGATTGGATTTTATTCTGAGTATATGTATAAAGAACCTCAGGCATTAATGAGCTGCCGAGGAGCTTATAGCGGTACTATGAACAAGTCACTACCATATTCGTATGTAACAAGCAATTCACTTATTATTTCAAGTCCACGCGGTCTGATGGGTACGGACTGTATATACTATTTATTTTCGGCGCTTAATGTATCTGAATTAATTTCAGGAACTGCTCAACCTCAAGTAACGGTGCAGGCATTTGATGGATTTCCCATCCCATTGTCCCCTCTTGCCGAGCAGCAGCGCATTGTTGACTGCATCGAAAGCCTGTTTGCCAAGCTGGATGAGTCCAAGGAAAAGGCACAGGCCGTGTTGGATAGCTTTGAAACCCGCAAAGCCGCTATTCTCCACAAGGCCTTCACCGGGGAGTTGACAAAAAAGTGGAGAAAAAGTGCAAATACTCGATGGGTTTACAAGAAAATTAAAGATTGTTGCAAATTGGGATCTGGAGGTACCCCGTCACGGAAAGTTCCAGATTTTTATAAAGGTGACATCCCTTGGATAAAAACGGGCGAGATTGAGTGGAATGACATTTATGACACAGAAGAGAAAATTACTCAAAGTGCAATAGATAATAGTTCAGCAAGGTGCTACAAACCCGGTGTAGTTCTGGTTGCTATGTATGGAATGGGTGTGACACGAGGTAAGGCAAGCATCTTGCGTGTTCAAGCAGCTACGAATCAGGCTGTTTGTGTCTTAGAGCCTCAGAGTGCATTACTATATAATAGGTATTTATTGTATTATTTTATGCGCAATTATTGGGACATCCGTGAAAAAGCAGTTGGAGGAAACCAATTGAATTTAAGTTTGACGATTATAAAAGAACTAAATATTGAAATCCCACCTATTGATGAGCAAGTGGAAATTGTTCAAATTCTTGACGATCTTTTTGCCAAGGAACAGCAGACCAAAGAAGCCGCCGAGGCAGTCCTTGACCAAATCGACCTGATGAAAAAATCCATTCTCGCCCGTGCCTTTCGCGGTGAACTGGGTACAAATGACCCAAGCGAGGAGAGCGCGGTGGAATTGCTGAAGCAACTCATTTGATATAATTGGTGATAACGAGAACAGAAATGAGGGATGATAGTGCTGGATCAGACAAATGCAAATATTGAAAGACATATCAAAACCCACACAGAGCGTTCTGATGATGACCGCTCGGCAGTATCTGTTTTGGAGACATTTCTCCGTTCGAATGGAAGAATCAACACTTCTTTTGCCTCAGATGATAAGTGGCCCAATCACGATAACACTTTTGAGTTTGTTCCAAACCCGGAAATTTCGAGACGCCCCGTGCAAACTTTCTATGTCCAAATAAAGGGAACACGCAATTATACTGAGCGCGAGGGTGTTATCAAGTACACACTAAAAGATCTCGCTTTTCCTGCTTTTATATGTGGCAGAGTATCCCTTGATCCGGGAATTCTGTTTGTGATTCTCAATCCCGCTGAACGCGGAGATGAGAGAGTTTTTTGGAAGTATATGTCGCCCAGTTTTCTCAACAGTATTGATTTTGCAAAAGACAGTATAACCGTCAGTTTTTCACCGGAAGAGGAAATCTTGAACAATGAAGAAAGCGTTTTAGCTTTTTGCGAGAGGTTAGAAGAAATTGTCGAGCGGCATTCCTTTGTAAACCAATTGGAAAGGCATAGTTATTCTTTTGAAGAAGCTAAGCGAATCGTTGAGACCTGTGATACGGAAATCACGGAAAGCATCGACAATTTAAGCATTCTAAATAAGAGCCGCGACAACATTTCACGGAGAATTCTGACGAGATTGAACGATCTATGCATTTCAGCTTTACTGTTGAATGCGATGAAAGACGGCTATCAAAGTCCCAACGCCGGCTTTGCGTGGGAATACTCACTCTTAAGGGCAAATACAAAGTACCTAGGGAATTTTTACCGAGGATTGCAATATATCGGACGCCGGATCCCCGAGGAAGGCCAAGCAGAGCGACTGATGCTGAAGTACTACAGCTTTATGTGGCAGATCCGTCAATCACTCTATGAGAACTACGGCATCACCGTGCTTCAGAACTTGGAAAAGTTTCAGGAATATACCGGAACCGATGAACAGGATAAACAATACTATGAGTTGGTGGCGAATGCTTTCTCAACCCCCAAAACCGAGCAGAAACATAACAGCAATACGAGGTTTTATATTCAGAAAAGGACGCCGTTTTATGTTGGTAAAGAGCGTTATTTTGAGGTAACACTGCAGCAAGCGGACATCTATGCGTCAAAGTATAACCGAATTACAGCATATACCAAACTTGACATTTCTACAGGCTATTCTGTACAAATCGACTATGTCCCATCATACATTAATCTCTGGGGTGTCAATACAGAAATTAAAATTATCACAGCTTGGCGTGTTTCGGTAGATCCTAAATGTTTGAACAAGCTTGGAAGGATACTTAATATGCGCCTTCAGCTTTCTTCGAAATATGGAGAATATGATGCCCTGATGAGATTCCTAACAGAAACAGGTATGGATTTTCTGGAAATGATTGATCTTCGGGAGATACCTTTCTCGAATCTTTTGGAGTCAGTTTACAAAAAAGCAAACACCTCTTATTTCAAAGATGTTTTACAGCAGCTGAGGGACAACTATTCTACAGGTTCGACACGCTTCGGCCGATATACAATTCGGTATCTGTTACTGAATCTGCGCGAAGATCTTTTGGAACGCGTTATGCCGTCTCAGTTTAGTCCGCAATGGAAATGCAAGGATTTATACCTGTCTAGAAAATGCTTTCCGTTTGAGTGTAACCCACTTGCTTCTGATTTAGCCGACAGCAAAACGAGCCAGATAAGTCAAGCCAAGTACTTGGCCAGAGTAGTTGAAAAGGAAAAGACTGAGGTTGCGGTTCCATACTGGTCTATTGTAAAGTCCATGCAAGATACCGGCGAAATTTACTGCGATCTTGGCGGAGATTTAACCGAACAGGCGATCCAAAAATATAATGATTGCTTAGACGATTGGGAAAAGCGCCAAGGGTATGAAGTCATTTCAGATGGAAATGTCGCTTGTATCGCAGCATATGAGGCATCGACGCTCTTTATTTTGAATAAGCTACTGGAACTATCGCAGCTCCCAAATAAAGGCCAAAAAGAAGTTAATGAAAGATACTTGAGAGATTGCAATATTGCTTTTTCTGATCCTAAAAAAGAGGAAACTCTTAAATATGCTTTTGTAAACTCCCGCGTACTTCTTATTTACGGAGCTGCCGGTACCGGAAAAACGACCCTAATCGATATGATCTCGACAATGCTGTCTGGGCGTCGGAAATTGTTTCTTACCAAAACACATACGGCCTTGCAGAATCTGCAGAGGCGAATTAATAATCCGGGGGCTGATGCCAGTTTTGTAAGCATCAATAGTTTTACGAAGAGGGTAAACCTTCCTGATTATGATGTTATCTTTGTAGACGAATGCAGCACCATTGATAACCGTGCAATGAAGGTATTCCTCGAGAAAATGCGCCCGGATACATTCTTAGTACTTGCGGGAGACACATATCAGATAGAATCTATTGATTTCGGTAATTGGTTTACTTATGCCAAGGATATTATTAAGACTAAAGGTTCGAATGTTGAACTCGTAAGTACTTGGAGAACAAAGGATCCCGGTTTAATTGAGCTTTGGAACGAGACTCGAAATAAGGGTGCGCTAATAACGGAAAAACTTGTTATCGACGGCCCATTTTCTGAAAATATTGGCGAAGGAGTGCTCTATTCCGAGATAATGGATGAGGTGATTTTATGCTTGAACTATGATGGAAAATTTGGCTTGAATAATATGAATAGCTATTTTCAAAATGCTAACACAGAAACGGCTGTTGTCTGGAGAGACTGGAAATATAAAGTTGGCGATCATATATTGTTCAATGACACGGACAGATTTTCTCTGCTCTATAATAATTTAAAAGGGCAAATTGTCCAAATAGAACTGTTTGACAGTAGAATCAGATTTACAGTAGATGTAGAGATCCCGTTAACAGAGCAAGATTGCCAAAACGATGGCATAGAATTCATCGATATAATTGATGATGTGACCCGAATACGATTTGATGTACTTGATTTTGAAGAGGAAATGGCAGATGAAGATCGCAAAAAAGCCATCGTACCGTTTCAGCTTGCCTATGCGGTTTCAATTCATAAAGCGCAGGGCTTAGAGTATAGGTCAGTTAAGGTTGTTATTCCGAGTAGCAACGCTGAAAAAATAACACACGGTATTTTCTATACAGCAATTACGCGTGCAAAAGAAAAGCTAAAAATCTACTGGAGTTCTGAAACAATGCAAGAAGTCGTCGCTGGATTTTCAGTAGACACTTCAAGACAAAAAAGTTTGGCAATTATTAAGGAGAAGCTGAAGCAGGACAAGAATACTTAGGAATAGGGCACCGACCGTTTGGTCGGTGCTCTATTTATATATGAGCCATCTATAAGTCAATAGTGATTATCAGCCGTCCTCCCATCATCGGGAGGGCGGCTTTTTTGCGTCTTGATAGAAAAATTAAAAAATTTCTCGAAAACACCCTGCCAAATGGTACCCCTTATTCAGAGTAAGTAGAAGGGTCCTTTTGAAAAATTGAGGGGACTTTTCAAATTACTTTGCCAAAATCTCGAAAAAGTTCCCAATTGGTTAGTAGGAAGGCCCTGAAAAATTTCCTTCAAAATCCTATTTGTTATTTGCCAGAAAAGTTCCCAGTTGATTAGTGGGAGGGGCGCTTAAAAATTTTCTTCAAAATTCTTTTTATTTTTGCCGGAAAAATTCCCAATTAAGTAGTAGAGGGGTTTGCAGAAAAAACTCAAAAGTTTTTTCGTTCAAATCCGAAAAATTTTCCCAGTTGGTTAGTAGAGAGACTTTCAAAGAATTTTTTCAAAATTCCTTCGTACAAATCGAAAAATTTTTCCCAGTTGATTAGTGAGGGGGTCTATAAAATGCCTTTCTCGCTGGCTACCTATTGAGGGGACTGTCTCCCTGTGTACCTTGAAAATTGAATCGCCGCCTCCAAAGGATATGCTTCCGGCAAGTGACGCCACGACTTCCCGAAAAAGGAACGAGCGCATCAAAGAAGCGATACGCCGTGGTGAGACTCCGGGGCAGGAACGATACAGATGAGCGGCAGCAAGCAAAAATTACCGCAGAAATGCGGTTTCAGAACAAGCAAAGGAGGTTCAAACCTATGAAGAAAGGAGAGCTCAGAGAGCTTTATCAGATGATGTTTCCGGAATACCCGGACATCGTGACCGTCAAAGAGCTTCGGGAGATGCTGGGCATCAGCCGCAAGCTGGCCTACAAGCTGATCGACTATGGGTACATCCACGCCGTGAAGATCGGCACGACGCTGAAGATCCCGAAAATCAGCGTCATCAACTATGTAATGGAGAAAGAGGTGAAGAAGGTTGGATGAGATCAAACGCCTGACGCCCGCCCAAAGGGCACGCTGTAACCGGTTAATCCGGCGGCTGTGCGCCAACTATGATGGCGGCAATTGCATGCCGCTGGACGACGGCGAGGGCTGTGTGTGCGTGCAGATGATTTCTTATTCGCTGCTGTGCAAATACTTCCGGCGGGCGGGTCTGCCCGCCGACAAGGCACTCTATGCCGACATTTACCGGCAGCGCACACGGCTCTGCGACCGATGCGGAAAGCCCTTTGCACCCGGCAGCAACCGGCAGAAGTACTGCCCGGAATGCGGCCGCTCCATCCGGCGCAAGCAGAAGGCAGACTCGGCCAGACGGCGACGCAACGTCGAACATTAAGCACCGGGAAAGCCTTGATTCCCGGGGCTTTTTTGAGGGCGAAGCGGGTGCGGGTGGCCGTTTCCATTTGCACCTGTCAAAATTCATTTCTAACATTCTACAAAGGAGAAATTTCTATGGGTAACAAACTGAAAACCGTGGACGCAGAGACCCTGCTGTCCACGCCGATGAGCAAGACGATGTTCATCGTGGACGGACTCATTTCGCAGGGTGTCAATGTCATCAGCGGTGCCAGCAAGATCGGCAAAAGCTGGCTGATGCTGTGGCTGGGGCTGCAAGTGGCGCAGGGAAATTCCGTTTGGGGTTTGCCCACGCTGCAATGCGATGTGCTCTATCTGAGCCTTGAGGACACCCAGCGCCGCATCAAAGACCGACTCTACAACCTCACCGACAGTGCCCCGGACAACCTGTATTTTGCCGTGACCTCCGGGCTGATCGGCGGCGGGCTGGAGGAGCAGATCACGGATTTCCTGACCGAGCATCCCGCCACCAAGCTGGTTATCATTGACACGCTGCAAAAGGTGCGGGACTCCAAAGGCAGCGCCGGAAAAGCGGGAATGTACGGCAACGACTACGACGATATTTCCTCCATTAAGCGCATTGCCGACGGCTTCAACATCGCCGTTTTGCTGGTGCATCACCTGCGAAAGCTGCAAGACAGCGACGATCCCTTTAACGATGTCAGCGGCTCCACAGGCATCATCGGCGCAGCGGACACCAACTTCATTCTGCGCCGCAAGCGCAGCGGAAACGCCGCTACGCTGCTGGTCAGTGGGCGTGATGTGGAGTATCAGGAACTGACCTTGCAGTTTAACGACCTTGTCTGGGAGCTGGTGGAGCGCAAGAACAGCGAGGACATTCATAAGGCGGAACTGCCGAAATTCCTGTTTCGGGTGGTGGACTTTATGGAGTGCCGCACCGAATGGGTGGGCACGGCCACGGAGCTGCTGACCGAAATGAAGGAGCAGGAGGTCACGCCCAATATGGTCACAAAGTATCTCGGTCAGTTCGCTTTCGAGGTGCTGGAGCCGTTGGGCATCGAGTATCGCACCAAGCGAACGGGAAAAAATCGGCTCATCAAATTTCTGCGCCGTGACGGCGATGACGCAAATGACGCCGGGATCGCTATATAAGGAAATCCCCGTCACAACCGTCATTACCGTCACAAACCGAAGAAAGGGGGGTGAACAAATGCGCAGCAAAAACTACGGGATCAATGTCCGTGTGACCGAGCAGGAGAAGCAGAAGCTGCTGGAAAATGCCCGGTTCTGTTCTCTGTCGCTGTCGGAATATCTGCGGCGACTGGGGCTTGGAAAAGAGGTCAAAGCGGCCATCACGGAGCGGGATTACCACCTGTTTCGGATGCTGAACAGCCTGAAAGCGGAGCTTCCACAGCTTCAGAAAGAGGAAATTCTGAGCAGGCTGGAAGCAGTTTTGAATGAATTAAAGTAAGCGAGAATTACGCCTGCGCAGTCTAAGCGAGCAGACTGTTTTTACTCCTGTCGGAGCCAAACAGTGTATCCGCTTGCGATGCCTGCGTCATCTGAGCGAGCAGTGCGTTTTTACTCCCGGCAGGGCCGGAGCGCAAAAACACTCGTTAGGGCGTGCCCTAAAACCCCGAAAGAAAAAACTATGAAAGTGAGGACAACACAATGAGAAAATCGGATTTTACTTTACCCACGCTGGACGATCTGTTCTCCACGCAGGCGGAGCGGGACGATGCCAAACTGGAGCGGGTGCGGAATATTCCACTGGCCGAGCTGCACCCGTTCAAGGGTCACCCCTTCAAGGTGCAGAACAACGAGGAGATGCAGCGGATGATCGAGAGCATCCACAAGGTGGGAGCCATCACCCCGGCGTTGGCAAGGCCGCTGCCGGACGGCGGTTACGAGCTGATCTCCGGTCACCGGCGACTGGCGGCGTGTCAGGTGCTGGGCGTCGAGACGATGCCCGTCATCGTCCGGGAGCTATCTGACGATGAAGCGGTGATCGCAATGGTGGACGCCAATTTGCAGCGGGAGACCATCCTGCCCAGCGAAAAGGCGTTTGCCTACAAGATGAAGCTGGATGCGCTGAATCATCAGGGTATAACTTCTGGACAAGTTGGCCAGAAGTGGTCGAGAGAGAAAATGGCTGATGAAGCCATAGACAGCGGACGGCAGATTCAGCGATATATCCGCCTGACCTACCTGATCCCTGAATTGCTTTCGATGGTAGACGACGGCAAGATTGCCTTCAACCCGGCGGTGGAGCTTTCTTACTTAGATTCGTATCAGCAGCGGGCGGTACTGGACGCAATGGAGTTGAACGACTGCACCCCGTCCCACGCCCAGAGCATCCGCCTGAAAAAGCTGGCGCAGGAGGGGGTGGTGGATAACCAGATGATCTACGCCGTGTTGGCAGAGACGAAGCCCAACCAGCAGGAGCAGCTGAAATTCAAGCGGGAGGAGCTGCGGAAGTATTTTCCCTCCGGCTACACCGAGGAGCAGATGCGCCGGGACATCATCAAGGGTCTGGAACTGCTGAAACGGCAGAGAGAACGGAACCGGGACGCCCGCTGATTCGTACCGATACGGCTGCAATCAAACAATTCGCAGAATAGAGAGAACCCCAAACCGATGGTATACTGATGCTGTCGGTTTGGAGTTCTGTTCTGCAAATA
>ENA-ORRA01001475-ORRA01001475.1-human-gut-metagenome-genome-assembly--contig:-NODE-1475-length-15818-cov-2.361035_pt1 | contig 15818 bp, 7 predicted proteins | sample MGYA00242169_ERZ509122 | MGnify/ENA primary metagenome ERZ509122 (study PRJEB26280, sample SAMEA2338650) | human gut metagenome | biome: human gut; feature: human-associated habitat; material: faeces...
GGTTCAACAGCCGACTGTCCATCAACTTGTACTATTCAGGAATCAAAGAAAAAATACTTGTCAGTAAAGCCCGAGTAGCAGAGTTTAAAGAGTGGTTCTCTAAGAGAAAACGTTGATTCCGAAGCATTGCCTTCTTAGAACAAATAGCAAAACAAAGTGTTTCGTGCCGTGAAACGATTGGTTTCAACGCTTGAAACAAGCAGTTTCACGCCATGAAACACTTTGTTTCTCACCGAGGAAACTTTAGTTTCAAGCCTCTGAAACTGCAGTTTCCCCTAATGGAAACTAAAGTTTCCCGCCTTGAAACTAAAGGTATCCCCTGTTGAAACTTCTATTTACATACAAGCTTATATTTATATGCAGGCATGTTCATTTCAAACGGTGATAGATGAATGATTAGGTGACAGGTGGAGAACAATCTATCACCACCCTGAAAGCTCAATGAACAATACGTTTCAGAAGGATGGTGATAGATTGAAAGATGATTTCCATTTTTACGTATGGAAAGTTAGAATATGTGCCATCATTCAATGACAGCTGCAAAGCCACCATTTCTAACCATCTTTATAGCTAGCTGCTCTCCGGCTTTCACCTGGGATGACTTGCAACGATAATCCATCGCCTGACGTCCTGCGTTGATACCATCCTCAAAAGATGTCATTTGATAAGAGCGATCTTTATTCAAGAAATCTAACTTTATGGTAAACTCACGTTCCTTTTCACCATTGTTAGTCATTCCTCCTATAAACCACTTATCGCCTTTCCGTTTTGCTACAACGACATATTCACCCGCTTTAGCTTCCAGTGCCACAGTCTCGTCCCACGTTACGGGAACTTGTGTGATGAAACGGGTACAATCTTCATTACGATAATAAAGAGTAGGATTATCCGCCAACATTTGCAGACCACTTTCAAAAACCACAAAGAGTGCCAACTGATAAGCACGTGTTCCGATACTTGCAGCATTAGGACGTTCCGACCGATACACATTAGGCTGCATACTAATCATCGCTCCGGGAGTATAATCCATCGGACCGACAGCATTACGCATAAACGGTAAATACAGACTATTATCCGGATAACAACCGCCCATTTGTTCCATGCCACGCACTCCTTCGTAAGACAGCACATTCGGATATTTATATTCCAGTCCGGCAGGTTTGAAAGAGCCATGAAAATCGACAAACAAATGATGTTTGGCTGCTTCCCGGGCTACCCGTTCGTAAAAGTTGACCATCCACTGATCGCTTCTGTCCATAAAATCAATCTTAAGTCCTTTTACTCCCCATTCATTGAAAGTCTTGAAGAGATCAAAATTGTTTTCTACCGTCAACCATGTCAACCAAAGCACAATCCCTACATTTTTTTCTTTGCCATAACGAATCAACTCGTGCAAGTCTACTTTGGGATTAGGCGTATAAGGATCACGTGTACTTTTAGCCCAACCTTCATCCATAATGATATATGGAATACCAAATTTAGAAGCAAAATCAATGTAATACTTATAAGTATCCAAGTTATAACCGGAAACAAAATTCACATCCGGTCCGTAAGGAGAAGCGTCATTCCACCATTCCCAGCTCACCTGTCCCGGCTTAATCCATGAAACATCCTGAAGTTGATTCTTTTCAGCCAGTTTATAAGTCATTGTGTTCTCAATCAACTGCTTATCATTTTTACTTATCACAAAGTAACGCCAAGGATAATTTCTCGTACCTTTTGTTTTAGCAATGTAATCAGCTTCTTGAGTAATCTTCACACTACGATCACTGTTTTCGGCAAACGCAAGCGGAGCTTTAGGAAAAACAGAGATTGCTCCGTTCGTCCCCGTTCCTTTGAGAAACATACATGGATAATCAGCCAGATCCGACTCGCTAATTAATATTTTATAGTCTTTTTGTGTGTCAATCAATACCGGCAAAACAGCTATCCGTTCTTCAGGCTTCCACGCATTACTTTGAACATGTGTGTAAGGTTCCTCATAAGCTGTATGGAAGCCTCCCGGTTGTTGCAAGTGAAGAAGATAATCCGACGGGAAGTTGATAGCAAACTCTTCGTTCATTACTTCAACATCACCTTTTTGTGAGGTAATAAACCGGTAAGCAACTCCATCGTCAAAAGCACGGAATTCTACTGAATAATCTTTAAAGGTCAGTAGCAATTGATTATAACGATTATTGACTTTCGCATATTTCAAAGGAACAATAGGAGTTAATTGCTCGTCGACACTCGTACGTTTCTGACGGCGCAGTTTGGGATTTTGTCCCAACACCTGATTCCTCAATGTCAACTGAAGGGAATTGTCTTTCAACAATACATCTCCGTTATAATCTATACTATAATAGATTTTATCCGAGAGATTCAAGGACACTTTCAGCTCTCCATTGGGAGAAATTAACTCTAACTTATTCTGTGCACGAAGTAGTGATGCCAAGCACAAACACACAACTAACAGGAAATATCTTCTCATGATTTAGATATTTAATTAATAATCGTTTTACAATGGCAAATGTAATAAAAACATCACTTCGTACTATCAAACGGACTGGGTAATACTCCTTCAAAAGTTATTTTCACTGGTTTGATATACCCGTTTTCATCAAATTTACCTGATATTTCATTGTCTTTCCAGGCAACGACAAAGAAGGAGCTACCGCTTCATCCGATACCGCACGCTTATAGTTCGGTTTACTGCTCATGACAAAACGTAGTTTCACGCCATCACGTATATCCTCATATTTCAAATAAGATTTGTCATACTTCTTGCCATTCACATACAATTCCTTTACATACACATTCTTCGGCGACCAATTATCTGCTACCATTTCAATAACTTTTCCGTTGCTCATCCGAACTGTTATTGCCTCAACGCAAGGAGAACCAATGTTATACATATTGCTTGAAGGAGCCACCGGGTAAAAGCCAATGCAATTGAACATATACCAAGCTGACATCTGTCCGCAATCGTCATTGCCACTTAATGCATCCGGAGTATCGCCATAGAAACGGTCAACAATCGTACGGACCCACTTCTGACATTTCCAAGGTTCTTTCAAGTAATTATAAAGATATGCTACATGATGGCAAGGTTCATTTCCATGCCAATAGGCTCCGATACGGCCTTGAATATCATGTGCTCCCGGAATGTCATCCGGCAACTCTACCGTGAACAGTTCATCCAACCGGTTGCGGAACCAATCTTCGCCAGCTTCGTTCATATATCCTTGTACATCTTGTGGTACATACCAGGTATATTGTACAGTAAATCCTTCCGTAATATCCCCCCATCCATTTACAGATCCGGGTCCCTGATAAGCTACCGGAGTAAACGGTGTACGCCAGTTTCCCTGACTGTCCTTGCCACGCATATACTTCGTTTCCGGATCAATCAAAGTCTGATAAGAGAGTGCACGATTCAAGAAATAACGGTAATCATCCTCTTTACCCAAAGCCTTGGCAGCCTGTGCCATGCAATAATCATCATACGCATATTCCAATGTTTTAGATACTGACTCCGCCTCTTTATCAAAAGGCACATATCCCATCATACGATATTCCGGCAAACAGTCATAATTCGGATTCATCGCCGTGGTCTTCATAGCCTCATACGCACGTTCGTAATCGAATCCTTTCACTCCCTTCACAATCATGTCAGCCAATACGGAAACTGCATGATAACCAATCATACACCAAGTCTCATTTCCATAAAACGACCAGATAGGAAGCATTTTCTCCACACTTTTATCATAATGAGCCAGCATGGAATTGGCTATATCGGCATTCACTTCCTGCTGCACCAGATTAAACCAGGGATGCAAAGCCCGGTAGGTATCCCAAAGAGAGAATAGTACTGTTACTTTGTAGGTAACGGGAAGAAAAGACGCTGCAAAGAGAGAATACCGTATAGTTGGTAAATCCTTCGGCTTTCTCTATATTTTTATCTAATCCTCGAAACTGCCCGTCTGCATCCTGAAAGATGAACGGATGCAAAGCCGCATGATAAGCCGATGTATAGAAAGTTCTTTTCGTTTTACGGTCGGCAGTAAGGGTATATTTTCCAAGTTCTTTTTCCCATAGTGCTTCTCCTTTAGCTTTCAGGTCATCGAAAGTGAGTCCGGCAAGTTCCGCCATATTGTTTTTTGCCCCGTTTGTGCTGACCGATGAAATAGCAGTTTTTACAATCACCTCCTCTCCGGCTTTTGTATCAAAAGAGATGCAAGCCATCAGATTCTTTCCCCAAGCCTCATAGCTGCTACGAAACCGGGAAGTATTGTAAATCACCGGCTTCTTATTCTGCATAAAGCGCAAGCCGGTCAACTTTTTAGAGAAAGTAGCCGTGAAATAGATATGCCGTTCCGGTCCCCAGCCTTTCACCAGTTTATATCCGGTGATGGTAGAATCATTTTCCATGCGCAGATTCGCCCATTCACAAGATTGCCATAAAGTATGGTTCATATCGATCATAATAAAAGCTTTATCCGATTGAGGATAGGTGAAGCGGAACATACCACTACGTACCCCTGACGTCATTTCAGCCTTTACTCCATAATCTGACAGTTCCACCGCATAATAATTAGGTGATGCCCATTCCTTTTCATGAGAATAACGTGAACGGTATCCCTTTTCCGGCTCCTCACGTGTCCCCGGATCCAGTTTCATCTCTCCTGTTCCGGAAATAAACAAGAAGTCTCCCAAATCAGGTATACCAGTCCCGCTTAAATGAGTCAGACTGAACCCCAACAAAGTGGAATGATTATATTTATAACCGGAAGCCGCATCATAGTATTTACTATCCGTGTCCGGACTCATCTGAATTCCCCCGAAAGGAATCTGCGCACCCGGATACACATTACCATAACCATCTGTTCCCACAAATGGATTCACATAATCAATCAGTTTCTCGGTTTGAGCCATGCCCGGCAAAATATTCACCAGGCACAGCCATACTAAAAACAATCCTCTTTTACCCATTACACTCACCATATTTACATTATTATGCTTGTATATCACCTACCGCAACTTGATATTCATGCCACAGTTCATCAATATTATATTCGTCTCCTAAAACATGCTTGATAGCTCCATCAAACGACCAAGGGATAACCTCCAATGTACTCCGGTTAAACTTACGCAGGAATTCAGGATCTTTGTTGTCACGTAACCACACGAAGAAATAACCCGCCGTACGGTATCCGTCCATATAATTTCCACCTTTCGGACGGGCATTCGGTCCGTCAAATCCTCCATTGGCAACCCGCACAGCATCTGCCATTCCCTCGATAAATGCCCAGAACACACGATTGGTTCCATAAGAACCAATTCCCTGCGGTTCCAGCTGATATGCGTGCGTCAGTTCATGCAAGAGCACCCCGCGCGTTTCGAAAAACAACTTTGCCGTATCATTCGCTGCAAAAGATTTTTCAATATGACGTGTACTGTAGAAAATCGTCACATCACCATTGCCACCACCTTTAGCAGAAATACCGTTGATATCTTCCAAAGTATAATGTATCTTGTGCACTGCAGGAATACTATCTTCCGGAGAATTGTAAAGAGTAGCTAATACAGTACGTGCCTGTTCCTTGATATACGATTCAGCATCGGGAATGATCCGGTGGTAAATGTCCGATCCCAACGTTTCCGGTGCTTTATCCTCAAACAATATAGCACCTGTATTGTACTCTTTCCATACATCAAAATTATCCTTCACCTGCTTTTGCACACTTGCAGCACAAGCCCCCATACCTACCAGCAGGCAAGCAGCATAGATTAAATGTATCTTTTTCATATTTCTTTATTGATTATTGATTGATTCCGTTAGTTAATGAATAAGGTTTATCCTCCGGTGATAATCCGCGGCGTTTGTTAGGTGACGCACCCATCTTGAATTCAAGCACGCCTCCTTTCAAAATGTCTTCATGTGTAATATACATCTTGTCGTATACTTTGCCGTCCAATTTCAGCGACTGCACGTAACGTTTCTTATCGCTGACACCCGGCGCTTTGATCTCTAATGTTTTTCCATTAGGAAGCGTCATCTTCAGATAAGGTAGGTAGGGCGCTCCCAATACATACTGGTCTGTACCAGGACAAACCGGATAGAAGCCCATCACGGAGAAAAGGTACCATGCTGACATCTGTCCGCAATCATCATTTCCACCCAATCCGTTAATATCATTCTTATACATCTTATTCAGAATCTCACGCAGCCAGTACTGTGATTTCCACGGCTGGGAAGTCCACGCATATAGATAAGGAACATGGTGGCTCGGTTCATTACCATGCACATATCCGCCGACCAAACAGTCTTCCGTAATATCCTCATTATGTTCATAGTACTTCTCCGGCAGATGCATGGAGAACAGTTCATCCAATTTCTGCACGAACGTCCCTTCTCCTCCCATCAAATCGATCATGCCAAATACATCGTGCGGCACATGAAAAGAGAAATTCCATGAATTGCCTTCGATAAAACCTTCACCATAGGTTTGTAATACATCAAACTCTTTCTTGAAAGAACCGTCACTATAACGGGGACGTGCAAAACCAATACTTGTATCATAGATAGTACGATAATTGAGGGCACGCTTTCGGTAAGTCTCCGCTATTTCCTTGTTACCTGCCTTCAAAGCTGTCTGATAGATAGTCCAATCGTCGTATGCATACTCCAAAGTAGAAGAGGCTGCTGTACCACTTTTGTCAAGCGGAATATATCCCAGCTTCATATAATCGGCTACACCTTCATAGTAAGGTACCGTAGATGTGCTAACCATCGCCGATAATGCCTCATCCACATTTGAAAAAACTCCTTTGGTTATTGCATCCGCCAGCACAGACACAGCATGATAACCGCTCATACACCAGTTCTCATTTCCCATCAGGCTCCATATCGGCAACATGCCATGCACGCTCTGCTGTTCATGTTTGATCATTGATTCCACCATATCCGCATTGCGTTCCGGTTTCACCAGGTTAAGGAACGGATGTTCCGCGCGATATGTATCCCAAAGTGAGAATATAGTATAGTTAGTGAATCCTTTCGCCTGATGTATGTTATGATCCAGACCACGATAGGAACCGTCTACGTCCATATACACGGACGGATTAATCATGGTATGATAAAGCGAAGTGTAGAACATCGCCTTCTGATCCGGTGTACCTTCTATTTCGAAATGATCCAGTTCATTGTTCCAGTCTGTCCGTGCAGCTTCCGCCAACTGTTCGAAGCTCTTTCCGGAAGCCTCGGCACGCAGGTTCTTTACAGCGCCTTCCGTGCTGACTGCCGACAAGGCTACCTTTACAACCAGTTCGGGATCTTTGGCCGTTTCGAAGTTAAAGTAAGCCACGATCTTTCGACCAGTGATTTCCGGGAAATTCTTCTCCAGCTTGAAACGACGCCAAAAGCCATTGTACAATACCTTTTCCTTATCCTTATATCCGTAATCCTTGATCGGCTGTGACAAGGAAATGGCAAAATAGGTATAATTCGTACGCGCCCATCCGTTAGTGATACGATATCCGGTCAACAGAGTATCGTTTTCGACTCTCAAGTTGGCCCATAGAACTTTGCCGTCATAATTATAAATACCATGCACCAGATCCAAAATCAAATGCCCATCTTCTCCTTTCGGGAAGGTATATTTATGTATGCCCGTTCGTTGCGTTGCTGTCAGTTGGGCTTTAATGCCATAATCATCCAGCATCACTTCATAATATCCGGGAACAGCTTTTTCTGTAGCATGGTTAAAACGTGAACGGTATCCCTCTTCCGGATAATCCGCCCGGCCGGGATTTAACTTCACATCGCCAACAGCAGGCATCAACAAAATGTCTCCCAAATCAGAATGTCCCGTACCACTAAGATGAGTGTGACTAAAGCCAACAATGGTCTTGTCCCTATATTGGTAACCGGCACAATACTCGTAGGCATTTTTCTGATAAGCTCCATTTACATTATGCGGAATTGTGTCTGTGTCCGGACTCAACTGTACCCATCCAAAAGGAGTACAAGCACCGGGAAAAGTGTGCCCCATCCCATTGGTCCCGATAATCGGATTCACATAGTCTACCGGCTGTTGAGCTATGGCGGACAAAGTTGCTGCCGCCATAGTCATCATCAATACTTTCTTTCTCAAATTATTCATATCAGCTTACTTTGCGTCACGAGAGAATGAATACGGGAAGTCAGATTCGTTGACACCTCTTCCCTTATTCGGCTTGTTATCCATATCAAACACCAGACTCCCGCCTTTCAACAGGTCGAAATGGTTCAGATAATTCTTTGTATAATTCTTGCCATTATAATTCAATGAACGAATATAACGATTATCATCGTTATTCTTCGGGGCGGAGATTTCCAGTTTCTTACCGTTCTCCAGTGTAATCGTTGCTTTCTTGAAGTAAGGAGCTCCCATTACATATTCATTGCTGCCGGGACATACCGGATAAAATCCCAATGCAGTAAATACATACCAAGCCGAAGTCTGACCGTTATCTTCATCTCCACAATAACCGTCCGGAGTAGGAAGATAGAGGCGGTTCATCGTCTCACGCAACCAATATTGGGCTTTCCACGGTTCGCCGGCATAGTTATACAAGTAGATCATGTGCTGGATAGGTTGGTTACCATGTGCATAGTTACCCATGTTAGCAATTTCCATTTCACGAATCTCGTGAATCACTCCTCCATAATAGCTATCATCAAATACAGGAGGAAGATTGAACACAGAATCAAGCATACTGACAAACATCTTCTTGCCGCCCATCAGGTCAACCAGCCCTTGTACATCGTGAAATACCGACCATGTATAATGCCAACTATTTCCTTCCGTAAAGGCATCTCCCCATTTAAAAGGATTGAAAGGAGTCTGGAAAGTTCCGTCGGAATTCTTTCCCCGCATCAACTTAGTTTCCGGATCGAACAGATTACGGTAGTTCTGACTCCTTTTCTTATAAACATCCAGTTCTTCTGCCGGACGGCCTAATTTTTCACCCATACGGTAAATGCACCAGTCATCGTATGCATATTCCAATGTACGTGCCGCATTCTCATTAATTTTCACATCGTATGGCACATAGCCCAGTTTGTTATAATATTCATATCCACGGCGTCCGGTAGTAGAAACTTTCGGATGTACGCTATTGGCCCCTTTCAGTAGGCCTTCGTACATTTTTTCTGCATCCGCTTTGGTTACATTCTTCATGAAGGCATCCGCCACTACAGAAGCAGAATTATTCCCAACCATGCAACCACGATGGCCCGGGCTTGCCCATTCAGGAAAGAATCCACTTTCAAGATAGGTATTCAACAGACCTGCCTGCATCTTCTCACCCATTGAAGGATATATCAAATTAACAAATGGAAACAAGCAACGGAAAGTATCCCAGAATCCAGTGTCGGTAAACATATATCCTGGACGGATTTCACCATTATAGGGGCTGTAATGCACAGTTTCCCCCTTACCGTTTACTTCGTAAAACATACGAGGAAACAACACCGAACGATACAAACAAGAGTAGAACGTACGCATACGGTTCTCATCGCTGTCTTCAACCTTGATACGCCCCAAGACATTGTTCCATGCCTTACGACCGGCCTCTTTTGTCTGTTCAAAGGTCTTATTACCAATTTCTTTCAAGTTCAGTTCAGCCTGTTCAGGACTGATGAATGAGGATGCCACCTTTGCATGTACCTGTTCTCCTTTCTTCGTTGAAAATCCGATAGCAGCACCCACGTGATTGGATTGTAGTTCGAGATGTGTTTCAACCAAATGATAGTCTGCCCATACTTTATTGAAAGTAAAAGGCTTGTCGAACTCTATCACAAAGTAATTCTTAAAGTTTTGAGGAACACTGCCACTATTGCGTGTCGTATAACCAACTATTTTATTTTCTTCGGGAATCACCTTCACATACGAACCGCGGTCGAAAGCATCTACCACCACATAGGCATCGGAGGTTTCAGGGAAAGTGAAACGGAAATATGCGCAACGTTCCGTCGGAGCTATTTCAGTTGTCATGTCATACTCTGACAAATAAACACTATAATAATAAGGAGTGGCTTTCTCTGCCTTATGAGAGAACCAGGAAGCACGACTGTCCTGATCGATCTTCAACTGTTTAGTCATCGGCATGATTGAGAACTGACCGTAGTCATTGATCCACGGACTAGGCTGATGGGTTTGCTTGAAACCTCTGATTTTGTCGGATGCATAAGTGTAAGCCCAACCGTCACCCATCTTTCCGGTTTGTGGCATCCAGAAGTTCATTCCCCAAGGCAACGCGATGGCAGGATATGTATTCCCATTAGATAGTGATATTTTCGAATCAGTTCCCATTAAAGGATTCACATAGTCTACCGGTTGCTTTTGCGCAAAGGTAGAAGAAGCTCCCAATAGCAGGGCTATTGCGAAAGATAGTAGTTTCTTTTTATTCATGGTCTACGAATTAAGCTATTAATTAGATTATCAAGTCTTTTTTATTTACGTTACAAATTAAAGCATCTTTCTGTAATTATCAGTCCTCTGATACGCCAAAATAAGAAAAAAATAGCATATGGTCAACCAAAGGATACGAGCGTCAACGAGAGTACAAGTTAAATAAGTGAGAATCAGGATGTAATATTTATGTGCATACCACGAGAGTACAACCGGAGGACTAACTGTTTAAGCAATAGAGAGAGGATAATTTGCCTTTACCCTCTCTCCAATTCTATCAGAAACAAATATTTATTATTACCTAATTAATTCCATCCCGGGTTCTGATGTCCTTCTAACGCAGGATTAGCCTGAATTTCATCTAACGGGATAGGCCATAACAAAGCATATTCAGGAATGGCGCCGGCTCTTGTGCTTCCATCGGGCTTGTTTTGGATTTGAGCCGATGCAAGAGCAGTCCATTTCAATTTTCCTGATTCGGTAGATGCTTCCGGATACAAACGAGTACGACGAATGTCATCCCAAATCTTAAATTCCAACGGTAACTCATGCAAACGTTCAGTCAAAATCGATTGTATTAAATCGTTTCCTGTAGCCGTCTCATCTGCCAATCCAGCACGTTTACGCACTTGATTGAGATAATATTTAGCTCCACCGACAGCATTATCTTCATGATTTGTACGTGCCAGACCTTCGGCCGCAATCAGCAAGACTTCCGCAAAACGGAATACCGGCATATTATAATCACCGTCGTGACCGCTAATCAAAGCATTTTCATCAAACCATGCCCAGTTGCCTGCATTATTCAACGTATGAGTATTTCCTTCAGCATCGGTATATTGCTTAAAGAAGAACTGTTTCTCATGTCCTCGAATATCATTAGAGGCATAGCTGTTAAGCAACATATCACAAGGAAGGTATGCATTATACAGCACGTCTCCTCCCGGATGGAACACTCCCCACTGAAAAGCATCTGTACCAATAGAACGACAAGCATAAGAGTTACCTACACTATAATCACTATAATTATATTCTTTAGCATAAATGATTTCAGCAGATTCTTTCGTTGTCTTAATCACATTATACGCAGAGTTCAAATCATCAGTCGTTCCATTCGGATGAATAAGTCCATGAGGACTATCATTAATCACGTTCAATGCCATCTGTGCAGCTTTTCCATAATAGTCTGCCCCCCCGTTTAACGGTGCACCAGCCCATTGTAAATAAACTTGTGCCAGCAAAGTCTGCGCCATTGCCCTAGTGACATAACAGCCATTTTCATAAAACGTTTTATTGGGTAATGCATCCCCGTTGACAATATCCAGCAAGTCGGCTTCAATTTTCTTATAAACCTCTTCAGCAGAAAGACGTTCTTTGTACATACCTTCTGTAGATGTGTAAGGTTCTGAAATATAAGGAACACCACCAAATTCTTTGACCAGCCAGAAATATCCATATGCACGGAAGAATTTACCTTGAGCCACATAATTATTAATAGTAGCTTCATCCAGCACACCGGTCATTGTCGGAATATTGGCAATAACAAAGTTGGCACGTGAAATACCTTTATAAAACTCATGCCAGTATTTCATTGCAATATCATCAAAAGATTCAATATTGAAGTTACACCCTTCGGATGCCGTAGTAAATGTTCTATCCTTACGCTTATCAACGTACAATCCGGACACAATACCACCCCACATTGTCGCTTTAGGAGTCCAGCCACCGCCTACATCAGTGTTGTGTAAATAAGGTACACCACCAAAATACAATGCGTTCACCCCCGACTCCGCATCAGCTTTCGTCTTCCAGAATTGGTCAGATGATTTCATATCCAATGGTTCTTCTTTCAGGAAATCGTCGCATGAATTCAGCAACACAGAAAGTGAACACATACAAAATACAGATATATATACTTTTAATAGTTTCATAATTCTTATGGTTTTTATAACGGTGAATTAAAATGCTACATTAAGACCGAACGTAAACGTTCTCGGACGCGGATAGGTGAAGAATTGGCGGTTAGCCCCCCATTTGTTGTCACCTAAACGAGATGAGTTATCCGGATCGTATCCGTTATAGTCCTTAGAAGTAATCAGGAACGCGTTATTCACATTCGCATACAAACGCAATGAAGACAGACCGATCTTCTTAATCAGTGTTGGATTGAAGGTATATCCGAGCTGAATCATGTTACAACGCAAATAAGAACCATTGCAAACCCAGTCATCATCTGCCTGGTTATTAGCTCCCTGACCAAAGTTATTCAGACGAATTGCCTGTTCTTTACCCGACGGATTGAGAGTTGGATGCCATGCTTCCTTATAAAGACGGTCTATACCGTTAGTCAGGAAACGGGCTACAGTAGAGTGATAATATTCTTGCATCACGTCTACCCCCCATGTAAACTGGAAGTCTAAAGTCAAATCGAAACCTTTATAATTGAAGGTATTGATAAATGAGCCCATCCAGTCAGGCAATCCGTTACCAATAATTTCGCGTTTCTTATAAGTTACCTTTTCACCGATAGTGAAAGGTATGTTCATTGTCTCCGGATCCCAGTTAGACGGAATACCATCGTAAATACCGGCGCGCTTATAACCATAGAAAGAAGAAAGCTCTTCACCTTCACGGATCAACATATCGTAACCCACAAAACCATCGGTTGTAATCTGACGCTTACCGGTGACAGGATCAACAGATGCACTTTCATCCAGTTTCTCTACACGGTTTTTGTTGAAACCTAAATTAAGAGTGGAAGTCCACTGGAAATCATGTGTCTGAATAGGATATGCTGTAACCAGAATATCTACACCACGATTGGAAACGGCTCCAATATTATCCATAATGGAAGAGTAGCCTGTTGATTCAGGAACCGGACGGTCGAGCAACAAATCTGAAGTATATTTATAATAATAGGAAATATCGAAATTCAGTCTGTTATTGAATAAACCCAACTCGAATCCTAAGTCCCACTGTCCAGTCTTTTCCCATTTCAAGTCAGGATTAGGCATATTGTCCAGATAAGATACAACGTGCAAAGCATCACCAATAATCGTATTTGACTGGCTTACCGTGGCCAATGACTTATAAGTACCGATTTCCGAGTTACCTGTCACACCGTAAGAAGTATGCAATTTTAATTTGCTAATCAATGAGTTGTCTTTCAAGAAGTCTTCATTAGAAATCATCCAGCCCAAACCTACTGACGGAAAAAATGCATATTTATTGTTCTGTCCGAATTTGGAAGAGCCATCATAACGACCGGTTACGGTAGCCATATACTTGTTGTCATAAGAATACGCCAGACGCAAGAAATAAGAGTTCATTGCCCACTTGTCGTAATCACTGCCAACAGAAGGACGGTTCGTTCCGGAACCTAAATTATAATATCCGTAGAAGTCATCAATATACTTACTGTCGGAAGCTTCGAATTTGGTATAATTATACTCTTGCCAAGACATACCCGCCATTGCCTTAATGTGATGTTTGTTTATATCTTTCACATAAGTCAAATAGGTTTCTTCCTGCCAATACAAAGAGTTGGAGTTATTTGCAGAAGCTGCTCCCTCGGAACTTTGATTAATCATCGGACGCGGAGTGAACGGCGTATAGTTAGCATCACGATTATTGTGGTAGTCGATACCGAACTGGGTCTTCAAATCCAATCCTTTCATGAGATGGAAAGTCAAAGCAGCATTACCAAAAATCTGCGTACGATATTGCATAGCCTGCATCCGTTCGAGCAACTCAACGGGATTACCTACACCTTCCGAGCTGAATCCTTGTTTTCCGCTATTAGGATCAGTCTGATTATTGAGAATAGAGCTTGTATTAATAATGTTCGTCTGCGTATATTCACCATCCAGCTTAACCGGTAAGAAAGGCAACTGTTCGATCATTGTACGCAATGCGCCTTGTCCGTAAGGGTTATCAGAAGTTCTATTACCCCAAGTATGATTTACTAATAAATTAACGGAAGTAGACAGCCAATCAGTCGGTTTGTCATCATACGCCAATTTTGCATTGATACGTTTAAAGTAAGAATTCAACAAAATACCCTGTTGATCGGTATAATTGATGAATGCTCCGATAGAAGATCCTTCTCCTGTACGTTGGATACTGATCTGATGGTTATGAGAGATGGCAGTGCGGGATGCTTCATCCTGCCAGTTGGTATTATATTTCGGAGAACCGTCTGCATTGAACAAACGTTCGTCTGTGAATATCTGTGACAGATCAGTTGTGAAGTTCTTGCCTTGAAATTCGTTGGCATTTTCCAATCCCTGCTTGAAGGTAGACATCCATTCGTTAGCATCCATTACATCTATTTTTCTAGCCATCTTACCGATAGACAATGAACCATCATAGGAAACATGGACTCCTTTTCCTGCATTACCGCGCTTGGTAGTCACCATGATAACACCATTTGCACCACGGGCACCATAGATGGCAGCAGAGGAAGCATCTTTCAATACTTCGATAGATTCGATATCATTCGGATTAAGCAATTCGAAGTTTGACATCACCACTCCATCGACTACGTACAGCGGTGATGCTGATGCGTTGATAGTAGAAATACCACGAATGATGACACGTGATTCTCCACCCGGCTGACCGGTATTAGAGAAGATATTCACACCGGCCACTTTACCTTTCAATCCGTCAAGCGCATTGAATGATTGTGCTTTCAGCATGTCTTTACCTTTGGCTGTGGAAATGGAACCTGTCAAGTCTGATTTGCGCATGGTACCATAACCAACAACGACTACTTCGTCCAGTGCTTTCGTATCCGATTGCAGAACTACGTTCAGAACATTACTCTTTAATTCCGAGACTTTAAATTCTTGTGTGATATAACCAATATACGAAAACACCAAGGTGGCATTGGAAGGAACAGAGAGAGTGTATTTACCGTTAATGTCAGTGATTGTTCCTGTACTACCGTTTTTAACTTTCACCGTACCACTGATAACCGCCTCTCCCTGATCATCGGTTACCGTACCGGAGATTGATTTTACAGATTGAGCATTCATGCCCAAACTCAACATCATACCTATTACAAATAAGGTAAGATACTTTAGTTTTTCATTCATAATTCCTTTAAATTTGATTAGTAATAAGGTTAATTCCCTTTAAAAAGATTGTTGCAAATAAAGGTTATTCGAATAAAACTCCAATGCTCTACCTTGCCAAAAAAACGGCAAAATAAAGACACATCTTTAAAGCACAGAAGGGCAAATTAGAGCACAGGTTAATACCCTAAAAATCAATACAATAAAATTAACAGAAGGGATTTAGAGCACAAGGTTGTGACAAACAAATAAATAATAATGTTTCCCAACCAATCACCTATACGAAAGAATTTAGCCTGACAATCAG
>ENA-ORRA01001489-ORRA01001489.1-human-gut-metagenome-genome-assembly--contig:-NODE-1489-length-15735-cov-3.426339_pt1 | contig 15735 bp, 13 predicted proteins | sample MGYA00242169_ERZ509122 | MGnify/ENA primary metagenome ERZ509122 (study PRJEB26280, sample SAMEA2338650) | human gut metagenome | biome: human gut; feature: human-associated habitat; material: faeces...
TGGTGCCCGTCGGCCGGTGAGTGGTGGAAGCCGCGTCAACCCGTCCCGTTTCATGCCGGCTTTCCGAGGAGGAATGACAGGCTGCGAGCAAGGCCGTTCCGGCCATCAAGGCGCAGATGCCGCTGTGCCTTTTGGGAAATTTCTGTTTCATCAGGTGTTTTGGGATTGAAAGTAGAATAATCATGCTACAAATATAAGGATTTATCCTTGCGAAGTAAAATATAATGAAATAAAAGACAGAAAAAGAAAACAATAAACTGCTGATTACTGACATTTTGTCGTTTTCTGCGCCAATAATGTCAGTTGAAAAAAAGAGTGGGTGCTAAAAAGGATTGCACAATTTTAAAATCAGTCCGTATGGGCTTAAAAAGGTTTTCAAAAGTTTAATCCCGGACGGTCCGATGAAGTTATGGAGTTTCCGGGTACGGGGTTTGTATTTTATTCAGGCGGACGGGGCAACCGACAGGAAGGCCGTCCGGAAAGAAAAAATGAATGTATAACTTAAAAGATAGGAGATGAAGATTATGTCACCGATTAGAAAGTACAATGGTCAGAATTGGTTACCGAGTTTGTTTAACGACTTTTTCGACAATGAATGGATGGGCAAGGTGAACGCCACAGCACCGGCTATCAACGTGATAGAAAGTGATGCAGACTATAAAGTGGAAGTAGCCGCCCCGGGTATGACGAAAGAAGATTTTACCATCCATTTGGGCGAAGACGGAGAACTGGTTATCTCGATGGAGAAAAAGAACGAGGTGAAAGAGGAAGACAAGAAGAACAAACGCTATTTGCGTCGTGAGTTTTCTTACGCCAAGTTCCAGCAGGCTCTGGTTTTGCCGGATGACGTGGAGAAAGACAAGATCAGTGCAAATGTGAGTGACGGAGTATTGAACATCACGCTTCCGAAACGCACTCCGGAAGAGAAAGCAAAAGTGAACCGTGTGATTGAAATACAGTAAGCAGTTCTTTTCGCGTCCGTAAGCGTTTGATGATATGGAGGTTGTCCTTGGTAAGACAAGGGCAACCTTTTTTTGTGTTTCCGGGACAGGCAAATGGCGCTCCACGTCTATGTTTGTCAGACTTCCGGAAGGCGGACACGTATGGGCGGAAGGGGTGATTTCGTTCGGCTGAGAACGGAAAATCGTTCGGCTGAGAACGGAAAATCGTTTGGCTGAGAATGAAAAATCGTTTGCAGCAGATTGAAAAATCAGTCTCAGTAGATTGATTTTGTATTTGCAAGACGTTGATTTATAGTGTGGTGTGTTTTTTGCAAGAAAATGCGGATTGTCAGATAAAAAGATTCATTTTTATTATCACGGATTTCGCCTTAACTTTGCGGCATAATCATCCATGATTTGTCCATGAGAAAATTACATCCTTTCATGTTGGCCGGTACGGGGAGCGACGTGGGCAAGAGCGTACTGGCAGCGGCTTTGTGCCGCATTCTCCGGCAAGACGGTTACCGTCCGGCTCCGTTCAAGGCACAGAACATGTCGCTCAATTCGTACGCCACTCCCGAAGGGTTTGAGATAGGGCGGGCGCAGGCCGTGCAGGCCGAAGCGGCCGGCATACCGTGCCACACGGACATGAATCCCGTGTTGCTCAAACCGAATTCCGACCATACGTCGCAAGTGGTGCTCAACGGGCGGCCCGTGGGCAACAGTTCGGCTTACGACTACTTCCGCCGGGGCGGACGCGAGGAGTTGCGGGCAGCGGTGTGTGCAGCGTTCGACCGGCTCGCCGTCTGTTACAACCCCATCGTGATGGAGGGGGCCGGCAGCATCGCCGAAATCAACCTGCGGGACCGCGACATCGTGAATATGTCCATGGCCCGCCATGCCGGGGCCGACGTGTTTTTGGTGGCGGACATCGACCGGGGCGGGGTTTTCGCTTCGGCTTACGGTTCCATCATGTTGCAGACGCCTGAAGACCGTCGACGGATAAAGGGCATCATCGTCAACAAATTCAGGGGCGACCGCCGGTTGTTCGACGACGGCGTGCGGATGATGGAGGAAGTGTGCGGCGTGCCGGTACTTGGGGTGATACCTTATTTCCACGACATACAGATTGAGGAGGAGGATTCCGTGGAACTGGAGCAGAAGAACGACCGTGCCGCAGCGGGACGGGTGAACGTGGCCGTGGTGAAGTTGCTCCACTTGTCGAACTTCACGGATTTCGACCGCTTGGAACGCGACGGCAGGGTGCACCTGTATTACACCGACCGGGCGGATGAGTTGCAGAAAGCGGACGTCATCGTGTTGCCCGGTAGCAAGAGCACGTTGGACGACTTGCGTGAACTGAAACGCAACGGCCTGGCCGAGGCCGTGGTACAAGCCGCTCGGAGCGGCAAGACCGTCATGGGGATTTGTGGAGGCTATCAGATGATGGGCACGGAGGTGGCCGACCCCGGCGGGGTGGAAGGCACACCGGCACGCTTGTCCGGTCTGGGGCTATTGCCCGTGCATACGGTCATCGGCCGGGAGAAAGTGACCCGTCAGGTGGAGTTCCGTTTTCGCGGTTCCGGAACGCTGTGTCGGGGCTATGAAATCCACATGGGCAGGACGGTGGCCGACGAGGCGGGGCAATCCTTCGTCCCCTTGAATCGGTTGGCAGACGGGACAGCCGACGGGTGTTACGTCCACGACCGTTGCATGGGGACTTACATCCATGGCATTCTGGACAACCCTTCTGTCTTGGATTTCCTTTTGGCTCCTTATACGGAGGAGGTGGCCTGCGGGACCACGGAGGACTATGCAGACTACAAAGAAAGGCAATACGATCTTTTGGCTGCCCATGTGCGGCGGAATTTGGATATGGTGAAGTTCTATCGCATCTTGTCGTCAGAGGAGGTAGAGTAAGACGCACGTCAGGATCATCAGGATTTCCGCACGCCGGTTGACGGTCACGGCCTGTTGCATGTCGGTTGTGGTGAGCGGGCGCAGGCGGTTTCCGATGTACGGTTTGAAACAATACTCGCCGAAGTAGTGGTGCGGCCCGCCGAAGCGGCAGTCCAGTATGCCGGCCAACGCCGCTTCGGGGTAGCCGGAGTTGGGGCTGGCGTGCATCCGTCCGTAGCGGCGGATGAAACGCAGTTCTTCTTTCAGGTTGCGGGCACTTTTGCCTTTCCGGAAGGGGATGTACGCGGCCAACGCCATCAGCAGGGCGGTGAGACGGGCGGGCAGGTAGTTGGCGGCATCGTCTATCCGGGCGGCTGCGCGGCCGAAGTCCTTGAACCGTTCGGTGCGGTAGCCGAGCATGGAATCCATGGTGTTGATCATTTTATAAGTCAGCATCCCCGGAATACCCAACACGTAGAGCCAGAATAACGGGGCAATGACACCGTCACTCAGGTTTTCCGCCAAAGTTTCCAGAGCGGCGGTGCGTATTTCCTGGTCGCTGAGGCGGCTTGTATCCCGTCCCACGATGCGGCTTACTTGCCGCCTTCCTTCTTCCAAAGAACGGTCGGCGGCGCAGAATACCATGCGCACTTCCCGAATGAGCGTCCTGCCAGACAGTAAAAGATGAGTATGCCCGTCACGAGATAATACAAGTAAGTTCCCCCGGCCTCCCATTGCAGGCAAGCCGTCCATAAGGCGGCCAAGGCGAGATGGGCGGATAGGAAGAGGGTGCAGAGCGTGGTGACGGTCCAGAAAGTCCCTTTGGCACGCCGGTGGTCTCCGTGGTTGGCCTTCCGCTCAAAAAAACTGATCCAGCGGCCGAAAGCCACTATGGGGTGCGGCAGCCGGGCGGGGTCTCCGGCGCAGAGGTCCAACCCCCATCCGATAAGTAAAGGAATAATGCTGTGCATGGGCGTGGTTATATGGAAAACATCCACTCTCCGATGGCGGCCAACAGGCGGTCATCTTCTTCGGGAGATTGTACGGCTATGCGGAAGTACCGTTCGTCTAATCCTTCAAAATTGCCGGCATCGCGGATGAGCATGCCGTGCGTTTCGGCCAAGTAGTCTTTCAGTGCCGAGGCCTTTCCCATCCGCAGCCGGGCCAACAGGAAGTGAGTTTCCCCCGGCCAAACTTCGGCTATGCGCAGGGCTTCCAACTGTCCGGCCACGCGCGCCCGCTCTTCTAATAGGGATTGCAAGTCGATGCGGAAGTCTTTTTCGTGCTCCGTCAGGAAGAGGGCGGCTTCCAATGCCAACGTGTTGACCGACCATGGCATTTTGTTCCGTCGGATACGTGCCGTCCATTCCTGCCGGGCGGTCAGGTAGCCGACGCGCAATCCCGGGATGCCGAAACGTTTCGTCAGGGAATGGAGCAAAATGACGTTGGATAGTGCGGCGGCTTCATGCGGAGAGAACAACATGCGCGGGGTGAAATCCTCATAACTTTGGTCGATGACGAACAGGACGTCCGGATGCTGCGCGGTCAGCCGTTTCATCTCGTCGTGGGGAAGGACGGCCCCGGTCGGGTTGTTCGGATTGCAGATCCACACGATGTCCGCATCCTTCGGCAGATGGTCGGTGGTATAGATGGACCGTACCTGATGGCCGTGCAGGCGACAGGCATCCGCGTATTCCGAAAACGTGGGGGACAGAATGCAGGAACGTCTTCCGGAAAAAGTCTGCGCAATCAGATAGATGGCTTCCGTGGCTCCGCTCGTCAGGCAGACCGATTCCGCGCTTATCCCCATCGCCTGAGCCAGTTGGCTTTCTACGGCATGCGGCGACGGTTCGGGATAGGAACGTACTTGTTCCCAACAGTTTTCCAGATGCCGGAATAAAGGAGCAAGCGATGTATGGTGATATACATTGCTGCTGAAGTTCAGGGTTATCTTGCGGCCGTACCGGTATGAGTCGTCTCCGTGTCCGTTGAGCATGGTGATATAGGGTTGGTTTGATGCCGCAAAGTTATAAAAAAGGTACTGATTTACTTTTATAAAAAACGGAAACATGCCGTTTGTGGCGTGTTTCCGTTGATATTCTTCTCGTAAGATGTCTGTTTAGAAATTGAAACCTAAGCGAGCGGAGAAGATACCGCATTTTGTCTTTTCTGCAATTTCGTTGAAATCGAGAGCATATCCGATTCCTACATTAAACTTGTTGATGTCGAGAGTGGCACCGATTTGCCAGCCGAACTGTACGCGGTTCCATGTGCCGTCCTCGCCTACGTCGTCTTTATCGAAGTTATTGTAATCTTCGTCCCATTCGTAATCGCTGGCATCTACATATTGAGAAAATTCCGACGGGATGCTGACTTCCATTTTGTCATTTGATTTAGACATCAGGTTTACTCTCAAATAAAAACCGGTGTAGGGTTTCAATGCCAATTTATCGTTGATATTGATTTTGTAAACAACGTTGAGAGGGATAGTTAAACCTAACGTTGTGGTAGACCATTTGTTTTCGGCGCTGATGGTATAACCGTAAATCGTTTCGCTGTCACTTTCGCTGTCGCTGTAACGTGCGAAGTTAATGCCGGCACCGGTTTCGAAGAACAACGGCAGTTTCTTTGCGATACTGAATGACTGTACATACCCCAATGAAAAACCGTTCATGTCTTGTGATGGAGCGTCGTCAATGTCAATGTTAACGAACGTACGGTCGTAAGAGAAACGTAAGCCTTTCCAGGGGGTGTTGTCCGAGGATGATGACGATGAACCGCCGCCGTTCATGAACTGTGCGAAAGACATTGTAGAGCAACCTAACAACATCGCGGTCAATAAACACTTAAACTTTTTCATAATCTCTAAATTTTGAAATGAATAAATCTATGATTTAACACTAATAATTGAACGTCATACGCCAAATGTTGGCTTTGGCCTCTTTGTTGCCGCGCTGGGACACGAAGTAGATGTAGCGTCCGTCTTTGCTCCACACGGGGCTGAGGTCGTCTGCGGCATGGTAGGTGAGTTGGGCGAATCCGGTTCCGTCTAAACGCGATACGAACAAGTCGGTATTGTAATAAGAAAAAGAACCGGTTTCTATTTTACTGCTTCCCACGAACAACAGCCATTGCCCGTCCGGTGAGATGGAAGGAGAGGTGAAGTCGCGATCGGGTTGCGAGACGATACACTCTTCCACGCCCGTTTCGTAGTTGACCTTCCATATCTCGCTGTGTCCCGCAGCATTGGGGCGCACGCAGATGAATGCCGGTTCGCCTTTGACGGGGTAAGGGTTCAGTCCTTGGGAGTAGTTGGCTAAAAAGTTGTTCTGCATGTCGTGGCTCCAAATGCTGATGCTTTTGTTTTCCTGTCGGGCAAAGAATATCAATTTCATGTCTGCCGAATAAATCGGAGAATAGTCCATGTTGCCGGACGTGATTTGCCTGCATACGAAACCCTTGTCGGCAGACGTTTGGAATATCTGGTTGGTTTTCCCGCGAGCCTCGGAGAACACGATTTGCTTACCGTCGGGTGAATAAGAAAAGTCCAATACGGCAGTACGGTTGGTCTTCTGGATGGAAGAGCCTTGTTTACTCAAATCTTTAATGAAGATATTGGTCGTGTTGTTGCGGAAAGACAGATAGGCAATTTGGCTTCCGTCTGTGGAAATATCCAAGATGCGGTTGGAGAACCAACCGATGCCTCGGTTGCTTCGTTTGACTTCCGGCATACACACGTAATCCGTGGTTTGGGAGATTTGGGTGAAGTCGGTTCCCGATTCTTCCGGAACGGACACTACCGAGTAGTCTACGCTTTGAGCCATAGTCGATTCACAAGCTAAAGCGAGTAGAAAAACCATACTATAAGGTTGTATTCCGAATCTCATATCTGTGTTTTTTTCTTTAGTTTAAAAGCATTGAACCTTATTATCAGGTCCTGTTTCTTCTTCTCAAAAATGTATATCTCTTCATAAGAGAGCAACTATTTAATGCAAAAATATTCAAAAGATTGTATAATACAAAATTATACTTCAATAAAATACAAATTATGTGCGTAAAATGTTGAGAAAGTTAAGAAATACCTTTTTTCAGAGGAATATATCATGCTGTAAAAGAAGATAAAACGTTCCGGAGTTGCTCTCTTATGAAGAGATAAACCGTGTTCTTGTGTAGCCTTTCTTTTCAATCATTGTTATTTTTTGGTCATTAGGGATTTATTTGTTTCCTTTTTGTAGGATTGAGCAGTTTTTTTCTCTGAAATCTGTTCGGGATAGATTTTATTTTACTATATTTGTATAAGGTACAGCGAATGTACCGATATTGTTCAATTTAAAAACTTAAATTATGAAAAAAATCTTTTTAATGTTGGTAGCGGCTCTCATGGTGGGAACGGCTACAGTGAATGCACAAATTTGGGGTGGTCAGTTGATACTCCGTGGTGGTTTTGCCGCTAACAATTTCAAGGGGGACAATACGAGAGGAATCGACATGTTGCCGGGGTATAATTTCAGCCTTGATTTTAATAAGAACTTCTATAAAGGAGCATATTGGAATACAGGCGTAATGTTTGGAACACGCGGGTTCGACGTAAACCATAGCGATGCCAAATTCCGTGCCCATAACTTCAATATTCCTCTTACGGTGGGTTATAAGTATAATCTGACGGATAACCTTGCGGTGGACGGCCGTTTCGGAGCTTTCTTCGGCGTGGATATGGCTGGTAAATATGACTTCGGCGATGATGATGGTGACGTGAAGATTGGAGATATTGAGGATTACAAGCGTTGCGACGGAGGTCTTATTATAGGAATGGGCGTGTGGTACAAACGAATTAATATAGACTACACCTTTAAGCGTGGGTTTGGAGAAGTATGGGAAGACGGTCCTGCAGGAGCCGTAAACCACATGATTCGTCTGGGTTACGCATTCTGATTTAGAATTAAAGAATATAGATGTTTTTGTTCTTTCTGCGGCTTGCGCTTGTGCGCAGGCCGCTTTTTTGTACCTTTGCGGAAAGTTTGGTTTAATGGAGGAGAGCGAAAGGATGACGAAAATTACTACGATCGTTTTTGATTTGGACGGTACGTTGCTTAATACGTTGGATGATTTGGCAGACAGTACGAATTATGCCCTGGCACAGTTCGGATTTCCTACGCGCAGTGTGGAGGAGGTGCGTCGTTTCGTGGGTAACGGAGTGCGCAAATTGATGGAACGCGCCGTACCTGCCGGTACGGATAGTGAAAGGTTTGAGGCTGTGTTCGACTGTTTTAAACGCTATTATGTGGAACATTGCATGGTGAAGACTGATTTATATCCGGGTGTTGCAGATTTGTTGCATGAACTGAAAACAGCCGGTTATAAGATTGCCATTGTGTCGAATAAACTGCAAGGCGGGGTGGATGAACTTTATCGTCATTATTTTCAGGATACGGTACAAGTGGCTGTAGGAGAGCGTGTCGGCACACGTCGCAAACCGGCTCCCGACATGGTGGAAATCGCATTGCAGGAACTGGGGGTGGAAAAGGACGAAGCCGTTTACGTAGGAGACTCGGATGTAGATGTGGCTACGGCTGCCCATGCGGGGCTTCCGTGTATTTCTGTATTATGGGGTTTCCGCGACCGGGATTTCTTGGAACGAAACGGGGCCGTCCGTTTTGCGGACAGCCCTGCTGATATACTTGGTCTGTTGGAATCCATTTCCCGACTGTGAATCCTCCGGAAGTTGCAAAAGGAAACGGTATTCGTGGAAATATACCCTTCTGTTCTTTTGTTCTTCTGTCTGAAAGATGCCTCCTGAGGTAGTATGTCTTTCTGCTCTTTTGGCTAAAACGTAACTCCTCGGTAATATGTTTCCCTGTCTGAGCTCCCGGGTCAGTCCTCGAGCGAGTAGTCGATCGTTGTTACGACACGTACCTGTTTGATATAAGGTGTGTTCGGATCTCGGTTCTCGATGGAGAACTGTCCTTGGTAGGCGCGTTGTATGCTTCCCAAACTGCTTTCCGAGTCTTTGGCAAACTTTTCGGCAGCCGTACGTGCATTTTTGGTGGCTTCCTCTATCATCTTCGGTTTGATATCGTTGAGGCTCGTGTAATCGTATGTCACGTTGTAGCGGTAATCCCCGGAAACGATGGCTACTCCTTGTTTGAGCAGTTCGCTTTGTTCGTTGATGAGACCTCTCACTAAATCTACCTGCTTAGAGGTGACCGTGATGACCGTAGTTACATTGTAGCGGTAGGGTTGTACGGTCGTATTATAGCGTTCGGCTTTGGTGTCGATGATCTCCGGGGCGTTTACGCTGATTTCATTCTCCTTGACCCCTTTGCTTTTCAGGAATGCGATGATTTTTGCATTGGATTCCTCTATCTCGTTATAAAGGGATACCATATCGTTTCCCAAGACTTTATAAGTCAGCGGCCACGTAACCTTATCGGCTTTTACTTCCATTTCGGCCAGTCCTTTGACGGTTACTACGCGGCTGCGGGATGAAAACTCACTGAGGCCATTGCGTACAAATACGCCGGCCAATGACAGTCCTACGGCCAAGATAATGGCCTCTATTCTCCAATTCTTCATACGTTAAAGTTTTAATGAATACAATCGTAAGAAGCAAATATAGCTGATATGTGATGAATATGGCAAGAAGAAGTATGAAAAATCCTAAATACGCCCGAAACTTTATTTTCTTTCACTTTTGTTTGTGAGAAGATACGTTTATCCGTCAAAACTGTCTTTTTATGGCATGAAATATCCCATCTGTATTCCGACCTTGTTAGAAAGCCGGATACAGATGGGATTATGGTGCATTGCGGAAGGTGTTTAATAGAGGTCTTCACCGAGTCCTCCGGCTCCACATATATCTATCGGAACCAATTCCATGAAGTCGAGGGTAAAGTCAGAGGTTTCACTACTGGTCAATACGGAGCGCAAGCGTACGGTGTGGTGGGTATTGGCTTTTACTTCCACAGTACATATCTTACGGCGCAGTAAGTTGCATGAATTATAATAAAGGGTACAATTACTTGCATTATATCTCGGAATATCGTTGCCGTCGTTACCGAAGAACACGCTCTTAGGCGCGCTATAGTAGCCGTTGTTTTTCATGATGCGCGCGTTTTCTTCCAGCTCTTCCGTTGTGTAAATACCGCTTGAGTTTTCATCTTTGTTTCTCCAGCCAGCCCACCCGTTGTAGAGACCGCCGATTCTTCCGTCGTTACCGAAGATGCGCATGTCCATGGGGAGGCCTTGGGGGATACCGTCTACGTAGACTTGTCCGATGCCGCGAGATTCCAAGGCTGTATAGCCCAAGCGTAGCTCGTACGTGCCGGGTGGGACGTTTGGTAGCCGGAACGTTACGTCGTAACTTGTTCCTAAAATACCTACTACGTCTCCTCCCATATTGGACCATTGGATGATAGGGCGCTCTAAGAAAAATATGGTATTTTCACCAAATGTTACGTTGTCCAAATATCCGGGTGGAAGATACCAGTTGTGTCCTCCGCCTTCTGTTCCTTCTTCGCTATTGTCTCCGGCATTGTATCCTTGTGTGGGATTGCCGCAAAGGCGGATGTTGTTGGTGGTGAGTTCGGGCCAAAGAGTCAGTACATCTATGCGTATACGCGTGTTCATCACTTGGTTGCGCATAGTCTGGTCGTAAGCCAGAACATCGTCCACGTAATAATACGCTACGTTTAGTGAGAAATTGTCGGCATTTTCAGGGATTGTCAGATGTGCCCCTCTGATACGTTCGTAATTGTTGTAAACACACGCTTCGCTGTGGTTGATGTAGAAGTCGCGTTCGTATTCCACTGCCGGATCGATTGTACGATATACTTTTTCCAGTTTGATGGTGGAGAAATCGAGTAGCGTGCTAATCCATTCCGTGGGGTCAGCGTAGGCTGTGTAGATTTGCCAGCAGTTGATGAGTTTGGCCGTACTGGTGAACAATCGGTCTAGGATATGATAGGAGAGGAACATGTTTAGCGGGTTATGTCTGCTTTTCAGAGAGGTTTTGTTCCAATACAGTTCTTTGTATGTTTTACCGGTAGCGGGATCTGTCTTATCCAGTCCGAAGATGCTGGCGGAAGTGTAGTCTGCGTACTTTTCTGCGGCCAGGTCGTATAGAGCATCTATCTTTTGGTCCATGGTCATACTTTCATTGAAACGCTCCCCATATCTTTCGTAAAGGACTTTATCGGGTACGATAAGGAGGGTAAAACCTGTGTATCGGTGGTCCGGTCGTTTGCCTATGTAATCTTCATTACCGATACGCATACTTTGGGTGAAAGGGGCATAGTTGTTCTTCCATACTTCGTAGTCATCGTCACGGTAACGTGACAGGGAATCGAGCAATGCAGTCCGCTTGAGGGCTTCGTAGAAGATTGTGAAATCTTTGTGGTTCTCGTCTAAGAGACTGGAGCCCAGGCTCGTGTTGGGTACTATCACTTTGTCCACGGGATGTACGACCCCGTTTTCCACGGAGTCGTTTTTCAATTCGTTGATGATGGCCGTACGCCGGTTGATGACGCTGAGCGTCATGCCGTTGGCATCAACCGTGTCACCGTCGGTCACGATGATTACAGGCAAATCAAGTTGGTTGCTTTCCTGATGGGTCTCGGACAGGTTATAGGTGTATAGCATCCGTTCCACCAGGCAGGCTTTAACGAGCGTGTCGCAGAACGAAGCAGGTATATCTTCAACGGATGTATATCCTCTCTCTTTCAGGAAGTCCTCTACTCCGGAGTTTACGGGAGGAAATAGTGTCCGCGCTCCGCGGCTTGCCAGCAAGTCCATTCTTCCGGCTCGTTCTACGATTCGCCTGAATTGGCTGAAATCTTCATGGTTCTTCAAAAAGTCGCTCATCATTTCTCCGGTGAAGGTGTAGTAGCTTTCGGCTGAGAGGTCATCATTGCAACTGGTGGACAGACTCATTTGCATGACCAATAACAAGATGGTGCAAACAGACAGCCAAGATTTGAATTTGTTTTCCATAATCTTGAAATATTAAAATTAGATACATATAGTTTTAACATCTTACTATATGCAAAAGTATAAAAACGCTTTTGGGACTGATAGGATAATATTATCTAAAACATGGATAATAAATGCAAAAATAAAATGGCTATGTGGTTAGGGAGAATAAACTTTTTAATAACATAAAAGCCGTGCGCTTACGATGGAAAGTCGTAAGGGCGCACGGCATATTGCTTGTTTGTCTACAGAAATACTATTGGGTGCCTTTTCAGTAGGTCCGCTTTTGACAAATGCCTGCGGGCTTGGATTTCTGGTTTGCTAATAGAGGTCTTCACCAAGTCCTCCGGCTCCACATATATCTATCGGAACCAGTTCCATATAATCGAGGACGAAGTTTCCGCTTTCACTGCTTGAAAGCACGGAACGCAACCGTATGGTATGATGGGTGTTTGCTTTTACTTCCACGTTACAGATTTTACGACGCATCAAATCGTTCTGGTTATAATGAGTCACACAGACACTTGCACTGTATCTTGGTGCGTCGGTTCCGTCGTTATTGTAGAACGCACCCTTGGGGCCGCTGTAGTATCCGTTATTCTTCATGACACGTGCGTTTTCTTCCAATTCCTCAGAAGTATAGATACCGCTGGAGTTTTCTTCTTTGTTTCTCCAGCCTTTGAAGCCGTTGTAAAGACCGCCGACTCTTGCGTCGCTGGGGCCGTATCGCATATCTATAGGGATACCTTGAGGTACGCCGTCCACATAAACCTGTCCGATTCCGCGGTCGGCCAAGGCACAATAACCTAAACGCAACTCGTAGGTACCGGGAGGTACGTTCGGCAGTCGGAAGGTCACGTCGTAACTCGTACCTAAAACACCTAATACGTCTCCATGCAAACTCGACCAATATACGATGGGGCGCTGTATGAAGAATGTGGTGTTTTCGCTGAATGTGGCATTCTTTAAGTAACCAGGCGGGAGATAATAATTGTAGCCTCCGGCTTCGGTTCCGTCTTCGCTGTTATCTCCGGCATTGTATGCTTGCGTAGGATTACCGCACAGACGGATGTTGTTGTTGGTCAGTTCCGGCCACAACGTCATAAAGTCGATTCGCATACGGGTGTTCATGACTTTGGTACGCATGGTTTGGTCGTAGGCCAACACATCGTCTACGTAGAAATAAGCTACATTCAACGAGAAGTTGTCGGCGTTTTCAGGAGTCGTCAGATGAGCACCGCGGATACGTTCATCGTTGTTGTATGTATGATTGATATAGTAATCACGTTCGTATTCTACCGCAGGATCGATTGTACGGTAAACCCGTTCCAATTTCATTGTAGAGAAGTCCAGCATGGTTCCGACCCATTCCGTCGGGTCGAGATAAGCTGTATTGACTCCCCAGCAGTTTACCAGCTTGGCCGTACTGGTGAACAATCGGTCGAGGATATGGTAAGACAGGAACATGTGCAAGGGATTGTATTGGCTCTTCAAAGAAGACTTGTTCCAATAAAGTTCTTTGTATGTCTTTCCTTCCTTAGGATCCACTTTGTCCAGTCCGAAGATGCTGGCGGAAGTATTGTCGCTATATTTTTCTGCAGCTAAGTCATACAGGGCGTCGATCTTTTCATCCATGGTCATGCTCTCGTTGAAGCGGTCGCTGTATTTCTCGTAAAGTACTTTGTCGGGTACGATGAGAAGCGTGAAACCGCTATACCGATGATCGGGACGTTTGCCCACATAATTCTCGTTTCCGATACGCATGCTTGGCGTGAAGGCGGCATAATTGTTTTTCCACTCTTCGTAGCCGTCATCGCGGTAACGCGACAAGGAATCAAGCAGGGCTGTTCTCTTGAGGGCTTCATAGAAGATGGTGAAATCTTCGTGGTTCTCATCCAAAAGGCTGGCTCCCAGACTGGTGTTGGGTACTAAAACTTTGTCTACAGGATGTACTACTCCGTTTTCCACAGAGTCGTTTTTCAATTCGTTGATGATGGCGGCACGCCGGTTGATGACGGTCAATACCATTTGGTTGGCATCTACAGTGTCTCCGTTTGTCACCATAATCAGGGGCAAATCCAACTGGTTGCTTTCCTGATGTGTCTCAGAGAGATTGTAGGTGTACAACGTTCGTTCTATAAGACAGGCTTTTACCAACGTGTCGCAAAAAGAGGCCGGAATGTCTTCGACAGAGGCGTATCCTTTTTCTTTTAGGAAAGCTTCCACTCCGGAGTTTACGGGTGGGAATAGTGTGCGTGCTCCCCGGCTGGCCAATAAGTCCATTCTTCCGGCTCGCTCTACGATGCGTTTGAACTGGCTGAAATCTTCACGGTTCGCCAAAAAATCACTCATCATTTCACCGGTGAAAGTGTAGTAACTGTCGGCCGCAAGGTTGTCGTTACAACTTGTGAGAATTCCACCCTGTCCTATTAAAAAGAGGATGGCACAGATACATGGGGTAATTTTGGATAGGTACTTCATCGATCGAATAGTTTTATTAGGTTAATTCTATTTGTTTTCCAAATGCAAATGTACTAAAGAAATATATATAATATTCATTTTTCCTGTTAAAAATGGAATTGCCTCCTAAAAAAGCAAAAAAAACTATCCTCCATTGTCAATAATGGAGGGTAGGCAGGTCGGTGTACCCTTGTGGCGGGCGGCAACGGCTTCGTAGGGGGCGTCAATAAAGGTCTTCTCCGAGACCTCCGGCTCCGCAAATGTCTATCGGGACTAACTCCATGTAATCAAGCGTGAAGTTTCCGCTTTCGCTACTGGTGAGTACGGAACGTAAGCGTATGGTATGGTGGGTGTTGGGCTTGACTTCCACATTGCATATTTTACGACGCATCAAGTTGTCTTGGTTATAGTAAATGGTACAAGTGTTTGCGCTGTATCTCGGTGCGTCATTTCCGTCATTTCCATAGAATACGCTTTTGGGGCCGCTATAGTAGCCGTTGTTCTTCATTACACGGGCATTTTCTTCCAGTTCTTCTGTGGTGTAAATACCGCTGGAGTTTTCTTCTTTGTTTCTCCAACCTTTTCCTCCATTGTAAAGTCCGCCAACTCTTGAGTCGCCCGCACTGTAACGCATGTCCATGGGGATTCCCTGTGGAATGCCGTCTACGTAGACTTGGCCGATGCCGCGGTCCACTAAAGCACAGTACCCCAGACGGAGTTCATAAGTGCCGGGAGGTACATTCGGTAGCCGGAACGTTACGTCATAGCTTGTTCCTAATATGCCTAAAACGTCTCCCCCCATGTTGGACCAATATACGATGGGGCGTGATATAAAGAATGTGGTATTGTCGCTGATAGACACGTTCTTCAGGTAGCCAGGCGGAAGGTAATAATTGTAGCCTCCGGCTTCGGTGCCGTCTTCGCTGTTGTCGCCACTGTTGTAGGCTTGCGTAGGATTACCGCATAGGCGGATGTTGTTGTTGGTAAGTTCCGGCCACAGGGTCATGAAGTCAATGCGCAAACGTGTGTTCATTACCTTGTTACGCATAATTGGGTCATAAGCCAGAACATCGTCCACGTAATAATACGCTACGTTTAATGAGAAATTGTCTGCATTTTCAGGAGTTGTCAGATGTGCCCCTCTGATACGTTCATAGTTGTTGTAGGTACACGCTTCGCTGTGGTTGATATAGAAATCCCGTTCATATTCCACTGCGGGGTCAATCGTACGGTACACCTTTTCCAGTTTGACGGCAGAGAAGTCGAGCATCGTGCCCACCCATTCTGTCGGGTCTGCATAGGCTGTATTGATTTGTCAGCAGTTGATGAGCTTGGCCGTGCTGGTGAACAGGCGGTCAAGGATATGGTAGGAGAGGAACATGTTCAACGGGTTATGCCTGTTCTTCAGGGAATTTTTGTTCCAATACAGTTCTTTGTATGTTTTACCGGTAGCGGGATCTGTCTTATC
>ENA-ORRA01001518-ORRA01001518.1-human-gut-metagenome-genome-assembly--contig:-NODE-1518-length-15467-cov-7.546133_pt1 | contig 15467 bp, 13 predicted proteins | sample MGYA00242169_ERZ509122 | MGnify/ENA primary metagenome ERZ509122 (study PRJEB26280, sample SAMEA2338650) | human gut metagenome | biome: human gut; feature: human-associated habitat; material: faeces...
CGGCTATCCACACCGAATTCCTGCTTAAAGAAGCGTTTGCCAAACAGCACTTGACGAACAAGACTTTCGCCGGAGGTCAGATTGCAGTCTGCTTCCAACCACATAGCTCCTTCAACTTCCCAACGTCCGGCAGCAACCATTTTCTTCACTTCCGCATACAGTTCAGGGCATTCTTCTTTTAAGAAAGCATAAAGCTGCGGCTGGGAGGACATGAATTTGTACTCCGGATACTGCTTCATCATTTGCAGGACAGTGGAAAATGAGCGCTGGACTTTCTCTCGCGTCTGCTCCAGTGTCCATAGCCATGCAACGTCAATATGCGTGTGTCCAATGCAAATCACAGTCCCACGCTGTTCCTGCGTGTAATCAGTGTACAGCGCGTGATGCAGATATATTCTTGCATCGCGAACAGATGCAAAGAAAGTATCACTGCCCGGTTCTCTGCAGTCCAACCTGTTGATAGCGTTATTTAAAATGCTTAGAACATCCGCATAGGTTTTGCTATTCGGATCTGAGAATTTCAAGACATCGGACGGAACCTGCAAATCGTAGTAGAGACCAATACAATCTTCATTTACAAGCCGCAGTTCTGCATGGAATTCTTTATACCAGCGCACCTTGGCAGAATACAGATACAATGCCATGTCCATTTCTGGTAAGTCTGGCAAGATAATCTCTGTGTGATTGATATCCATGCCCTGCGTCAGTGTTCCATTGATGTAGGCGATTGTCTGCGGTAAATCGATGTCTGCACGCGGATCGACTGCACGAGAATCTGTCGCAAGTGCGAAGCGCACTTCCTTGCCGCGCCAGCTTTCGGGGATAACCACATGTCTGCAAAACCACGCATGCGCGTCCGGGACGTTACCCCAGCGGTCATCCGCACCAAAATCGCGAAAAGCATCGCTGCTGCTGTCTGGAATTCGATTGTCAGTTTTATATCCGCACTCGCTGAACCGCCATCCAATCAAGGGCTGGCGCTCATAGTACCAATGCTTTTTCAAAAGAGCCAGCATCTGCGAAACGCGTTCCATCGTAAAATCCATATCTGTCTCCTTGTTATTGCTGCGTGTCAGCAGTCTTCCTGAATTTCAACCTCAACTTTTGTAATTCTTGGTGTGCCGCAGGAGCATTTTGCACATAACGCAAGTCTGTACTGGATAGCGCCCTTTAATTGCAGTCCTGTAATATCTGCTCCGGATTCGACTCTCTGCCATGGCGCATTTTGAATATCTGCCTCTGTATTCGCCGAGCGGACTTCGACCTCAACCCAGCTTGAAGATGTGCAAACTCCATGCCATGTTATCTTTTCAAGCCTTGCATTCGTCGGTAAAATCTTTACCTCAGAAGTATAATGTTCTTTCGGGCCCCGGTTGAGGATGTTACCGGGATCGACTGTACACATTCCGTGCGGACCTGTTGCCGGAAGCTTTGTTTTCCGTTCATCGGAAAGTCCATCTGGGCCACCCCAGAAGATAAAGGAATGGGCCTCATGGTTGCCATACTCTTTATGGCAGGCAACAGCAAGATCTGTGTAACCATCACCATTAAAGTCGCCGGATACACACCCGGAGCCGGAATGATTAAACAGGTACTTTACGCGCATTGTGCTGAAATTTCCGTGATCGTTCTCATACAGATAGGATAACAGATCTCTGCAGCGGCCATTGTTGTAGGAGGTTGCATAAATGTCCAGCTGACCGCAGCCTCTGTAATCGCCAACTGTTACCGCATTTGCACAACTAGCCGGGAGCTGCATCTTTCTGTTTTCCTGATATCCATCGGCTCCACCCCAGTAAACTGTAATATAAGATTCCTGCTTCACCGTTTTCTTCGTGGACATATTCTGTGCAAGGATCAGATCAGGGTAACCGTTCCCATTCAGATCTGCGACTGCAGCAGACGCAACCCCATCCGTCTGAAGTGTCGTCATGCGCCCTTTGGAAAAGCCGTCCGGTCCACCCCAAAAGATGAAGCATCTGGGGCCGTCAATTTCTGATACAAACAGGTCAAGCCATCCATCACCATTAAAGTCTGCGGCAAGCAGCCATCGAACCTGTCCAAACTCAGTTAGATTCTTTTGCTGTTCCTGTGTCATCCCGTCATTCCAGCGATCACCCTCAGCGTATTTCTTGGGCTGGTATTCTGGTTCATCAGGTCCGAGAACAATCCTTGTGCAGTTCTCTAATGAATAACCTTTTTCACTGCCGTGAAAAATTCGTAATTCGCGGTTCTCATATCCACCAAATGCAATATCAAGATATCCACTCTTTCGGAAATCGCCAATCGCAGCGCCATGCGCGCGCACAGTTGGAAGAATGACTTTGTTCTTCTCGTCAAATCCGCATCCGCTGTTTCTGTAGATGTAGCTTCCATTATCCAGATGCGGTGCATCCTCAAAGCAGTTACTGACCAGAACATCTACACTTCCTGTATCAAAGAAATCGCACATCGCGCCATCCACAGAAGAATGCCCTGGGAGTTCCAGCCGACGCTTCTCTTGATATCCGTCTTTGCCGCCCAGATAAATGTAAATGTTTTCGCCGCCTTGCTTACGATTCATGATGTGGTTCAGGACAACGACCTGATCGTGATCTGCATTTCCGTCCGGTCGCCCGGCCAGAATATGTGCGCAATCTCCTCCAGTGACGGTTGCAATTACTTCTGCCGACCCATCTGACTTCAATTCGACGATTGGTGACGGAACTTCCTGCTCAACCTTTTCACCTGTACGGCAGAAGATTACTTTATTCCCATCCAGCGATGCAATCGTCACGCTGACTGCGCCCTTGACGGGAACAGCAGTATATTGATCCCAAGTGTCTCTGTTCGCGGCATTGAGGTAGAGTCTGCACTTAGCAGTGTCTTCGCGTCCCGCAAAAACTGCAACAGCCAGATCGTCTTGACCATTTCCGGTCAAATCGGCCGCCGCTACGCCAACTGCACCAGGGCAGTTAAAACTGATATCTACAGAGAAATTTCGTTCTTTGTTGCAGGAATACAGAAGTGCTGTCTCTTTCTGCATACAAAACAGGTACTGCTTTCCATCCAGCACAAGAACGCACGGCCGCCATTGTGTTGCAGAAACGACTAGACCGGCTGTAGAGCCGCCCGCTTCAATCAGACGTTCATCTGTACTTTCCGATAGGAGCCATTGAATTCGCTCCGCTTCAAGGCCGTTTTCACTGCCATAGATAATTCCAACACGACCATCTGTGTCTTTGATGCAGAGGTCGCAAAAACCATCGCCATCGAAGTCCGCTGCGGCAATACTTGCTGCCGAAATATCATAATCCACAAAATCGGCCGGGCAAAATCCATTTTCGCGTTGATAGAACATTCGCAGATGCCCGTTGGAAAGGAAGACAATTTCCTTCTTCCCATCGCCATTGAAATCACCCACACAAACGCCCATTGCGTTGGGCGCCGGCAATTCCATGCGATATCGCTCCGTATATCCATCCGGATTTCCAAAATAAATAATTGCGGTCAAGTCAGAATGTGTGCCGTTATTCTGGCAGGCGAGCACCAAATCATCGCAGCCTGTGCCATGCAGATCTGCCATTATGCCGTCATATGTTCCACCGGACGGGAGTATCAACGGCTTGTTGTCATGCAGAATATCTCTGTAAACGTGAATTGGCGGACGTTCATACATGCTCTGACTGCACGCAAACAGCAAATCGGGATAGCCGTCCTGATTTACATCATATTGAAAAATTCGCTGCAGCGTACCTTTTTTTGAAACATACAGGTTTTGACCACCATTTTCAAAGCTGCCATTAGAAAAACCGTCAAAGCCCTCTGTGATCCATTTCATAGTTTTTTCTCCATACACAATTGCTAAATTTTTTCTTTTTTCTTAAACTCCATTGGTGTCATGCCGACAAGCTGCTTAAAGACGTAGCTGAAATACTTCGGGCTGGAAAAGCCTGCCGCAATACTGATTTCAAACACTTTCAAATCGTCTTTGAGCAGAAGCCGTTTTGCCAACTCTACACGTTCTTGTTTCAGATAGTTTACAAAGCTCATGCCGACGGTCTGATGGAACAATCTGCAAAAATAAATCTTTGAAAGCGCTACTTTTGCGCTGACCTGCTCCAAACTCAAATGCTCGTCGTGAAGATTCTCCTGGATGTAGTTCTTTGCCTGCGCAATGATCTGATTGGTACTGGAAATTCGCTTTTCCTGAATTTGCTCAATCAAGCTGGAGGTCAGAGCGAGAATTTCTTTTACACATAGTTCATCATTCTGAATCTGAAACAAATGCGTAAAAACAGTTGAAATCTGCATGCTCTTATTGATGTCCAAACTGAGCAGCATTGCAGCATTTGTGATTTCGATTACGTATTCCAACAGAAAATTACGCTGCATCTGCGTCTTATTTGGAAGATAGGACCCGCGGATCATCTTGATCTGCTTGCGAATCGTTTTCTCAATTTCCTCCAGATTTCCGATTCGGAATTGTTCCATCAGATACTTAAAAACTGGGTCTTGCAGTGGAAGCACAACATCGGTTTTTTCGATATTCTGGAAGTGGATAACATTTTCTTCCCCTAATACGCTCTGGTATTTTAACGCCGTATGTGCTGCGGAATAGGAGTCCTGGATTTTCATTACATCGTTGACAACTGATCCAATACCGGCAAAAAGCTGGGCAGTTTCATAGTACGCTATTTTTTCTTTCACGCGTAGGATTGCTTCTTCAAGCGCATTGTCAGGGTTTTCAAGTGGTGTGCTGACAAGACAATTCACACGCATGTGCGCATCCGCAAATGCGTATGTGGTCAGCCCCATAGCCGTTGTTTCTTCTACAAACAAGTCCCGGATCAAGAAGGTGATCGTTTCGCGGTCTGCTTCTGCCTCGTTCGATACACTTAGTGTAATCAGTACGACGACATAATTGGGGCCGGGGCAGGGGATTTTTAATTGCTCCAATTTTTCTCGTACCCGGTCAGGCTGATTGCTTCGGCCATGCAGCAGATTTTCCATGTAGTTTTGCTGAATCTGCGGAAAATTGTTTGTGACAAGCTGCTGAAGCGCTGCCATAGAAATACTATTTTCGCGCGCCTCCATAATCTGGTTTGTAGCTTTCCGAATACTTTCATTGATCACATCCTCTTGAATTGGCTTGCTGAGTAGGCTTACGGTTCTGAGATTAAATGCGCGTTTAGCCATCTCAAAGTCGTTGTAGCCAGTGATCACGATGAATCGAACCTCTGTATCCTCTTGCTGGATCTCCTCTGCCAGATCGATGCCTGAAATCACAGGAATATTGATGTCTGTGATTACGATTTTGGGACGGTACAGCAGGAATAATTCTTTTGCTGTATCACTGTCTTTCGCTTCACACACAAGTTGTGCAGACAACCCATCCCAATCAATCAGGCTTTTTAAGCGGCTTCTGACATTTTCGTCATCATCGATAATCATAACGTTCATGGTTTTGCCCCTCCTGTTCCTCAGAATATGGAATACGGATTCGGACTGCTGTATACTCGCTGATCTCACTTTCTATACTCAATCCATAATTCGCACCATATGTCTGAACGATTCTGCGATTGATGTTATAAAGCCCAAAACAGCGTCCCTGCTTTTCTTTTATGTTCTGCCGTAATATCTGCTGGATTTCCTCAATCTCCTCGGGCAAAATACCAATTCCATTGTCTGTAACCACAATCTCCAAAAGGTCAGCGATTTTCAACGCTTCAATGCGAATTGTACCGTCATCACGATAGCCGGCAAATCCGTGGATAATTGCGTTTTCTACAATTGGCTGAAGCAAAAGCTTTATAACCGGGTAGTCATAGAGATCCTCGCCGACATCACAAATCAGATGAATGTCCTGATAACGCGCAACATGCTGGATCTCTAGATAATGCTGGATCAACTGCAGTTCTCGTCCAAGCGTTACGAAATCGCTGCCTTTCGACAGTGATATCTTAAAAAACTCGCTCATAGAACTAGTCAATGCGATTGCTTGATCGTTTTGATTCTGCTGCAAATACCAGAGCAGTGAATCTAATGTGTTATATAAGAGGTGAGGATTGATCTGCTGCTGAAGAAGTTGAATTTCCATGAGCTGATTTGCTTTCAAATCAGCCTCTCGCTGCTGACTTGCTTTGGATATTTCATCGAGCATCTGATTGATATGCTCACCCAAATATGCAATTTCGTCCTTACTATCTGGCTGAAAGCGGCACTCTGTGTCACCAGCTTCTACCTTTTTTGCAAATCCGACAAGCGATGCAATGGATTTTGATAGGCCGCCTGAAAGAAGAATCCCCAATGCAACGGCAAGCAAGATCACGACAACTGTCATTATCACAATGGATCGGAGGTAGCTCACCATCGCGCTGTCACGCGTCGCCTGATAAAAATCAAAAGGTACGACAAGAATCGCGTTGATGTTTTGAAGCGAGTAACAAAACGCCTCATTTTTATTTTCGTTGTCGAGAAATGACACGCGGGAAAAACGGTTTTGGCTGCTGCTTTTTTTGAGAAGTTGATCTGCTTGAAGATAAGAATTACCAATGCTGTTTTTTCGCTCAGACGACAATATAACGCCGTCCCTTGACAAAAGGAATGCGTTCGGCAAATGACTGGTATACAGATTTCCAATGCGATCTTCCATGACTCCAAACACAGCGACCCCAATTTTTCGCATGGTAGCCTGTTCATAGACAAAGCGTAGATATACCAACGCCTGCGTCTGTCCATTATTTACGGTCGCGCCGACCCACCTTGCGCTGGAATAGCTGTCATCTGCAATGGAATCTGCGCCAGATGAGAAATATGCAATGCACTGCTTATAGTCTGCAAACGGAACCACAATGTTGTTCGCACACTCACATGCAAATCCATTTAAAAGGTAGATGCCCACAAAATCAAACGTCCCATCCTCAGCTCCTTGCGGATAGATTAGATTATTGACTTCGTTACGTATGCTCTGCTGCGCTCTTAACAGTTCGGGCTCTGTATCGTCAAATTCCTGATGTGCGGATATCTGCCGGATTGCATCCATGTGAACGACCTGCGTGGATATGTCACAGAGACGTCCAATTTTTGCAGACAGATCCTCTCCAACTGCAACAACGCTTTGCTCTGACAGCCGCATACTAATGTTTTCCACCTGTCGTGTTGCCAGTGTGTAGGAGCAAATCGTTGTAAATGCTGTTAAAAACAGAGACACAAACATCGCTTGACAAGGGCACACAGAGAAAAACAACTGAAAATGAGCTGCCAAGCCTTACACAATGCACCGCCTAACAGGACATAGGCGGTGTTTTTGTATGCGGACAGCATTTTCTCTGTGTGCCGATATGGGCCAGCCGTGCGGCATGGCCTAAATTCTTGTCAAGGAGGTTATTCGTGTCATGGCAGAAGAAAACAAGCATCCCCCTACCACGGAGGAACAGGCTCCGCCTGAAATGCCGGGAAAGGCCCCAAAAATGGAGCAGGCCGAAATCCCTGATGTGGGCGGCGGCCCCGCTCCGTCCGCAAAGGTGATCGACCTTTCCGCGATGCGTTCCACGCCGGAAAAGGACGCTCCGCCGGACATCCCCAAGGAGATGGAGGCCCCGTCCGTTTCCGTCACCGAGTACAGCAAGCGGGAATGGGAAAAGCCCATGCCGGAGCCGGAGCCGGAGAAGCCCAAGCCCAAACGGGGCCGCCCTGCAAAAGCCGAAAAAGCCACGCCCACCGAGCCGGGGGCCAAGAAAGAGGTAAAAGCGGAAAAGCCCCGCCGTGGCCGTCCGCCCAAAACGGAAAAGACAGCCCCGAAGCAGACCAAGCCGCCCAAGGCTGGCAAAACCCATGCAGCCCCCGAGGAAAAGGCAGCACCCCCGGCCCCGGAAGTGCCGCCTACACCCCGCGACGCTACCCGCGCCGAAAAAGAGGAAATCGTCTATCTTGACCTTTCCGACCTGCACCCGTTCAAGGATCATCCTTTCGGTGTCCGTGACGATGCGGAAATGAAATCTCTGGTGGAGAGCGTCCGCAACGGCGGCGTCAACCAGCCCGCGCTGGTGCGTCCCCGTGAGGGCGGCGGCTATGAGATCATCGCGGGCCACCGTCGTCAGATGGCCAGCCAGCTTGCCGGGTATCGCAATATGCCCTGTATCGTCCGCAATATGACGGATGATGAGGCTATTCTCGCTATGACGGATGACAACCTCCGTCAGCGTGAAACGATTTTGCCCAGCGAAAAGGCCCTGTCCCTGAAAATGCAGTATGAGGCCATCAAGCATCAGGGGGCACGCGGCGACAGCGCCGAGGCCGGAAAGCTCTCTCTTGAAAGCGTGGGCCAGCGCAACGGCATGAGCGTGAAAACCGTGCAGCGGTATATCTGGCTCAATGATCTTGTGCCGGAATTGAAGCAGACGATGGATGACGGAAAGCTGTCTTTCACCCCGGCTGTGGAAATTTCCCGTGTGCGCCCCAAGCACCAGAAGTATATCGCCGTGTCCATTGAGGGCCAGCAGGCTTCGCCCTCCAAGGGTCAGGCAAAGCGGCTCCGTGAGCTGGACAAGGAAAACAAGCTCTCCCCGGACGTGATCGACGGTATTTTGTGTGAAGAAAAGAAAAAGGAGGATCGTGACGTGATTATTACTGGCGCTGAACTGGAAAAGTTTTTTGGCAAGGAGGCCACGCCCCGGCAGATGAAAGACCAGATCATGACGCTGCTGGAGGACTGGAAAGAGCGGCAGCCGCCCGAGCTTGCCAAGCCCGACAAGAAAATGGATATGGAAAAGTAACGACCTCTGGACACCATGACCAGAGGCTTTTTGCTGCCCCGATAGAATACGGCCCTTGCGGTTATATCCCCCGTCGCCGCCCGTAATCGAGCACAGGCGGGAGTGGGCTGTCAAGGGGGCTTCGCCCCGCCGTGTGCGGCGGCCTTGCCCTTGACCGCCTGCCCCGGCTGTGCTTTTTCTCCGGCAAGCGGCGGGGGTATATCCTCCAGAGCCGCCCCCTTTTCCAAGATTGGAAAAGGGCGGGGGGAAAAGGTTGACCCACTACATTATATAAAAACGGAGGTTTTCACAATGAAACGACCCCTTGCGTATATCACCGCCGCGTGGAGCGGCGATCCCTGCGAGGCGACGGAGCAGGCCGCCAAGTATTGCCGTGCTGTCTATGAGGCGGGCTTTTCGCCCATCTGCCCCACGCTCTATCAACCCCTTTTCCTGAACGACGCCGTTCCCGAGGAGCACAAGAGCGGCATCGACATGGGCCGTGACCTGCTCCGCCGCTCTCATGTGCTGGTGGTGTGCGGCAGTATCTCCACGGAAAGCATGAAAAACGATGTGGCTGTTGCTCAGCGGCTGGGGATCACGGCAACCACGCTGGACGGCATCCTGACCGTAAAGCGTCAGGGTCGCCGCTGATATGAGCGAGATCCGGCTGGGGAGCCTGTTTGACGGGGTCGGCGTGTTCCCGCTGGCGGCAGTGCGCTGCGGTATCGTGCCCGCATGGGCCAGCGAGATAGAAAAAGCGCCTATCTCCATCACGAAACGCCACTTTCCCGGTATGGCGCATTTAGGAGATGTGACAAAGCTGAATGGCGGCGACATTCCGCCTGTCCACATCATCACCTTTGGCTCACCCTGCCAGAACCTCTCACAGATCGGCAACAGGGCCGGTCTTGCCGGGGAAAAATCCAGTCTGTTCTTTCATGCGATCCGTATTATCCGTGAAATGAGGGAGGCGACAAATGGTATATTTCCAGCAATCGCTGTTTGGGAGAACGTCATGGGAGCGTTTTTTTCAAATGACCGGATGGACTTTAGAGCCGTGCTCTCAGCGTTCACAGCCGCCGACATTTCAATGCCTGCTTCTGGAAGATGGGCAGGAGCCGGAATGGTGCGAGGGCATACACCCGATCTCGCATGGCGGCTCATGGATGCCCAGCATTGGGCAAGCCCCCGATTGGCACGACGGCAGCGCGTCTTTGTTGTGGCAGACTTTGGAGGACAATGTTCCCACGAAATACTTTTTAAGCCCCGCGCAGTGCAGTCAATTTCTGCGTCTGGCGGAGATTGCTGGCTGTCCGCCGCCTGCGGAGATCGAGGCTCTTTTATTGAAGCAGGGCGGCGTGTACCGATCACCAGACCCTTTCAATGCTACCGTATGCGGGCATCGGCAAAGGAGCGGACAACGGAGGCGTTCCGAAACAGCTTCGGATTGCCAACTGACCCTTTTCCCACTCTGTTAGCCAGCGCGGTAAGTCCCTTTGCCTTTTGGTATGAGGACGATCCTGCCGGGGGCTGTGTCCGCTTTCCCACGGAAAGAGAATGTGAACGGCTCATGGGGCTGCCGGAGGGCTGGACAAAGTGCGGCGCGGATGGTGAGGAAATCCTGTCCGCCCACCGTTACCGGGCGCTGGGAAATGCTATCGCGCTGCCCTGCGCCGAGTACATTGTGCGCGGCATATACGATGTTCTGACAAGGAGGTGCTGAAAATGTCATCCCTGTTTGAAGCCTACATTACCAACCTCGGCAAATACAACGAGGGGCGGCTTGTGGGCGAAACGCTGAAATTCCCGGCCACCACGGAGGAGGTGCAGGCCCTTTTGAAGCGCATCGGCGTGGATGGGGTACGGTATGAGGAAATCTTCATTACCTCATTTGACGGTGATGTGTTGGGCCTGTATGACCATTTGGGCGAGTATGAAAGCATTGATGAGCTGAACCATCTGGCTCATGTGCTGTCTGACCTTGACCAGAGCGACATTGAAAAGTTCGAGGCCGTCATTGACAGCGGCGAATACACGGGCAGCGTCCATGACCTGATCAACCTCGCACAAAATCTGGATTGCTATGACTTCTACCCCGGCATTGACAGCGAGGAGGCGCTGGGCCGGGTCTACATTGAGGAAATGGAAATGCTGGATGTGCCGGATGATGTGCTGCCCTACTTCGACTTTGAAGCCTACGGGCGGGACGCACGGATCAACGACGGCGGCCATTTTGCACCCGGCGGCTATGTGTTCAATAACGGCGGAAAACTTGTTGAGCGGTATCACGGGATGGAGGATATTCCCCCGGAGCACCGTATTTTTGCCTATCCCAAGCTGAATATCCGGGAGCAGATGGCGGCGTATCAGGAGGTCATAGACCGTTCGGCGCTGAACGAGGAAAAGCAGCGGCTTCCCGCCAGCCGCGAGGACAGGTAGGCCGCTTCTGGTCACGGTGGCCAGAGGGCAAAGGAGGTGTAAGCTATCGTCGGAGATGAAGTGTCCCGGCAGACCATCGCCGTCAGCGTCAAGGCGTCCAAGCTGACCGCCCGTGCGCTGGCCTATGTGGTGGCAGCCGTGGGACGGAAGATCGCCAAGGAGCACCGCAAGGCGCAGACGCCCCACGGCAAGCAGAGTGTGCGAAAGCTCATGGGCCACGGTGGGGACATCAACGCCATTGAGGTGGACACGCCTAAGCTGTTTGACAAGGTGGCCCGGAAATGGGGCGTGGACTATGCCATCCGCCGTGTGGGGGATGAAAAATATCTGCTTCTGTTCAAGGCACGGCAGGCCGACGCCATCACAGGCTGCTTTGCCGAGTATTCCCGTTTGGAGCTGAAACGGGCTAAGTCCCGGCAGACGCCGATCCGGGAGCAGCTCCGGCAGGCCGAGGAACAGGTGAAAAAGCAGCCCCAGCGGGAGCTGACAAAGGAGGCGGCGCATGGCGACAGATAAAATCAGGAAGTATGTTCTTCCGAATATCCCGTACCTGTTCATCGGCTGGTTTTGCCTGAAAATCGGCACGGCGTACCGTCTGGCCGCTGGTACGGGCTTCGGGGAAAAGCTGCTGGGGCTGGGCCAGACCATCGGCGCGGCCTTTGCCAGCTTCGCCCCCGGCCTTGCCCCGCTGGATTGGTTTGTCGGCATTATGGGCGCAGCCGGTTTCCGGCTGCTGATCTACTGCAAGGCGAAAAAAGCAAAGAAATTTCGCCACGATGCAGAGTACGGCACAGCCCGCTGGAGTGCATAATTTTAAGTGTAAATGACACATACATGGACGCACAGGAGGTTATGCACATGACTGATTATAGCAAAATTACAGCCCTTTACTCCCGCCTTTCCGTGGGCGACGAGGACAGGGACGGCGGCGAGAGCAACAGCATACAGAACCAAAAAATATTTTTGGAGAACTATGCCAGAGGGCAGCACCTAACCAATATCCGGCACTACATTGACGACGACGAAAGCGGCAGGTTTTTTGACCGTTCCGCCTACTCCCGCATGATGGACGATGTGGAAAACGGGAAAATCGGTGTCTGCATTATGAAAGACCTTACCCGCTGGGGGCGTGACTATCTCCAAGTCGGAAACGCGATGGAGATATTCAGACGGAACAATGTGCGCTTTATCGCGGTCAACAACGGCATTGACAGCGAGAAACCCGACACATTGGAGTTTGCGCCCTTTATTAACATCATGTCGGAATGGTACGCAAAGGACATCAGCAAGAAAGTGAAAACGGGCATTAAGACCAAAGGCATGAGTGGAAAGCCGATTGTCACCGAAGCCCCTTACGGCTATGTCAAAGACCCGGACAACAAGGATTTTTGGATAATCGACGAGGAAGCTGCCGAGGTTGTCCGTTTGATTTTCCGTCTGTTTATCGGCGGGAAAAACCGCAACCAAATCGCCGTGCATCTGAAAAACGAGCAAATCCCAACCCCCACTTTCTATATGAAGGACCGAGGGCGGGGAACCTGTAAAAATAAGACGCTCAACGAGGATAACCGCTGCAAGTGGAACAAAGTCACCTTGACCAATATCCTCACACGGCAGGAGTATTGCGGAGATGTAGTCAACTTCAAGACTACAAAGCATTTCCGGGATAAACATAACCACTATGTAGACCGGAGCCAGTGGCACATCACAGAAAATGTGCATGAGCCGATTATCAGCCGCAGCGATTTTGAAACCGTACAGCGGATTTTGGAAAACGCACCCGTCAGACGCCCCAACGGGGACGGGGAAATCCACCCTCTGTCCGGCTTGCTTTTCTGTAAGGACTGCGGCGCAAAAATGCACATTCGTATAGATTACCGGAACGGCGGCAAGCGGCACGTTGCTTTTTGCAGCGAGTACCACAAGGGGAAAGCCAAAAACCCCAAATGCAATTCCCCGCACATCATGGACGCGGACTTGCTCATGCAGACCATCGCGGAAGTGCTGAAGAAAATCGAGGACTATTCTATCAGCAATCGGGCGGAGTTTGAAGCATTAGTGAAAAAGAACCTTGCCATGCAGCAGACCGACCAGACCAAAAAGCAGCAGAAGCGTATTCCGCAAATCACGACGCGCCTTGAACAGATTGACAAGGTGCTGAATAAGCTCTACGAGGACAACGCCCTCGGCACGATCTCACAAGACCGCTATGAGCAGATGTCGCAGAAGTATTCGGAAGAATACTACACGCTGAAAGCGGAGCTTGCCACGCTCCAAGAGCAGCTATCCGCTTACGAGAACGCGGGAGGACGGGCGCAGAAGTTTTTGAAGCTGACGGAACGCCATGCCGCCTTTACCGACCTGACCCCCGCCATTCTCAACGAGTTTATCAGCCGGATTGAAGTGCATGAGCGCGACCAGAAAAGGGCGAGATACGCAATCCAGCACATCAGCATATATTTCAATTATATCGGCAAGTTTGAGAATGAAGTGACACAGCTTGCAGAGCCTACGGAGCAGGAAATCCGGCAAATGCGGGAGGAAATCGAAGAATCCAAAAAGGAAAAGAGCCGCGCCTACCACCGCAACTATTCAAGGGAATACCGGGCGAAAAATCTTGAAAAGCAGCGGGAGCATGACCGCATGAAAGCGCGGGAATACCGGGCAAGGAGAAAGGCGCAGGCAGCCGCCGCACAGTAAAACAGAATAACCGTCAACCAAGAGGGATTTTCCGAACTACGGGAAATCCCTCTTTTGCGCCCAAAGAAAGGAGCCGCCTATGGCAGAACAGACCCCCGACAGTATCATCACGACCCGGAGGAACGGGCAGACCATTGTTGCGGAGTTATTTTTCAATCACAGCAGCACAGAAACATTCCGCGACAAGCTGCTCAAACTGGTGCTTGCCGACAGCTCGCGTTTATCCGCGTCTGACGGTCAAGAGCCGGAAAAAACGGAAATCTTGCGATAACAGCCGCCCCGACGATACACTCCCCGTCCGGGCGGTTTCTATTTGAAAATCCTCATTTTCCCCAAGTCAAGAGCCGGGAAAAACACCCGAAAAATGCCCCTATTGCGTAACAGGGGCGCAGAAAGGAGAGTTTATGAGAACAGGGCTTACGAAGCAGGAAAAGACCACCGATATTTGGTTTGACGAGAAAGACCCCCTTATCCATATCCGCACCCACAACACCGCCTTGAAAAAGCGTCTGCTTGCATACAGCCGCCGTTATCCGGCGATCTGCCAGCAGACCGACGCAGACCCGGAAACGGGCTGCATGGAGTTTGACATTGAGAAAGGCCGTTTCTCTTTCCGTCTGACCGCCCCATACAGCGAGGAACGCCGGAGAGCTGCGCGACGATATGCCAGAGAAAACAACGCCATTGGCTGGCTGAAATGATGTAGATTTGTTCATAGCCTTGTGTTATACTCTTCATAAACCAACAGCATGGCAAATTGGAGTTTGCAGGAGAAAAGCATTTATGAAACTTATGCTAATTACGGCACTTATACTAAACTTGGTAATTTTAGTTTGCGAATTATACGCACTTGGACACATTAAGGGCAAACTGAATATACTAAAATACTATACTTATTTACAAAATTTCTTATCACTGATTACAAGTCTTATTTGTTCCGTATATCTGACCATCAGTATAACTTCTGGCGAAATGATGCCGGAATTTGTAAAAGGATTGCGATATGTTACAACCTGTGGGCTGGTAGCTACAATGTTCATATTCATTGTTTTTCTTGGTAATGGAAAGAGGATTGCAATGACAGAAGATGACATTCTGCCAGGGTTTAGTTCCCAAAAGGCAAATATCATTTTTCATTATGTTTGCCCCATGGTATCTTTGTTGAGTTTTGTGATTTTTGAAAGGCACATTGATTTAACTAATGATATATGGACAGGGATTGTTGCAATTCCTTCGTTCATATATTGGATAGTATATATCGTTCTTTCTAAAACTAAATTATGGAAAGAACCGTATGACTTTACAGAGGCAAGCAAGAAAAATAATATACTTGAAATTTTGACTGTGCTGCTGATTCCGTTGTCATTTATAGCTATTTCGTTTGTTTTATGGAATATCAAATAATTTCCGATTTACCGAGCAGACCACCAGCACCACAACTGAATGAAACAGCAGAGCAGCTATTTTCGCACAGAAAACGGCTGCTCTTTTCTTTTGCCCATGAGCAGAAAGGAGCGACCAGCTATGACGAAACCAAGAGAGAAAACCCGTGAGGAAGTGACCGCCGAGATTGAGGACGGAAAGAAGAAA
>ENA-ORRA01001530-ORRA01001530.1-human-gut-metagenome-genome-assembly--contig:-NODE-1530-length-15329-cov-5.435642_pt1 | contig 15329 bp, 13 predicted proteins | sample MGYA00242169_ERZ509122 | MGnify/ENA primary metagenome ERZ509122 (study PRJEB26280, sample SAMEA2338650) | human gut metagenome | biome: human gut; feature: human-associated habitat; material: faeces...
ATACATGGACTACGGATCGAGGCACAGCAGAAGCTTGAAATGTTTAGGCCATTATCGCTTGGACAGGCGTCGCGGATTTCCGGTGTATCACCGGCAGATATTTCCGTACTTCTGGTATATCTTGAACAGTACAGAAGAAATTCCTGAGAAAGAGGAGGACAAAAATATTGGATTATGATCTGAACGTACTCGAACAGGGATGTGAGGAACTTGGCATTACCCTGAATGAGGTACAGAAACAGCAGTTTATTACATTTTATGAATATCTGGTTGAAAAAAATAAAGTTATGAATCTGACCGGAATCACAGAATTTCAGGAGGTGCTGGTAAAGCACTTTCTGGATAGTCTTGCCTGTGTGAAGGCTGTAGATATGAATAAAATAAACAAGATCATGGATATCGGTACAGGAGCCGGTTTCCCGGGCATTCCGCTCAAAATCGCATTTCCGCATCTGGAAGCCTGCCTTCTGGATTCCCTGAAAAAGCGTGTGAATTTTCTTGAGGAAACATTTGCACTTCTGAAGCTTGAAGATATTACGGCAATCCATGGACGTGCAGAAGAATTTGCGAAAAATAAAGTGTATCGTGAACAGTATGATCTGTGCGTTTCCAGAGCCGTGTCCAATCTGGCAACGCTGTCGGAGTATTGTCTTCCGTATGTAAAAGTCGGAGGTCACTTTATTTCCTACAAATCCGGCACGGTGCAGGAAGAACTGCAGCAGGCAGAAAAGGCCGTAAAAATCCTTGGTGGTAAAATTCAGGATGTAGTTTATTTTAACCTTCCGGATTCTGAAATACAGCGTTCTCTCGTTGTGATCGAGAAGATAAAAAGCACACCGGGACGCTATCCGCGCAAGGCAGGAACACCACTGAAAGAGCCGCTTGCATAAGGCAAAATCAACAGAAATTATTTTCACAAAATCATCACAGATTCATCCTATTTTTATCACAACTTTCTCATAGAATATTCCAAGAGCAGACATAAGATCTGGCTCTTAAATGGAAGATGCTTCCAGGTACCCCCTATCTCTGTTTCACCTGGAGGCATCTTTTGTTTTGTATAGAGGCAGAAATAGTAAAATGATTATGTCAATGAAAAAGGAGGAGAGACTTGTGATTGAAGTAAACAATCTGGTTAAACGATATGGTAACCATACGGCAGTTGACCACCTTTCCTTTAAAATAGAGAAAGGCAAAATCTATGGATTTCTGGGACCAAACGGTGCAGGAAAATCCACTACAATGAATATGATAACCGGATACATCGCATCCACCGAAGGAACCGTCAAAATCGACGGACACGATATCCTCGAAGAACCGGAAGCGGCAAAGAAATGTATCGGTTATCTGCCTGAACAGCCGCCGGTCTATTTTGATATGACTGTCCTGGAATACATGAAATTTGTGGCAGATCTCAAGAAAATCCCAAAAGATAAAAAAGCAAACATGATCGAAGAAGTCATGGATATGGTAAAGATCACAGACATGAAAGACCGTCTGATCAAAAACCTTTCCAAAGGTTATCGCCAGAGGGTGGGCCTTGCACAGGCGATTCTGGGATATCCGGAGGTGATCATCCTGGATGAGCCGACAGTAGGACTTGACCCGAAGCAGATCATCGAGATCCGTGACCTGATCAAAGGCCTGAAGCAGAAGCACACGGTTATCCTAAGCTCCCATATCCTTTCCGAGGTAAGAGCAGTGTGTGATTATGTTCTGATCATTTCCCATGGAAAGCTGGTAGCCAGCGATACACCGGATAATCTGGAACGTCTGGCAGCAGGCTCCAACAGCCTCCTTATGAAGGTAAAAGGCGAGAAAGACACGATTCGAAAAGCTCTGGAAACGATCGAAGGCGTAACCGGAGTGGAAATGTCCTATGACAGCGATGAGAAATTGTGGAAAACAAAACTTTCCATTCAGGAAAATGTGGATATCCGTGAAAAAGTCTTCTACGCTATGGCAAAAGCGAACTGTCCAATCTACGAGATGCAGGTTAAGAGAGTTTCCCTTGAGGATGTATTCCTTGAGCTTACCGAAGGAGAGAAAAAATCCGCCGGAAAACCGGAAAGCTCACAGTGGAAACCGGTAGAAGACAGATCATCGGAAAAAGAAAAAACTCAGGAAGAAAAAAACGGGGAACCAGAGAAGGCTTCTGATGAGAAAGAGGGGGATCAGTCATGACAGCGATTTTTAAAAGAGAACTGAAAAGCTATCTGACCTCCATGGTTGGATATCTCTTCATATTTTTTGTCCTGGTGCTGACCGGAATTTATTTTTCCGCATATCAGCTTTCAGGCGGCTATTCAAAATTTGAAACTACCTTAAGCGCACTGACCTTTGTGTTCCTGATCGGTGTGCCGATCCTTTCCATGCGTGTACTTGCAGAAGAGCGCAAGCAGAAAACGGATCAGCTTCTTTTGACCGCACCGGTATCTGTATGGGATATCGTATTTGGAAAATATCTTGCACTAGTAGCTGTGTTTGCCATTCCGGTCGTGATCATGTGCGTTTATCCGCTGATCATGAGTAAGTTCGGAACGATTTCCTATGCTTCCGCATACACCGGAATCCTGGGATTTTTCCTTCTGGGATGCGCAAATCTGGCAATCGGTGTATTTATGTCAGCACTTACAGAAAGCCAGGTAATTGCAGCAGTACTTACTTTTGTATTCCTGTTCGCCTTCTATATGATGAACGGAATTTCCTCATTCTTTTCACAGACCTCCATGTCAACCGCAGTGGCATTCGGACTTCTGATCGTGGCGATCGCGATCATCATTTATACCATGATCAAAAATGTCCTGATCTCTGTAGTGATCGGAGCTGTGGGAGAGATTGCCCTTGTGATCGTATACGTTGTAAAATCCAGTATTTTCCAGGGTGGTATCCAGAAGGTACTGAACGTATTTAACCTGAGCGGACATTATGATAATTTTACAAACGGCGTGTTTGACGTGACAGGAATCGTTTATTTTATTTCTGTTATTGCGATCTGCCTGTTCCTTACCATGCAGTCCATTCAGAAGAGACGCTGGAACTAGGGGGTGAAGGGAAATGAAATTCAGTGAGAAATTTAAGAAAAATAAAGGCGAGGCAGCCGTACCGGAGACAGCACAGGACTCCGGCAAAAAGAAACATAAACCGGATCCGAAAAAGCTGGTAGGCACCATCAGCAAAAAACATATCAAAAATGGTTCCTACAGCATGGCTATGGCAGCTGTCTTTATCGTGATCGTGGTTGTGATCAATATGATCGTCGGGGCGATCCCATCCAAATATTCACAGCTGGATGTAAGCTCATCCAAGCTTTACACCATCGGTGATGAAACAAAGAAGGTACTGAAGGCACTGGATAAGGATGTTACCATTTATCAGATCGCGGCAAGCGGTTCTGAGGACGACACGATCTCCAATCTGCTTTCACGTTATAAAGATGAGTCCAAGCATATTAAAGTTGAGGTGAAAGACCCTGTTGTAAATCCGAAATTTGCATCGGAATATACAACCGATGATCTTGCGTCAAACAGCCTGATCGTAGTCTGCGGCGACAGAAACAAGGTTATCAATTACAAAGATATGTATTCCTCTTCAGTAGACTATAATACCTGGCAGCAGACTACTACCGGATTTGATGGAGAAGGACAGATCACAAGTGCGATCGGTTATGTAACATGTACACCTTATCCGGACACGGAGAAAAAGATCTGGATTCCAGCTTTAAAGAAGATATCCAGAAAGCAAACATTGATGTCAAGGAGCTGAACCTTCTCACAGAGGGAAAGGTTCCGGATGATGCAGACTGTCTGATGATCGTATCTCCGACCAGCGATATTTCCGAGGAAGAAAAAACAGAACTCCTGGATTATCTGGAGGCAGGCGGAAAAGCTATGATCTTCTCGGATTATACACAGGATGATCTGCCGAACTTTGATGCGGTTCTTGAAAACTATGGTGTAAAGTGTGCAGAGGGAATCGTATTTGAGGGTGATAATCAGCATTATGGAATGCAAATGCCATATTATCTTGTACCAACAGTCAACAGCACAGATGCAAGCTCTGAGACAGCTTCTGCAGGCTCCTATGTACTGGCACCGTATGCGCAGGGCATTCAGAAAACAGATGATGTAAGAGATACCGTAACCATCGACAGTATCCTGACAACCTCTGACAAGGCTTACTCCAAAGCAAATATGCAGAGCAGCAATATCGAAAAGGAAGACGGAGATGTAGACGGACCGTTTGATCTTGGTGTTGCCATCACTGAGAAACTGGATGATGATAAGGAAACACAGATCGTTTACTACTCCACAGCCAATCTGATGGAGAGCCAGATAAACCAGATGGTATCCGGCGGAAATGAAAAGCTCCTTCTGGAGTCCTTAAACTGGATGACCAGCACAGACGACAGTAATTCCGTTTCTATTCCATCCAAGAGCCTTGAGTCCACAAGCCTGACAGTAACCGATTATGATGCAGCCTTCTGGAAGATCTGTACCATTGGTCTGATCCCGGGAGTGTTCCTTGTTGCAGGATTCCTGATCTGGCTTAAGAGGAGAAAAGCATAATGAAAAAATCAACCAAACTTGTTTCAGCAGTTGTTGTTCTGGCAGTTCTCGGCGGCGTTTATGTGGGACTGAACACCTACGTATCCAAAGAAGAAAAGACAGAGAGCAGCGAAGAGGAAAGCAAAACAGAAGTGTTTTCCGTGAAAACGGATGACATTAAATCCCTGGAATTTATCGTAGACAAGAAGGAAGTGACCTTTGAGAAAAAAGATGATTCCTGGGTGAAAAAGGATGAGACTGCTTTTCCTGTAAATCAGACAACTCTGGATTCCGCAGCTTCCGCCATCGAAACGGTGGAAGCGGACAGAGTCCTGGAGGATGTGGAGGATCTTACGGAATACGGACTGGATTCTCCATCTAACACAGTAACCGTTGATACCGCTGATGGGATAACGAAGCTCAACATCGGAGATGAGAATACGTCTACGAATCAGTATTACATTTCCAGGGATGATGATGACAGCACGGTATATGTAGTGGCAGCGGACACTGTGTCTCCGTTTATGGATTCCCTTTACGATTATGCACAGGGAGAAGATTTCCCAACAATTGATTCTTCCACAGTGAAAAAGGTCCAGGTCAGTGAGAATAAAGATTCTTATGTCCTGGAAGAAAATTCCGACGGAGCTACATGGGATGTTTCCGGTGACGGAAGCAGCGATAAAGAGTCTGCCGATACAACGGCAGCAGGAAATGTAACCTCCGGACTTGGAAGCTTTGCATTTGACCAGTTTGTAAACTACAATGCAGAGGATCTTTCCCAGTATGGCCTTGATAAGCCCTATGCGACGATTACAGTGGATTATCAGGAAGAGGTGAAGAATGACAGCACAGACAGTACAGAATCCGGAGAAAACGATTCTACGGCCTCTGAGAGCGATTCTGAGAGCAATGACACTACTGACACGGACAGCAGCTCAGAAGATGCAGACAGTAAGACAACCACAGTGGATAAACAGCTTGTCATTTATGTTGGCGATGAGGCAGGAGATGGCAGCAGATATGTAACGGTAGATAACAAACAGATCTATACAATGTCAACGGATACACTGAGTGCAGTTATTGACAAGACACCGTCAGATCTCTGGTCACTGATCGTCAATTATCTGTCTGTAAAAAATCTGGATCAGCTCCAGGTTACTTACGGTGAAACAACAAGTACTGTAAATGTTTCACGTGAAACATCCACAGATGATAACGGAAACGAAAAAGAAACAACAACCTATCAGCTGGATGGTAAGGAAATAGAAAATACAACCTTTACCACCTTTTACAACAAGCTGATAAACATGGCAGGACAGAAGAGACTGACAGACGTTTATACACCAGCTGCAGACCCGGAGATGACCGCTGTATTCACAGACTCTGACAAGAACCAGACAACCGTTACCTTCTACACATATGACACAAACTATTATGCAGCTGTCGTTGGAGACAAGGTATTTCTTGTAAACAAAATGACAGTAAAAGAAATGTTCAATGCATATGAAACCATGGTAAACGGTGAAACAGAGACAGAAGCCACAGCAACACCAACAGCTGAGACGGAAAAATAAAATATTAAGAAAATAAATAAAAACACCTCGGAGATCCGTAAATAATAAGGTGATCTCCGAATATCCGTTTGATGATCAGATATTCGGAGACACCACACAGATCAGGATTTTCCGGGGTGTTTTTATGTTGCTATTATTTTACGGTCCTTACAGATGAATAAGGTCCGTATATTTTTTTACCGTTTGTGATGCGGTATGCACGGATACAGTATTTGGTTGCGGTGCCTGGCTTTTTATCGGTGTAGGCTGTATTTTTTGTATTGCCGATAGTTTTCCAGGTTTTACCATGAAGACGGTAAATGGTGTAGCATAGGTGATGATTCCGTCTGTTTTTGCGGTCAGTGGATTAGATGCATACCAGGTTGCTTTTCCATTGAAAACCGCAGGCTTGCAGTCAGAAAGAGCTCCGGTTTGTGAGTAGATCTGAGAAGTCATATTGCCGCTTCTTCTGAATCTGACAGGAGTGTTTCTGAACTGAAATCTGCTGCATAGGTCAGGCACGGTGTACTGGCGAGCTTGATTTTCTATAACTGCTATAATTGTAGCGTGGAGAATTGGTGGAGACAACATAAAAAAACTGTACAGAAGCTCATCTGAGCAACTGTACAGTTTTAATTTTTCTATATCTAACAGAAGGTTCGGGGGAGCTTCTGTCAGTAACTAAGTATTATGCAAGACCTCTTTCTTCCAGCCAGTCGAAGAGAACAACTTTTTCTGCTTTCTTTCTCTTGGTCATGTGATTGAACTGAAGGATCGTCAGGATCGTGAAGATCACTAACAGTGCAACCATTACAATAATGGAAGTGGTAATGCTTCGGCCACCGCTGATCGTTGCACGGAATGCGTCGACCGTATAAGTAAACGGAACGTATGCATGGATCTTTGCAACGAATGAAGGTGAAACCTCAACCGGATAAGTTCCGGCAGATCCTGCAAGCTGAACGACCATGAATACCAGCATCAGGAAGCTTCCTACTTTACCAAGAGTAATGTTGAAGAAGTACATGATAGAGGTAAAGGTCATTGATGTCAGGCAGGCGAAGAGTACGGTTTTGCCCATCTCTGCAGGTGTGAATCCGTTAAATGCACGTAACAGCAGGATCAGGCAGATTCCCTGAAGGATCGCTACCGGATAAAGGACGGAAGCTTTGCTTGCCCACCATGCGAAACCGGATTTCAGTTTGCCCTTATACTGAGCCAGAGGATACATCAGGCAGAATGCCAGTGCGCCGACCCAGAGGCCTACAGACATCATGTAAGGTGCCATTGCGTGTCCGTTATTCGGGACATCGGTAAGTTTTGTTTCATCGCTTACAACAGGAGTTGCGAACATTTTGATCGTTTCATCACTTGCTGAATTGTCTTTTACAGTGGTAGCTCCATCGCTGAGGCTTGTGGTCAGTGTCTTGGAACCGTCTTTCAGTTCTTTCATACCACTTCCAAGCTTCTTGGAGCCATCATACAGCTGAGAGGAACCGCTCTGGATCTGGGCAGCGCCATCTGCAAGCTGTTTTGCACCATTGTTAAGTGTGCTGTTGTTGCTTACAAGTTTCTCGGTACCGCTGAGAAGTGTTGAGGTACCGTTTGCTAATGTCTTAGTTCCGTTTGCAAGAGTAGTAGCACCGCTGGAAAGGGTCTTGGCTCCTGTTGAGAGCTTTTTGGTACCGTCTGTAAGAGCGGAGCTGTTTTCGGAAAGCTTAGCAACACCATCGGTGTAGGTTGTGATTCCGGTTGTCAGTGTTCCGGAACCATCGGCTAATGCTTTTGTTCCATCTGCAAGAGTAGCAGCACCGCTGGAAAGAGCATTGGCTCCTGTTGCCAGTTTCTTGGTGCCGTCTGTAAGAGCAGCACTGTTTTCGGAAAGCTTTGCAATACCATCGGTGTAAGTTGTGATTCCATCTGTCAGTGCCTTAGAACCATCTGCCAGCTGACCTGCACCGGATTTGATATCCGGAAGTGCGTCAGTGATCTGTTTGCCGGCTGTTTTCAGATTCTTTGCACCGTCGTTGAGCTGCTTATCATAAGATGTCAGTTGGTCAAATCCATCGTTCAGAGCTTTGATTCCTGCTGCTGCAGCCGGGAAGGCTTCGACTGTGCCGTCTTCCAGAGACTGAAGTCCTGCGGAAACGTTCTTGGTTCCTGTGTTTACAGCCTGTGCACCCTGATACAGCTGGGTAACACCTGCAGAAAGCTGAGCGATCAGATTTGTAGGAAGCTGACTTGTAGCTGCAGATAACTGCTCTGCACCTGCGCTCATGGTTGTTGCACCTGCACTCATCTGGTTTGCACCATCTGTCATGGTTGTTGCACCCTCAGAAAGTGTGCCGGCACCCTGAGTCAGTCCTCCGGAGATCTGAGTCAGTCCGGAAGCTGCTTCGTTAAGCTTGGAAGCAACAGCATTCAGATTTTCCTGAGTAGAAGAGAGCTGACCGGATACACCAGCTGCAAGCTGTGAAACCTGATCAGAATAGCTGCTCATGTAAGAACCGTCCACGCCAGTCATTCCACCGGCTACGCTGTTTAAAGCGTTGATCACATCATTCAGAGCTGCTGCGGAAATGGTTCCGTCCTCAGAAGCGGTTGCCTGAATCGCCTGAAGCTGTGCTGCTAAATCGGTCATTGTCTGTCCGGCAGTACCGATCTTGGTATTTGCATCAGTAAGTGCTTCCGTTGTCTGCTGTCCGTATCCTGTAAGGATGCTGCTGACCTGATCACCTACCTGTGAGAACTGTGTGCCTGCATTCTGGAGAGCAGGGATCAGACTGTCTGTGATACTGCTGCTGGTCTGACTTGTGATGCCTGCGGCCTGAGTGATATATCCGGCTGCGTTGTTGATTCCGTCTGCGGCATTGTTCATACCAGCTGCAGCACTGTTCATACCAGCTGCGGCTGTGTCCATACCATCCTTTGCGGAAGTAAGGCCGGCTGCAAGCTTGTTGATGGATTCCTGTGTTGTTCCCTCTTTCAGAGCAGAAACCTTATCGTTCAGGGCTTTCAGTCCGTTTTCAAGCTGCTGTGTTCCGGATATCAGTGACTGTGAGTCATCGGTTCCTTTGGTAACACCGGTATTCAGCTGAGAGATACCATTGGAAACTGTTGTGAGTCCGTCTTCAAGTTTTGCAAGCTCTTTGGCACCGGCTGCGAGTTTGCCAGCACCAGCCACATAGGTGGTAGTTCCATCTGCAAGAGTGTCAGCACCAGCTACATACTGTGTTGCTCCGTCGGAAAGAGTATCAATACCTGCACTTAATGCATTTGCACCGGATTCCAGGCTACTTGCGCCGGATTTCAGCGTATCAGAATTTTTATTAAGCTCATCCACACCAGCGGTGTACTGCTGAACACCTTCATCCAGAGTATCTACACCGGTTGTCAGCTCAGGAACCTTTTCTGTCAGAGCTGCAACGCCGCTGTTCAGCTGGTTTGCACCGGATTCCAGGCTGCTTGCACCGGATTTCAGTGCATCAGAATTTTTATTAAGCTCATCCACACCAGCGGTGTACTGCTGAACACCTTTATCCAGAGTATCCACACCGGTTGTCAGCTCAGGAACCTTTTCTGTGAGGGTTGCAACGCCGCTGTTCAGCTGATCTGCACCATCGTCCAGGCTCTTTGCACCATCGTTAACCTTTGCAACACCATCGGTGTAGGTCTTAAGACCTTCGGTGAGACTGTCAGCACCGCTTACGAAAGTAAGAGTACTGGTGGAAAGCTTCTTAAGGTTTTTGGTAATTGTTTTGTTACCATCAGCTGCTGTATTCAGTCCGTCTTCGATCTTTCCGGATCCGTCTGCAGCTTCCTGCATTCCGTCACCTGCTTCTGAGATAGAATCAAAAACGGTTTCTGTATAGGTTTCCGTAACCTTGGAAGCAATGTTATCACGAAGCTTCAGCATTGCTGTTTCACTGAGCTTGGAGGCGATATAGTTGGTTCCAGGGTTTGTCTCATAGGATAGCTCCATTTGCTTTGGATCGTTGTCCATTACAGTGGCTGCGTTTGCGGAGAAATTTTCCGGAATTTTGATAACCATGTAATAGGTTCCATTGGCCAGACCGTCCTCTGCTGTTTTGCTGTCTACAATGTTAAATGCCATTGAGTCGTTGTCTTTCAGCTCATCCGTCATGTCCTTACCTATGCTTAAGGTCTTGCCATTATACTCGACAGGTTTGTCTTCGTTTACCACGGCCACTGGCAGGCTGTCTACGTTTCCGTAAGGATCCCACATGGATTTCAGAAACAGACCTGCATAGATGATCGGGATTACGATAATGGCGATTACGACGATAAGCATGAGCTTGTTACGAAGTAAGCTTTTCCATTCGTTTTTGATCATATTACCTATCCCTTTCTTATTAAATTGTATTATCAAACATAGTTGATTAATCAAACTTTATTCCAGTAATGGCGATGAGATCTATTAATCATATTAAAATCTATTAATAGCTTAATATTCCATTATCAAACAAAGTGTTGATTTTCTTTACGTGATGTATTATACTAAACACATACCACAGATACAACCATTAAATCTTTACTGAATGTATATTAATAGACGGAAATAATGGAAGTGTCTATTACAAATAAAAAACTGCATAATAGACAAAAAGTACGTTATTTCCTTTGAATTTATGTGCAGTTGGTAATATTAAATGCAGACAGGATTCCTATGTTTCAACACAAATATGCAGCAGATATCTGGTATCGTGTAGGTCGGCGTCGTTAACAATTTTGATCTTGTCAATTCTTAACAACAGCAGATATCTGGTATCATGCAGATCGGCGTAGAGAAAGCGAATGCTTTTATTCGTTTGAAGGATGCATTATGCATTGTATGACAGTTGCAGAGTATCGTAAGTAATAGGTGATTGAGGCGGAGGAAACGTGCTTGCTTTTTTGAATTGCAGGGGGAATTAAGATGGCGGAAAAAGTTGACAGAAGAGTACGTAAGACCAAGGCACAGTTGCGAGCGGGGCTTGCCCGTCTTATGCAGAAGAAGAGTATTAAGGAAATTACGGTAAAGGAACTGGTGGAAGAAGTTGATATCAACCGCTCCACATTTTATCTTCACTATACAGATATCTATCAGATGCTGGAATCCATTGAGGCTGAATTGATGGAGGAAATCACGCATCTGGTGGCAGACTATCCGCTGGATCCTCTTAATAATAAGGAGAGCTCGTATCCTTTTATTGAGCAGATATTTACGATCCTGGATCATAATAAGGATATTTGTATCGCACTTCTTGGAAAGAATGGAGATATGGCTTTTGTGAATCGTATAGAAAAACTGATCGCAGATACAGTGCTGCATCGCTTGTCAATTCGTCTTCCGAAAGACAACCGTGACATTGAGTATGCGTATGCGTTTTGTCTGAATGGATGCGTGGGAATGATCAAGACATGGCTGTCTTCTGAGAATCAGGAGAGTACACAACATATGGCAGAGCTGACACATAAGCTGATTGATAATACAACACACATGTATCTGGAGCAGGCACTTAGATAAGAGAAATGTCCGGATGCATGCTGTGAGTCTGGTAAAAAATAAAGAGTATTGTTTCACGTTTGTTTGAGGGAAAACTCATGTTTCACGTGAAACAGTACTCTTTTTTTATTGGCTTTTTGTTGGTTTATAGCATTTCCACAAATTACTGTATGAAGCTCAACGGCTCTGAACATGAACAATGTCCTTTTGATACGTTGATTTCCCAAATTACTATAGATAAATTTTGTTTTTGATGCCGGATCATAAGTTGTTTTTACAGGAAAATAGCTACCTGTTCCAGGAAATGTTCCGGATCTTCCAGATGAGGAAGATGTCTGGTTTCCGGGATCACAGCGGTTTCAATGGAAGAATTCAGCTTCTGGTATTCCTCTGCGATAAGAGAAGCGGAAGCTTCTTTTTCTCCGGAAATAATATAGATGCATGCATCGGAAGATTCTACGGCATTATTAATGCTGATATTCAGGTATTTGCCAATGTAGCTGGAATACAGATATTTGGCGTTGGAACCACCCTTGTGAGCGGATTCATAATAGGTGTCTACCAGTGTATCTGTTACATGGAAGGGATTGTAGAACAGCTTTTCCATAAACAGACTGCTGATGGATTCGCGGGAAGCTACCATATGATAGATCAGAGTTCCGAAAATCGGAAGCTCGATAAAATACTTAAAGAGCTTGTTGTCTTTACAAGGTGCCTGCTTCAGGGAACTGAAGCTTGGTGGATTGACCAGCATGATCTTGCGGAAATGGTCGGAATTGTTACGGTAAGCCATGATCGCAAAAGAACCTGAGAAACCACTGGCAATAACATCGGTTTCCTCACGAATCACATTCTTGGCAAAATCACAGAGTAACTGAGCAAATACAAAATTGGTATAAGTAATATCCGGTTTTTCGGAACGTCCACATCCAAGAAGATCAATGGTGTAAACGGTATGTTCGGTTGCGAGCTGCTTCTCTATGGCATTCCATTCATAACCGGAAGCACCTGGCATGATATCATGAATAAGAAGAATAGGGGTGCCATGTCCCTGTTTTGTATAAAAAATCTTTCCAAAACGCCAGTCATAGGTTCTGCTGTGTGGCTGTTCCAGCATATCTTTAAGCTGAGATGTGGCATCTATGAAACGGTTAGCAATATGAATAACACCTGCGGCAGTTCCGACTAAAGCTGCAAGAGTAAGTAGTCTGTGTCCATTTTTCTTCATTAAAAAGCCTCCTGGAATTCGTAAAAATAATCAGGACAGATGTAACGTAATTCAGGTATCTGATCTGATTTTTTCTGAATATTTCTTTGCTTTATTATACGACAGGAACGAAAAATTTACAATGCTTTTGTGGGAACCCTAACCTTGTTATTGTATGCTGACGCTACTGTCCATTTTGTTCTTGACGATGATCGCTAAGTTGCTGTTCGTTCTGCTTTCAGTAAAGCGCTTCGCAATGCAAAGAATTTATGTTGATCGCATAAATTGGTGCGGTATGGTCTCGGGCTTTCTGCGGCCTTCGTTTATAAAAAAACTTACGGAATATTATCAGTGAACAGTAGCATCGCCAATATGCTTCATGATACATAGAAATCAGATTTGGAACCGAATCAAGTAAGTCCCCTGCTTTAATTGCGAAGAGCAATAAGCAGAGGGCGTGGACTTGCTTGTATCAGGAGGAGGAAAATCTCCTTCTGATAAACTGCAAAGCAGTTATTTTATTATGAGCAAGTAGCGAAGAGGATGCTGTTATCCGCTGGAATGCTTTTATACTTCAGTAAAATACCAAGTGTTTCACGTGAAACATTGGACTTGTTATCCGACAGAGCTGATGCTATACAGGATTGCCGAGGATGATGTTGATAAGAGTTTTGTTCAACATCAGTGTGCGGTTCCATGGATTGAGAATTACTCCCTCAACAGACGGTTCTTGCAATGCAGAAGCAAAAATCTTATCAATATCTGCGGTAAATGTGGACATGATCTTATCACTGCCTTTTAACTCTTCGTCAAAGCTGGTAAATGCAGCCCACCATTGCTTTCCATCGTTGGTTTTGATCGCATGAAGAGAAATTTTTCCATCACCTTTTGGAGGTTCTACAGCAATGATCAGCTGTGCCTGCTCCTGCATTCTGTGACGGATCACGGTGAGAGTATGAGCAAGCATTTCTTCGGTTGATTCTTTTTGGAGTGCTGCAATGGCAGTTTCGATCTTTTCATTGCCATTTAAAGTCTTGCCTAATTGTTCTTTATAGAAATCGTTGCGATTATTTGTGGTGTTCATGTATAAAATATTCCTTTCGATCAGATGATAAATGACTAGTACATTGTTTTCGAAATAACTATACCAATTACTTGTTGGTGAATCCGACTGCACAGATCTAAAAGCCTCAGCATAGCCAGCTACGCCTGCATTTTTATACCTGCACACTCGAATCCACATCCCACGTGATTGGTATAGTTATTTACGAAATAATGTATTAGCCGCAAACTGCAAGGAGTTTGCGAATGCTTTCTTTATGGATTATAGCATTTCAGGGGAAAATGAGGCAAGAGAAGAAGCGTTTTTAACTGAATCAAATAAGTCCCCCGGTTCGATTTTGAAAAGCAATAATCAGGGGAACTTGCTTGCATCAGGCGAAGTGCAGGCTCCTTCTGATAAACTGCGAAGCACTTATTCGGTTATGAGCAAGTAGTGAAGCGGATGCTTTTATCTGCTTGCATTAAATCAAGAAGTTTCCTGATTACTGATCACTCCGTTCTTGGTAATACACTTCGCGATGCACAGAAATTATGCTAATCACATAAATTTGCATGGTATGTCCAGGGCTTTCAGTGGTCTTTGCGCACAAAAAACTCGGAGGATAATATTACCAGTTAACAGTAAGTCCCCTGCTTCAATTACGAAAAAGTAATAAGTAATAAGCAGTGGGTGGCGTGTATTAGGAAGAATGCAACGGCGTTTAGAAGCAGGGAAAGGAATAGTGGGCATGTCTGAAAACAAGGTACTGCACTAATTCATGTGGCCATTGTTATGGATACATTGTAAGCAGGTCCTGATAAATTGTAAAGTAGCTATTGGGCGTAGAACTGCGTAGCGAATACGGGTATTTTTATTCGTTTGATCCCAAATTGGATAGATATGTTTGCGCACTTGAAGGTGAGTTCCCAGATACTGTCATCAGTATTCTCCATGATTTCGGTCAGATGCTTTTGTGAACTGGATGGGGAATTAACAAGTTAAGTGAATGTAGTAAAAATGTGTATTTATATGAAAAAACGGAGGGTAAGGCGGAAAATATGGGGGGATTTTATAGAACGATATAAGAGTAAGGACGAAATGAAGAAAAATAAGAGATTATTTCTGCGAAGAGAACACTATGATAATGATAATAATGCAAACACTAAGTACGATAAAAAGGACTTTATGAAAGAAAATACTGGCAAATAAATAGAAATAATAGGATATTTACGAATGAAAAAGCATTAAAGTACAAATTATAGTACTTTAAATAAAAAAGTACGATAAAGCGTACTTTATACGTATACACACATAAAAAAGCCTAAAAATGCAAAATGTGCACCTGCACACATACGGCAAAAAAATAAAATATAGATTCGTTCCTACTTTAAACATGTAAAATTTTGATTGATCGAATAAAAGAAAGCAGCTGCTTCGATTACAAAAAAACAATACGCTGTGGGTGGGAAAA
>ENA-ORRA01001544-ORRA01001544.1-human-gut-metagenome-genome-assembly--contig:-NODE-1544-length-15181-cov-5.988100_pt1 | contig 15181 bp, 12 predicted proteins | sample MGYA00242169_ERZ509122 | MGnify/ENA primary metagenome ERZ509122 (study PRJEB26280, sample SAMEA2338650) | human gut metagenome | biome: human gut; feature: human-associated habitat; material: faeces...
CCCGCCAGCACGTCTACCCGCTGCCGCTTGCCGAACACCTCCACCTCGTCGCCCACCTGCACGCCGGGCAGGTCCGTCAGGTCGATCATGCTCATGTCCATGCAGATCCGCCCCCTCTGAGGCGCCATACCCTCCGCGGTCATAAAGCCGCACCGGTCCGACAGGCACCGATGGAAGCCGTCCGCGTAGCCGTAGGGCACCACGCCCATCCGCGTGACGCGCTCTGTGGTGAACCGCCGCCCGTAGCTGACATCCGTGCCCGGCTCATAGGTCTTGATGGTGCTCACCGTGGTCTTGAGCGCCATCACCGGGTGCAGCCCCAGCTTCTCCGCCAGGTCGCCGCAGCCGTACAGCAAAATGCCGGGACGCACCATGTCCATATATGTCTCCGGGTACGATGCCACGCCGCCGGAGTTGGCACAGTGGCGTATGGCGAACCGCTGTCCGCGCTTTGCTTCCACCGCGTCGATGACCCGGCGGAACAGCGCCAGCTGCTTTTCCGTATAGGCGCGGCTGTCCGCATCCGGCTCGTCCGACACGGCAAAATGGGTGAAGATGCCCTCCGCCCGCAGACCTGGCAGGGCGCAGGCCGCGCAGATATCCGCCGTGCCGGTGTCGAAGTGCCTGCCGGAGACCAGATATCCCAACCGCGACATACCGGTGTCTACCTTGATGTGCACCGTCAGCTCGCCGCCGCAGCGCACCGCCTCCTCGCTGTACTCCAGCGCCTTGGCCTGGCAGGACACCGCCTGGGTAATGTGCAGATCGATGAGCCGTCCCACCTGCTCACGGGGCGTGTGGCCCAGGATCAGGATAGGCATGGTGATGCCGTTGCATCGCAGTTCCGCCGCCTCGTCTATACTGGACACCGCCAGGTAATCCGCGCCCAGCGCCTGCAGGGTCCGGCTCACCTGTATGGCCCCGTGGCCGTAGGCATCCGCCTTTACCACGCCCAGAAACTTCACCTCCGGGCCTACCCGGTCACGCAGCGTCCGATAGTTGTGCGCCAGCGCGTCCAGGTCGATCTCCGCCCATGTTCTCCTCAGTGTCGATTCCATTGTTACGCCTCCGTATCTCCCGTGGTGCAGGCAAAGGATATCATTCGCACCGTCAGCACCACATTTCCGTTCTGTGAAAACTCCGCATACCGCGGGATCAGGCTGCTCTCGTCCAGCCACACGCTGCATAGCACCGCCGCGCCGCTTTGCCCGGTGGTCTCCAGCGTCAGGCGCAGGCATGGCGTGTCCTCCAATGGCTCCGTGCCCTGCTCCTTCAGATAGCCCTCCGCCAGTGTTCGCAGCAGCTCTGGCAGACAGTTGGCCGGGCAGATATCCGTGGCATCCCCTGCCGGCAGCAGCTGGTCACGGCTCTTCAGCGACAGCTGTCCGTCCGCCAGCACGGCGGTCAGGCCCTTCAGCGCCTCCGGCGCCGTTACCGTGGTGACAGACTGCCCCGCCCGGTCATACCGGCACGTCAGGGTGAAGGTGCGGTCGTCGCTGGCCGTACGGCTGACCACCTCCGCCTCCATGTCCGCCGATACCACCGTCCGGTACTGGTCCTGCACCGTCAGACTCTTCTCACCGCCGCAGCCGCACAGCAGCACCGCACACAGCAACAGCGGCAGCACACATTTTCGCATGGTCCGTCCCTCCTTTTTTCAGAAGGGCTTTCCGGTCATTCCACCTCTTTCAGCGCATAGGGCAGCTTCTCTATCATATCCGCCGGGGTCATGCCCCGCCGTCCCTTTTCCTCCGCCGCCATATCCCCGGCACGGCCGTGGATCCACACCGCCGCGCAGCAGGCATCAAATGGTTCCATGCCCTGGGCCAGCAGTCCGGTCAAAAGGCCCGTCAGCACATCGCCGCTGCCGCCCTTGGCCATACCGTCGTTCCCGGTGGTGTTCACCGCCAGACGGCCGTCCGGCGCGGCTGTCACAGTCCGATGGCCCTTGCGGATCAGGTACACGCCGTGATCGGCGGCAAAGGCGGCGGCCGCCGCCTCACGGGGCGCGGTCATGTCGCCGCCGATGCGGGCCAGTTCCCCGTCGTGGGGCGTCAGCACCGTCACACAGCCCCGGCGGCAGGACAATGTATCTATATGCCCCGCCAGCGCGTTTATGCCGTCGGCGTCCAGCACCAGCGGCTTTTCCAGCGTCAGCAGTGCGCGCACCAGCACGTCGCTGCCCTCGCTCCGCCCCAGGCCGCAGCCCACGGCCACGGCATCGCAGGTGGCGGCACGGTGGCGTATCTCCGTCTCCGCGACCGCGGAGAGCCTTCCGTCCTGCTCCGCCAGCGGATGAGGCATAGCGCACAGGCATCTGGCCGCCGCGATGGGCCACACCGTCTCCGGCACGCCCAGGAACACCAGCCCGCAGCCGCTGTGTACCGCCCCGCCGGCACACAGCACCGGCGCGCCGGTGTACCCCACGCTGCCGCCCAGTAGATAGACCTTGCCGAAGGTCCCTTTGTGTCCGCCCGGGTCCCGGGCGGGCATAAGGCCCCGCACAAACGCCCTGTCGATGACCTGCATAGCGCACCTCCCCGTGCCTTTTTGTACAGTATAGCACATATGTCAATTACAAAACCTGCTTTTTTCGTATCGCGCCGCGAAAAAAGTGCTTGCAAGTTTCCTTTTGTTGTGGTATAAGTTATCCATCAAGCAAAAAAAGCTGTGAACGGGAAGATCTGCGCCCACGCATCCGGCAGAGAGAGTCGGCCACCGGCTGCAAGCCGACTTGGGATGTACCGCAGTGTTCGCCCGGGAGCTGCCGCGAGGAAATGCGCGGCCGGGCCCCGCCGTTACCGGGTAATGAGTGCGCGGACAAGGTCCGCGAAGCTGGGTGGTACCACGGAAGTTCGCCTTTCGTCCCAAGACATGGGATGAAGGGTGTTTTTTATTGCGCTTTACCCCATTAAACAACTCTGAAGAGGAGGAAGCAAATACATGAAAGAAAAACTGGAACAGCTGCTGGCCGAGGGCAAGCAGCGCATCGCCTCCGTCGCCACCGAGACGGAGCTGCAGGACATCAAGGCCGCGCTGCTGGGCAAGCAGGGCAGTCTGACCGAGCTGATGAAGGAGCTGCCCAAGCTGGACGTATCCCTGCGACCCGAGATGGGCAAGGCCGTCAACCAGGTGAAAGGACAGCTGTCCGCCCTGCTGGACGAGCGCCGTGACGAGCTGAAGATGAAAGCCTCCGAGGTGGACCCGGACTTTGACATCTCCGTCCCCGGCACCATGCCCCTCAGCGGTGGTCTGCACCCCATCACCCAGATGTGCTACGACCTGAATGACGCCTTCCGTTCCATGGGCTTTGAGATCTTTGAGGAGGATGACATCACCAGCGAGCTCTACGGCTTCGACAACCTGAACTTCCCCCCCAACCATCCCGCCCGCGAGAGCATGGACACCTATTGGCTGGCGGGCCATGACAAGGGTGAATGCTGGGACAAGCTGTGCCTGCGACCCCACCTGACCGGCGGCTCCGTCCGCTATCTCCAGACCCACAAGGCCCCCTACCGCTTCGTGTATCCCGGCAAGGTCTACCGCAACGAGACCACCGACGCCCGGCACGAGCGTGCCTTCTTCCAGTATGAGGCGCTGATCGTGGACAAGGACTTCACCTTTGCCTCCGGCAAGGTGATGATCAAGAGCATCCTCAGCAAGGTCTTCGGCCGCGACGTTCCGGTCCGTATGCGCGCCGGCTTCTTCCCGTTCGTCGAGCCCGGCTTTGAGATCGACATGGGCTGCCTGGTCTGCGGCGGCAAGGGCTGCAGTGTGTGCAAGCACGTGGGCTGGATCGAGGTCATGCCCGGCGGCACGCCTCACCCCAACGTGCTGAAGGCCGCCGGCCTGGACCCCAATGAATACACCGGCTTCTACGTCAACATCGGTCTGGACCGCCTGGTAATGATGCGCTACGGCGTGGATGATGTCCGTCTGTTCCACAGCGCCGATCTGCGCTTCCTGGAACAGTTCCGCTGATAAGGGAGGGTACACGACATGAAAGTATCTTTGAATTGGATCCGCGATTACGTCCAGCTGCCGGCTGACGCCGACCTGAAAAAGCTGGCCTACGACCTGACCATGTCCACCGTGGAGGTGGAGGACGCCACCGATCTGGGCGCATCCTTCCACGACATGGTGGTGGGCGTTATCAACACCATCGAGCAGCACCCCAACGCCGACAAGCTGAAGGTGTGCAAGACCGATATCGGCGGCCGTGTGGAGGACATTGTCTGCGGCGGCAGCAATCTCCGCGAGGGCATGAAAGTAGCTGTGGCCCTGCCCGGCGCCATGTGCAAGTGGCACGGCGAGGGTGACCTGGTGGAGATCAAGAAAAGCAAGCTCCGCGGCGTGGACAGCTACGGCATGATCTGCGGCGCGGTGGAGATCGGCCTGGCCGACCTGTTCCCCACCAAGGAGGAAGCCCACATTCTGGACCTCAGTGACTTTGACGCCCCCGCCGGCACCCCTTTGGCCGACGCTCTGGACCTGAACGATATCATTCTGGAGATTGACAACAAGTCCATGACCAACCGTCCCGACCTGTGGGGCCACTACGGTATCGCCCGCGAGATCGCGGCGCTGTACGACCTGCCCATGACGCAATTCCCCCACTTCGACCGGAACGTGGAGAACACCTCCGGGTTCCACGTCACCGTGGAGGACGCGGAGCGCTGCCCGCGCATGACCGGCACGCAGATCGAAAATGTCTGCGTCAAGCCCGCTCCCTACTGGATGCAGGTGCGGATCTGGAAAACCGGCATGCGCCCCATCAACGCGCTGGTGGATATCACCAACTATGTGATGCTGGCCACCGGTCAGCCCTCCCACGCCTATGATTCCGACCACATCGCCGGGCACATCATCGTTCGCCGCGCCAAAGCGGGCGAAACGCTGACGCTGCTCAACGGCAAGGAGCTGCCCCTCAGCACCGACGATCTGACCATCGCCGACGATGCGGGCATCGTGGGTCTGGCGGGCGTCATGGGCGGCGCCAAGGACTCCATCCTCCCCACCACCAGCAAGGTCATTCTGGAGATCGCCAACTTCCAGGCCGCCGGCATCCGCCGCACCGCCCTGCGGTACGACAACCGCACCGAGGCCTCCGCCCGCTACGAAAAGGCCATCGACCCGGAGCGCTGCGATCAGGCTCTGGATCTGTCCATGCAGCTGTTCTCCGACCTGTACCCGGAGATGAAGGTCACCGGTCTGGTGGACGAATATCCCCGGCACCTGAAGCAGGCGGAGATCGACGTGCCGCTCAGCTGGCTGGAGCGCCGGCTGGGTAAGCGCCTGTCCCCGGATGAGATCAAGCACAAAATGGAACTGCTGGGCTACAGCATCACCTTCAACGGCGACAATATGCATGTGGTGGTCCCCACCTGGCGTTCCACCGGCGATGTATCCATTCAGGCGGATATCATGGAGGAGGTCGCCCGGATGTACGGCTACGAGAACTTCGAGGCCGAGCCCATCACCACCACTTTCGACGGCGCCATCAACCAGCTGGACAAGGATCTGGAACGGCGCATCAAGGAGTATCTGGCCATCCGCTGCGGCATGCAGGAGATCTTCACCTATCCGTGGATGGAGGAATCCTACGTCAACGCGGTGCTGCAGAGCACGGAGGGCATTCTGTCCCTGTCCACGCCGCCGTCTCCCGCCGAGCGGTTCGTGCGCTCCTCCCTGCTGCCCAACCTGTGCAAGGCCGTGGTGAAGAACGAGCGCTACTTCGACGAGTTCTCCATTTTCGAGACGGCGCAGGTGTTCCGCGACGAGAACTACACCTCCCCCTACGATCCCCGCGAGAAGCTGCCCTCCCAGCGCAAGAACGTGGCGGGCGCCTTCGCCACCACCGACAAGGATATCACCGCCCTGTTCCGCAAGGCCAAGGGCGTGGTGGAGATGATGGCGCGCTACGTCCACATGGAGACGCTGACCTTCCGCCAGACGGAGAAGCCCGTGTGGGCCGACAACGTGGTCTGGCTGAACATCTACCGCGGTGACGAGAAGGTAGGCGACCTGGCCCTGCTGGCCAAGAAGGTCTCCATGGCCTGCGGCATCAAGAACATGAACGTAATGCTCTTCCAGCTGGATCAGGACTCTTTGGTCCCCCTGAAGTCCCGCACCAACACCTTCACCCACCTGGCCGAGTATCCCATGACCGACTACGACATCTCCCTGCTGGTGGATGGTTCCGTCCAGTGGAAGGACGTGGCCCAGACCGTCCGCGGCATCAAGAGTGAGCTGCTCCACGGCGCGGCCTTCGTAGATGAGTACCGCGGCAAGCAGGTCCCGGCAGGCAAGAAGTCCCTGACGCTGCGCCTGGCCATCGGCTCCAAGGATAAGACCCTGACCTCCGCCGAGATCGAGGAGGTCGCCTCCGGCGTGCTCAACAAGATCGCCAAGCGCTTCGGTGCGGAGCTGCGCCGCTGATCCCGCGCAGATTTCCCCCTGTACCGCGCACTTTTTCCCCTTTACAGTTCCGGGAAAAGAGCGTATACTAAAAGCGATATTGAGAAAATGAGAAAGGCGGTGCCCACATGGACGAATTTACCCGTAAGTTCAACGCGGCAGAGGATAAGGAGCAGCAGGTACACCACATCCTCACCTCCGTCTACGAATCACTCAAGGAGAAGGGCTATGATCCCATCAATCAGATCGTGGGCTACATTCTCTCCGAGGATCCTACCTACATCACCAACCACAACTCCGCCCGGTCCCTGATCTGCAAGATCGACCGGGACGAGCTGCTGCAGGTTCTGGTGAAGAGCTATCTGGAGCTGTAAGCGTACCGCTGTAAGGGGCTGCCGTGCAGAAGCGCGGCAGCCCCTTTTTCCTTTGCGGCACAAAGTCCCATATTTTTCCTGCCGCGCCTGCGTTGACAGCCCCGTCCAAATGTGTTACAATTTGGTTACAAAAATTTTCGGAGGTATCATCATGGCTGAAAACAAAAAGCCCGAAGGGCTTGTCTATAAGAACCACCCCCTGCGCCGCGTAGACAATTTCATCTACTACGGCAGCATGGCAGACAAGTACATCGTCCTCCTGCAGATTCTCGACACCGTCAAGGAGCAGGACATGGACGTGGCCAAGCGTGTATCCGTCCAGCTTCAGCTGACCGACCCGGACCTCAAGTCCCGGGACCGCGTGGTCAAGAAATCCGAGAAGGACAGCCTCTATGCCGCCATGGATGTGGGCTGCATCTGGCTGGAGCGTGCCCTCGCCGGCAAGCTGTAAGCCATGAAGCGTATTTTTTCCGCACTGGCAGTGGCTCTGGCCACGCTGTTGGTCATCGGCGGTGACGCGGTGGTCAACTTCGGCGGTGCCGCCGCCAGCATGACCGACGCCGCCCCCGCCGTGCCCCTGACCGTTGCCTCCGTCTCCGCCCTGCCCACCGGCACCACTGAGCCCTCTCCCGAGACAGCACTGTTCTCCGGCCTGCTGGGCGCAGCGGCGCTGACGGCCCATCCCGGCGGCGAGACCGCCGAGGATGCCCTGCTCAACAACGAGGACGCCGCCAAGGCTGCTGCCGCACAGGCCGCCGAGGAAGAACCGCCCCAGGAGACGCCCGAGGCCGACGAGGCGCCCGTCTCCACCGCCGTTCAGGCACTGGGCGTGATCTCCGGCACCGGCGTCCGTATGCGCAGCGGCGCAGGCACCGGCTATGACATCCTCAAGACCCTGGACAAGGGCGCCGTTATCGAGCTCACCGCCCAGGAGGGTGACTGGTACCGTATCTCCTTCGACGGCAAGCGCGGCTATGTGGCTGCCCAGTATGTCACCCGCTACGACACCGCCTCCGGCCTTAACGGTGCCGGACGTGTCACCGCGGACGTGCTGAACATCCGTACCGCCGCCAAAAGCGGCAGCACCTCTCTGGGCACCGTATCTCAGGGCACGGTCATTGCCGTCACTGGCATTGAGTCCGGCGGCTGGTTCGCCGTTACCTACAACGGCATCAGCGGCTATGTGGCCTCGCAGTACGTGCTGATCTGCCCCACCTCCGCCCTGACCGGCACGGCGGACAAGCCCGCCGAGAATACAACGACCGAAGGGTCTCCCGCCGAAGCACCTGCCGAGACCCCGGCAACGCCGGCCGCCTCCGCCTCCGGCAGCAGCATCGTCTCCATCGCCCAGCAGTATCTGGGCGTGCCCTACGTCTACGGCGGTTCCTCTGCCAGCGGCTTCGACTGCTCCGGCTTCACCATGTATGTCTTCGCCCAGGTGGGCATCAAGCTGCCCCACGGCGCCACCAGCCAGCTCAGCTACGGCACCGAGGTCTCCCGCAGCGATCTGCAGCCCGGCGATCTGGTATTCTTCCAGGACTACGGCTATACCGCCTCCCATGTGGGCATCTATATCGGCGGCGACCAGTTCATCCACGCCTCGTCCTCCTACTACAACGGGCACTGCGTGGTGATCACCTCCCTGTCCGAGACGTACTACAACAACCACTACCTCACCGCGCGGCGGCACTGATGCAGACAAAACACCCACGGCTTCAGCCGTGGGTGTTCTTTTTTACAGCGCCGCCCGTTCCGAAAGAAGGCTGCATATGGTGTTCTGCAATGGACCTGTACACCGCGCCGAAGCCGTATCGCGTCACTCCGCGCTGCCGTCCGCGCTTTCGCCCTCTGCCGCCTTCTGCGCCGCGGCGATATTCACATACAACTCCTCCGGCTTGTGGGGATGCAGCCTGATGTTGTAAAACAGCATGAACGCCGACACCAGCACCATCACCAGGCTCAGCGCCTGGCTGACGCGGATGGGCTCGCCGCCGATGGTCCAGTTGAACAGGTACAGGCTGTCGGTCCGCAGCCCCTCGACCCAGAACCGTCCGATACCGTACCACAGGAAGTAGAACCAGGTGTTCTCGCCGTCGAAGCGGCGTCCCTTCGCCACGATAAAGACGATCAGCAGCAGCCCCACTACGTTCCACAGGCTCTCGTACAGGAACGTAGGATGCACCTCCACCAGCGTCCCCGCGGTGGTGGTCAGCTGCATCCGCCACGGCAGCGTCGTCACCGCGCCGAAGGCCTCCCGGTTCACGAAGTTGCCCCAGCGCCCGATGGCCTGCCCGATCAGCAGCCCCATCACGATCAGGTCGGTCAGCGCCCCCAGCTTGAAGCCCCGCTTTTTGCTGAGCACGAAGCACACCAGCACCGCCGCGATCACGCCGCCGTAGATAGCCAGCCCGCCGTCCCATATAGCCACGGACTCCGCCCAGTCAAAGGAACCATCCGCTTTTTTGAACCGGTCCAGATAAAACAGCACATAGTACAGCCGCGCCCCCACGATAGCCAGGGGAATGCCCCACAGCACGCCGTCCATCAAGTTATCCTCGGTGATTCCGTACTTCTCCTTCTGCTTCATGCAGAACCACAGCGCCAGCAGCACGCCCAGCGCGATGATGATTCCGTACCAATAAATGGCCTTTCCTCCGATATGGAAGGCTACGGACGAGCCGGTAAAGGCCCAGTCCCCGAAAAGCCCCGGAAACCGGATGGGGCTGTCCGCCATGATCCTCACGTTCATGTTATCCCTCCTTGGGCGCGATCACCGACAGCGCCATGTGCGCCCGCGTGAAGTTTTCCCGCAGGAACGCGCGCACATCCTCCGCGGTGATGTCATCGTATATCTCCGGGAAGCGGTACGGGTCATACCCCTGGAACCGCCCCTCCGCCATGGACACGGCGATGGACTCAAAGGCGTTCAGCTCCCGCAGCGCCGCGCCGAAGTTGGCGTTGACGATCCGCTTGTAATAGTCGCCGTCCACACCCTCCGCCGCCAGCCGCTGCGCCTCGTCCAGAATGGTCTCCGCCACGGCCTTCGGGTCCTTGCTGTCGCCGCCGGCATAGGCATAGGCCGCGCCGGGCAGCAGGTCGAACGCCGCGCCGAAGGAGCCGTTGATCAGCCCCTGGCTGTACAGCCGCGCATACAGCGGGCTGGACTCGCCCATGAGCACATCACAAGCCAGCTCGCCGATGGCGGTAAACCGGTGCTGCGCCTCCCCTCCGTGCTGGGGCGGGCACTTGAAGCCTACCAGGAACGTGGGCATGGCCACCTCCATCTGTGCCTCGGCATAGCCGCAGGCAGCGTCGGTACTCTCCTCCGCGCCATAGTCGCGCCGGATGATCGCCCCACTCTCCGCCGGCAGCACCCGCTTTGCCGTGGCCAGCACCGTCTCGGGGTCCACATCGCCTACCACCACCAAGCACATATTTGCCGGGGTGTAGAACGCCTTGTGGCAGTCATACAGCGTCTGCGCCGTGATATGGCTGATGCTCTCCACGCTGCCGGCCACCGGCGTCCGCGCGGGACTGCTGCGGTACAGCGCCTGCATCATCTGCTTGTACACCTGCCACTCGGGGTTGTCCTCGATCATGCCGATCTCCTGGCCGATGATGCCCTGTTCCTTCTCCACGCTCTCATCGGTGAAATAGGGCACAGACACGAAGGACAGCAGTATCTCCAGATTTTCGTAAAACTTCTCCGTAGAGTCAAAATAGTAGCACGTAATGGCGTTGGAGGTGAAAGCGTTGGGCTCCGCGCCGTTTTTCGCCAGCTCCTGCAGGGCGTTGCCGTCCTTCGTGTCGAACATCTTGTGCTCCAGATAGTGGGCGATGCCCGCCGGAGTGTCCAGCCACTGTCCGTTCAGCTCAAAGCGCATATCCATGCCGCCGTAACGGGTGGCAAACAGCGCGTACTTTCGGGAAAAGCCCTGCTTCGGCACGATGCACACCGGCAGTCCGTTGTCCAGCGTCTCCCATATCACTTCCTCGCCGATGCGGGGATACAGCTTCTTGTCCATGTTACGCCTCCTCCTTTCCCCGCAGGAAGTACACCGTATCCGGCTTCACCGTCTGTGCCGCCGCCACGATGCGCTCCTTTGTCACCTGCTCCAGCGCCGCGGCCAGCTCCTCCGGTGTCTCCTCGACCCCAGCCGCGATCTGGCCCAGATAGAAATTCTCCAGCGCACCCTGAGAGTCCGACAGTGACAGCAGCGACGCACGGATGGCCTGCAGAGCACCCTCCTGCTCCCAGTCCTCCCAATCGCCCTGCTGCACCGCCTGCAGCTGGCGGCCGATCTCCGCCTCCGCCCGTTCAAAGTCCGCGGTCTCCACGCCGCTGGACACGGTCAGAATGTTCTTGCTGCGGGCATAGCTGCTGGAGGCGTAGTAGCACAGGCTCAGCCTCTCCCGCACGTTCAAAAACAGCTTGGAGTTGCTGGTGCCGCCGAAAATCAGATTTGCCAGCACCATGGCCGGATAGTCGTCGCTGCTGCAGCGGTAGCCCATGGCCAGCTTGCCCTGGGTCACGTCCATCGTCTCCACGATCCGCCGGGGCGTATCCGGTGCCTGTATGCGCTGCACCTCCGGCAGCACCGTCTGGGCGCCGCGGGGCAGCGCCGCCAGCGCCGTGAGCACTGCGTCCTCCACACGCTGCGCCTCCGCGCTGCCGCAGTAGATGACCTCCACCCGGCTGGACGCCATCAGCGCCTGCCCATGGACATACAGTGACTGGTTGGTGATACGCCCGGCCGTCTCCTCGTCTCCCAGGCGCAGCACGCTGTACGGCTCGCCGGCGCACATCTCCTGCATGAGCCGGATATCCGCCCAGTCACGCTTGTCGTTCTTCAGGCCCCGAATGGCGTCGATCAGGTTGGCCTTTTCGCTCTCCACATAGCTGCTCAGAAAACGTCCCCCGTGGGTCACAGAGTCCAGCAGCAGCTCGCCAAGCATCGCCGACACAGGCTCCAGCAGCTTCTCGCCGTGGGGCGTGAAGGCGTCGTCGATAAAGCCGGCGGCAAAACCCACACACTGGCGCTCACCCTTTTTGCGGACGGTATAGTCGATATTGGCGCCGTACAGCGTATCCAGCGCGGCGGACAGGCTCTCCATATCCGGGCAGCGGACGGTACCCCGCCGCAGCACAGCGGGCAGTAGCGCGTTGGCCGCCGCTGTCTCTCTCTGCAAAGGTGCGATCAGCTGCACGGTCATGCGGCTGGTTTTGAAGCGTTGTGCGGGCAGATACGTCAGAAACACGTCCTGCATGATCTCCCGTCGATTATCAAACATAGTCAGTACCTCCGGTGCAAATACTCATTCAGCATATAGTATACACCAAACTTTTCCAAAAGAAAAGAGGGCGTTTTTCAAAAGACGCAAAAGACACAAGTATCCCCCGGCGAAGCCGGGGGATACTCACATATTCTTCCTGATGCTGCTCAGTGCTGTCTTTTCCAGTCGTGACACCTGCGCCTGTGAGATGCCGATCTCGCTGCTGACCTCCATCTGCGTCTTCCCCTGGCAGAACCGCAGCGCCAGTATGCTCCGCTGCCGCGGGTCCAACCGGGCTATGGCGTCCTTCAGCGCGATGCGGTCCAGCCAGCTCTCGTCGGTGTTCTTCTCGTCCCGCACCTGGTCCATGACGCACACCGTGTCCCCGCTGTCGGCATACAGCGGCTCGTACAAACTCACCGGATCGCTGAACGCGTCCATGGCAAACACCACGTCCTCCCGCGGAATGTCCAGATACCGCGCCAGCTGCTCCACCGTGGGCTCCCGCTGCGTCTCCACCAGCAGCGCCTCACGGGCCCGCAGAATCTTGTAGGCCGTGTCCCGCATACTGCGGCTGATCCGCAGGGCGCTGTTGTCCCGCAGATAGCGGCGTATCTCCCCCACGATCATGGGCACGCCGTAAGTCGAGAACCGCACCGGCTGCTCCACATCAAAGTTGTCGATGGCCTTCATCAAACCGATGCACCCCACCTGGAACAGGTCGTCGGCGCTCTCGCCCCGCCCCGCGAACCGCTGCAGCACCGACAGCACCAGCCGCAGATTGCCGCAGATCAGCTGCTCCCGCGCCGCTGTATCACCTGCGTGGGCGCGGCGCAGCAGCACCGTCATCTCATCGTTTTTCAGCACAGGCAGCTTCGCTGTGTTGATACCGCTGATCTCCACTCTGCCCCGCATGACGCCACCTGCCTCTTTCGTGATAGTGGCAGTATTTCCCGCCGGTGCGGCGGTTATTCTCCCCGGCGAAAAGCCCTAAGATCCGACGGTATGGGACAGCCTCCGCCGCGCATATCCTGACGGCAGGAGGTGACGCCGATGCTGTGCAAATTTTCGCTGCTGCGGCGCAAAGAGGTCATTAACCTGTGCGACGGCTGCCGCCTTGGCTGTGTGGGCGACGTGGAGGTCACGGTGCCGGAGGGCTCCGTCAAGGCGCTGATCGTCTTCGGTCCCTGCCGGTTCTTCGGGCTGTTCGGCCGGGGCGAGGATTACTACATCCCCTGGGAGTGCGTCCAGAAGTTCGGCGATGACATCGTTCTGGTGGATAAACCCTTCCGCCGGGACCCGCCGCCACCGCCCCGCCGTAAAAAGGGTTGGCTTTTCTGAACCATGCTTGTTAACAGCTTCTTATCACACGATCGGATTTGTTGCAGGTTCTTCTGAAATTTGTCATATGAGCGCATGATTTTCACGCATCAACCCTCCATTTTTGCCGATTTCATGTGGAAGAATGTCGAAAAAGGAATTGACTTTACGGCGAAAATGCGGTATAGTAATTTTTACTACATACAGTAGGGTATTGTAGGGGTTGAAAACACTACCGCGAGGCGCAGACTGCGTCCCGCGTTTTTGCCCCTACTTAATTTTTTTGCTTTTTACCGTTTGGAGGTGTATTCCGTGGCATATATGCGACTGGGCGATCTTTTGGTCTCCTCCGGTATCATCACCGGCGAGCAGCTGGAACAGGCCCTGGCCCTGCCCCGCGAGGACGGCCAGCGTCTGGGCGATGTTCTCATCCGGCAGGGGGTTATCTCCGAAGCGCAGCTCATTGACGCGCTGCGTGTGCAGCTGGGCGTGGACTTCGTGGACCTGACCGCCGTGTCCATTCCCGTGGAGCTGGCCAAATACGTCCCCCGGAACCTGGCCAAAAAGTTTCTCGTGGTCCCGGTAAAGCTGGTGCAGGACCGCCTGTACCTGGCCATGCACGACCCCCTGGACTTTGTGGCCCAGGACGAGGTCAAGACCGCCTCCCGCAAACGCATCATCCCCATGATCGCCACCCGCAAGGCGGTGGAGCAGGCCATCGAGCGCCTGTATGGCAGCGAGGGCACCGCCCGCGTCATCGAGGAGATGAAGCGCGAGGCCGGTGCCGGCGAGGACATCATCCCCGCCCAGATGGCCCGGGACAACGCCGACCCGGAGGCCTCCGCCCCCACCATCCGCTTTGTCAACTCCCTGATCGAGCGCGCCTTCACCGAGCGCGCCAGCGACATCCATCTGGAGCCCCAGGAGGGTGAAATGCTGGTGCGTATGCGTATTGACGGCCTGCTGCAGCGTGTGCTCACTGTGCCCGCCGATCTGCAGAACACCGTCATCTCCCGCCTGAAGATCATGGGCGGCATGAATATTGCCGAGCACAAGGTGCCCCAGGACGGCCACGCCATGTTCTCCGTCCGGGGCCACAGCCTTGACCTGCGTATCGCCTCCATGCCCACCGTCTACGGTGAGAAGATCGTCCTTCGCCTGCTGGACAAGTCCGCCCAGGTGCTGGACAAGTCCGTCCTCGGGCTGGAGGGCCGCGACCTGGACAACTACAACGCCCTGCTGAAAAACACCAGCGGCGTGGTGCTGCTGGTGGGCCCCACCGGCTCCGGCAAGTCCACCACCATGTCCAATATGCTCCGCGACCTGTCCAGCGACGCGCTGAACATCGTCACGCTGGAGGATCCGGTGGAGTACCACCTTCCCGGCGTGAACCAGTGTCAGATCAACGAAAAGACCGGCATGACCTTTGCCAGCGGCCTGCGCGCGATCCTGCGTCAGGACCCGGACATCATCGCCGTGGGCGAGATACGCGACGGTGAGACGGCCTCCATCGCCATGCGGGCAGCCATCACCGGCCACCTGGTCTTCTCTACCCTGCACACCAACGACGCCGTCTCCGCCGTCCACCGTCTGGAGGACATCGGCGTGGAGCCCTGGTTGGTGTCCAGCGCCCTGCGGGGCGTGGTCAGCCAGCGCCTGGTCCGCAAGCTCTGTCCCCACTGCAAAACGGCTTACCGTCCCTCTGCCGAGGAGCTGCTTCTTCTCGGCCTGCCCGAGGACAGCGACGTCACCTTCTACAAGGGCGCCGGCTGCCCCGAGTGCCGCCATTCCGGCTA
>ENA-ORRA01001547-ORRA01001547.1-human-gut-metagenome-genome-assembly--contig:-NODE-1547-length-15173-cov-4.525400_pt1 | contig 15173 bp, 19 predicted proteins | sample MGYA00242169_ERZ509122 | MGnify/ENA primary metagenome ERZ509122 (study PRJEB26280, sample SAMEA2338650) | human gut metagenome | biome: human gut; feature: human-associated habitat; material: faeces...
ATGCGCATCCGGCTCCGGCCGCCGGAACCGCGACGATAATCGTATTCGTAACGGTCATCGTCGCGCCGGTCGTCCCGTCCGCCATCACGGCGCATCATGATTCGCATGGTCATAGCATGCCTCCTTACGCGGTGGGCGTGGTGGTAGAGGCCGTGCGGATCGCGGCCATGTGACCAATGATGTTCACGGTGTTGGCGTTCATTTCATTGCGCAGCTGCGAACCCAGACCAGCCACAGCCTGGGCCGTGAAGTTCTGGGCTTCCATGGACGCAATCTTGGACTTGGCGTCACAGAGCTGGGTTTGCAGGTTTTCGTAAGCGTAGCGGTCGATCAGCTGACGCGTGGCCGAACCTTCGGCCATAATGGTGCGCTGCGTGGTGCAGCAGCAATCATTGATGGCGCTGGTGACCTGATTGGTGCTCTGGCAGGACAGCAGGGCATTGTCCTTGCTGGAACTCAGGATGGCCGTGTTGACGCCGTTGAAGCCCTGACAGAGGCTGTTCTGAAGCGACTGGTCACCGGAGACGATGGTGGAATTCAGGCCCGCAAAGCCCTGAGTCAGGGTGTTGTTCACGCTGGCGGTCTGCGCGGCGGTTTCAGCGGCAAGCCCGCCGAAGCCCTGGCAGGCGGCCAGATTCGCGGCGTTCTGGCCCTGCAAGACCTGCAGGCCCACGCCGTTGATGCTGGTCTGAATGCCGCTCAGCGCGTCCAGCTCAGCGGTGGAAGCGGTGCCGCCGCCGGGATTCCCGGCGATAATCACGGAAGGAGCGCCGCCGCCGGAATTGCAGCATCCGCCATTGCCGCCGTTGTTGCCAAAGCCGTTGCCCCACCAGGAGCCGAACAGCGCCCCGGCGAAGGCTCCAACAGCATCGCCCCAGCCGTTGTTGTTGCCGCCGTCATTGACCGAAAAAGTGGGGACAAACCCGTCCATGCCCATAGCAATACCTCCAAAGTTTTTCCCGGCGGGATGCCGGGCTTTGAAAAGATAATGGGCCAATGGATGGATTCTTACTAACTACGGATGGTTACGACAAAGTATGGGTGGGATATGGATAGCGTTTTTTTGAACATGAAAAAGCCGGGCATTTGAGGTGCCCGGCCGTGGTCATTCCAGCTTTGCTTTCCGGACCGGATGCAATCTGCCTTCCGGGCGTTCCAGCATGTACCGCGCGCCGCATTCCTTGTTCTGGCATGTCCAGTAGGAAACGCGCGAATATTCGAGAGGGTGGCCATCAAGGCCGATGGAGATCGTTCTAGTGCATTTTAAGGATTGCAGCCCGCATTTTGGGCAAAACTGTCTGCTGGTCGCCATGGTGCAAGCCCCTTGGCTCGCCCCGACCGCCCTATGGATTTTTTTATCAATTTCCGATTAACTACGCAGGGCGGATACTCTGCAAGCGGCTTCCCTCCGCTTGTGGGGCCGTGGGGATGCGTTGCTGCGCATCTCCGGCGGGGGCGCGTGAAGCCCCCGCCCCTCTACCGCTTTTGGGCGCGTGCCCTGTTGTTCCGTTCTTCTTTTTTGTGGCGCTCCGCGTTTTTCAGGTCAACAAATTGCGCATCCAGGAGCCGCAGCCGCCACAACAGTTCTTCCGGCTCGGCATGGCGCGCGATCTCAGCCACGAGCGCTTCATGCCGGATGGCCAGGGTTGCGCCCGTCATGTTGTCCACCGGCGCGCCATGCCGCCGCAGCATGTGCCATATCCGCATGGCTTCCTCGTTACGCGGACTCAGCGGCCAATGTCGGGTACAGTTAGAGCAATTTTGCTTCTCTTTGTGTATCCAACGGCAATCATTGCATGTGGGCCGGTCGCCAAATTGCCAACCGGCCCACTCCATCAGTTTTTTTCTTCTTCCAGCCGCCCTTCACGCGCGATATGCTTCAGACGGCCATACTGCCGGTCCATGAAGGCATTTTCGACGTCGCAGAGTTCGGCCACCATGTCGGGGCTGAACGGCAGCGGTTCATTGTTCAAATCCATCAAACCGTCCCAACCCACAATCTGCGTCTGCATGACCACGGGCAGGATTCTGAGCCCGGCCAGATCAGTGTCATAGCCGCATTCGGCCATGACCTTTTTCACCACCTCTTGCTGCGCCGTGGCAGACAGGGGCTTGCAGAGAAAATACGCCTGGCCGTCCGGCGTCAGATCCATGCGAAAAACCTTTTCCTGATATTTCCTGGTCAGAACCGTGAAGGCCATGCTTACACTCCTTGGATGGTGATGGTAAAACTGTCTTCGCCTTGGATGCCCAAAGCCGTGCCCGTGCTGTCCAGCGTCAGAACAGCGTCGTCCTCACCGACGGTGGGAGAGGAAAGACGCACTTTGGGCGTGTTCACCGCAATGCTGCCGTTGATGTTTTCGGCCTTCAGAGTCACGTCCAGGGTTACGCCTTCCAGCGTTTGACCAAAGCGCACAGCCTCGGCCTTGCGGAAGTACACGCTCATGTCCATGCTGATGCTGCGTTTGTTGTCCGATGCCTCGCCGGGGAACTTATCTCCGACTTCTTCAAGAAACTGCGTGGGCAGCGACGCGGTGAAGGTGGAAGGACGGATACGGCCCTCTACACCATCAATCAGCAGTGAAACGCTGTTGTTTTCCACTTCCACGCCGATGGTATCCGCTTCCGGCAGCCAGGGGCCGATTTCCTCTCCCGCCAGCCAGTCCGTGGGCGCGGTGTCCAGAACCAGCGTATCCGTGGCCGTGTCGATGGCCGTAATCTGGTATTCCTGGCTCTCATTCTTGCTCACGTTACGGATAAAACCGCCCACGCTGAAGGCTAGGGATTGCCCCGTTTCCAGCTTGATTGTGGTAGTGTCCGGGACTTCGGCCAACTCACCGAATCCGACCACGCCAGCCCGGCGGCCACGCCCGGAGAAGGTGAAGATGGTCAGGCCGTCGCGATCCACGGCCCATTCCAGGCTTTCCACGGTGCAACCGCTCATAAACTGCACGGTCTGGTCATTTTGCAGCCAGAGGGACGCCGTGGGGCGGCAAGTGGAAAGCCGGTACTGGCGCTTATTGGCTGTGCTGGCATCCACAATGCCGAGAGCGGCCCGGAACAGCGCGTCACCCTGCGGGGCACCGGCGGACGGCGTAAGCCGCGCCACCATGGGCAAGGACCAGTCGCCAGGCGGCATGGCGTCCCGGCTCTGGCTCACCACATCCAGGGTGGCGGCAAGTTCCGGGCTATCCGTGAACGTGGGTGTCTGCGCGATGGAACCGCGCCCGGCTGGACGGATAAACCCGCCAGCCACCGGCTTTTCAAGCACGCCGGTGGCTGTTTCCAGCATGACAAAGGCGCGCTGGACATTACTTTTCTGCACGGTCGAGCACATGGCTTGCGACATTCTAGACCTCCTGTGCCCAGGCACCCTCAAAAACGGTGTACCAGGGGATATTAGTTTGTATCAGATACCGGCCAGTGTCCGGCGCGGTGCCGCGATCTTCGGTATAGGGCTCCTCACAATGCACAGCGCAGGGCCCGGCCGGAAAGGATTTGCGACGGAATGCGGCTTCAAGCGCTGAAGCCGCCTGAAATCCCTGCCCTACCGCCATCTTCTTCGGCAAGCTTTGCGTGATGATCCAGACGCCCACCCGCGTGGAAAGAGCCTGTGGGCCGCCCAATTCGTCGGAAGTGGAAAGGCCCGGCTTGAAGCTGTAGAGGATATGCAACTTTGCCTGATCGAGATTGCTGTCGCTGTTCATGGGCAAAAGCTGATATTGGGCTGAGCCAGCCGGAAAAAGCGCATCCAGCGCCTCGCTGGTCAGGGTGGAAAAGGCCCGCAGAATCAGATCAAGGCGCAGCATGGCTAGATTTTCCCCAGCGCTGAGTTCATCTGGTGCTTCATCTCCTGGAGAGCGAGGGCAACCATGCCTTGAGGGGCCAAATCTGACCAACCAGCTTCCAAGGCTTCGATGTATTCCAAATTGCTGCTGATGTACCACATATCCGGGTTTGCCCGGAAGATTTCCGCTACTGTCTTCTGGACAATGGCGTTTATCTCGCCTTTGTAGTTTCCCGGCGGGGGCACATAGTCGCTGGGCGCACTGGTGGAAAACTGCCAAGACGCCTTTGCCCTGCCTGTCTTCACAGGGGTGCGCTCCACGATATTTTCATAGGCTGCTACGACAATCTTCTTGACGGCTCCCAATGCCTCACCCTGGATTTTAAGCCGCACCAGTTCGTTGAGCGTGCGCTGAAAGTCGTCCACGTCCTTGCAGCGCTTGCTGTTAAGCTCCTTGATGCGCGCGGCGAAGGCTTTTCTGGTGCGGTCTATACCGTCAAGCTCTTTGGCAAGTGCGTCAGCCATCACGCCGCCGTCCTGCTGTAGCCCGTGGCCCCGCCCGCGTTGCGCACGAAAATTTTGTACATGATGGGCACCGTGCCGGGCTTGGTGGCTTCCACATAAATCACATCCCAGGCTTCTTTCTCACCATTCGGGTTTTCGGCTCGTATCCAGTCCGTGGTGTCCGGCGCGGGGATGGCGTTACCGGCGCACCAGATCACGCTGTCGTCCTGCTGCACCAGATTGCCGATTTCCTGCACCTTGGGGCTGTCCCACATGCCCATAAAAGATGTCACGACCTGCTCAATGTCTGGCTGCATGGTTTCCGGGTTGGTGGGACCTTCCGTTTCCCGCACAAACTCCATACGCTGGCCGTATTGGCTGATTTTCTTGTTGGCCTTGCGGGCTATAGCTGCCGGATTCATCAGCGCCGCACCTTTTTGACAGGGTCGTTCTTCCATAAAAAACGGTACAGGGCATCGAAGAGCTTGCCATGCATGTAGCAGATTCGCTCCTGCTGCTCTGTTTCTGCCATGTCGTTTTCCAGCCCATTGCAAATAATGAAGTTCACCGTGGCGTGCATAGCCTCATGTGCGACCACTTCCGTGTCCCAAGTCCCTCGGGCAAAATGCATTTCTCCCAAGATGCGTGGCAGGCGGCGCGTACCGTCAGGCAGGATCGTATACGGCGCGGGACACGTCAGGCCGATAGTCCGTCTGTCGCAACCATCTACACGGCAAGCCATCTCCCTTTGCAGCGCATCAGGATTGGACCAGAGCACCGCATGCCAGCAATGCGCGCCGTCCTCTATGGGGATATCCACGGTATGGGCAACATTGGCCCGGTCAGGATGATAAATACACGCCATGCCTACGACCTCCCGGCTTCGACCATGCCGGTGACACTCTGCGCCTGACCCGGAATTTTCGCCAGAAACGACCCCACAAGGCCCGAAACAGCCGGGTACAGGGTTTCACTCGCGGCGTCCTCAAAATACGTTGTAGACAGCGGCCCAACGGTTTCAGACGCTACCCTGCCGCCGCGCTCCACCGGGGCCAGTGGGTCTTCACCGCCCATGAACAAGGCCGCCAGTTCGATGCAGGCTCGCTTGACCGCCTGCGGCACGCTGTCTTCCGGCACAAATTCGGCGCCATGCGGCATACCAGGCAACGGGACATCCGCGCGCGGCCAGGCCATCGGCCAATCCCAGACTTGACGGCTGCCCAGCCATTGCAGGGAGTTGAGGTAGTCGCTGGCCCGGATAAGGGCAGCTTCCTTGGCCGGGAGATTGGGATCAGGCTCCAGGTCGCTGCCCTGAACAGGGGCAGGCCAGTCGGAAATGCCGCGCGGCACAAGATAGGCGTCCGCATCCTGAACAGAGGCATAGCTGTTCGAGCCTTCCGGCATGGTTCCGTCTTCAACAATCAGGGCCATACTGTTTCTCCTTCCAATGGCGACCGGGAACAGGGGGAGCGTTCCCGGCCGCTGTGGAGGGGGAAAATCAGGCGTCCGCCTGTTTGGCGCGCAACGCCTGCAACTGCTGCTTCAGCATCCTGTTTTCGTTGCGCAGCACTTCCAGTTCATTCACGCTGTGCTCACGCCGGAGTGCGGCGGCAATGCGCAGATTCCGTTGTATTTCCGTTTCTTGCGCAGGCGCGTTCTCCTGTGCGTCGGGCGTGGGGGGCTGCTGCACGTCGTCCATGGTGCTTTTTTCTTTGGCCATATCCACCTCCTAACCCTGGGTAATCAGCACGGCCAGGGGAATACGCTTGCGCTCAAAGGCACGTTCCCAGTTGGCCGCCGCCTGCAATTCAGCAATGGTCGGCGTATGGTCCAGACCAAACTTGAAGCCCTGCGGGTGAATGATCCATTCCACGCGGCTATAGAGCAGTTCCTCGCCGCCGCCGTTGCCGGAAGCCGGTTTGCGCTCATACTCCATCGGCACCTTGGGTGAACCCATGCCCAGCGCGATAGCGCCGGGGCCGAATAGGTAGGAATAGTATTTGGCCGGGGCCGGGGTGTCGCCCGTAACAGGGGGAACCACGGTCATAGCGTCATCCACGATAATGCCCGCGCCCATGTACGTGCCGAAGCCGATGTCAGCCTGCGCGTTGGGGATGGTGTCAATCAGGTTCTGGCGCTGCATGGTCTGGTAGACGGTGGAATGCACAGCGATATTGCCGAGCTGCGAAGAACGGTCGCCCATGCTGCCCTTGGCGGTAATGTAGGCATCCGCGTTGAAAAGCGCGGCCGTGCCGCTCTCACCGCTGGCATCCACCACCATGTCCTTGGGACCGCCGGAAGCCTGATCAGCCGCAGCCACGCCATACAGCGAGGCCAGAACGCGCCGCGTCAGCACCGTGTTCCAGTAATCGCCGATCTGGGTGGAAATAGCGCCCATGGGATCGCTGCCGTAAAGGTCTGCGGTCAGGTCCATGACGGACCAGGACTGGTTCAAGCTCTGGCGCACGGCAAGATTGCTGATGCCCGTGATTTTCTTCGGCACGGACAGCACGGCCGGGTCATCAGAGCTGATGTTCGGATCATCGTCCCGGAGCGGGGCCAGCATACGCGGCTCAATGGTTTTGCCGCCGTTCTCGCTGTTCAGGAAACCGGTCAGCATGAAGTCTTCCCGCGCCACACCGGAACGCACAAAGGCGTTGGTGTTCAGGGTACGCAGGATGATGTTGCCGACAATGATTTTCGAGGCAACGATGAGGTCTTTGACCTGAGTGGTATTGGCGTCAGCCATGAGAACTTTCCTTTACCCGCGCAGAGGCACGCCCGCCTGTTTCGCCAAGGCCTCGGCCTGTGCGGGATTTTCTGTGTAGATTTTGCATTGTTCAGTCACGTTCCAGTGTTCCTTGCCCCAGGGATTCTGACCGGCATTGAACCCGCTGCCGGGCCGCGCACCCGAACCGCCCGGAGACTGCTTCAGCAGATTGTCCCGGAACGGGCTGTCCATGACCATGCGCTTGATGGCTTCATCGAAGGCGGCGATATTCCCGTTTTCGCCGTACATGTCGCTGCCGTCCGGGTTTTTGGCGACTAGTGCGCCGTCGCGCAGGGCGAACCGCCCGGCAAAAAGTTCTTTCGCCATGGCCGGATTGACCAGCTTTTCATTGACATAGGGCGATCGCAGGAAATTTCCGCCGATGACTTCCATAGATAGCTGCGCGGCGGTCTTCTCGTAGTCGGCTTTGAGTTTGTCGCGTTCGGCAATAACTGGGCCGGTGGCCGCCCTTACGGCCTCATCAATCCGGCGGCGCACAACATCCTCGTTTTCGCGGTCCTTGTCCTTCAGGGATGCGACGGTTTCAGCATCAAGCTTGGCCTGGCGCGCAAAGGCCGCCACGTCTTCGACACCTTCCAGCGACGCGAAACGGGCGGAGATTGCTTCGAGTTCTTCCTTGCGCTTGGCCGCCTTGGCCGTGAGTTCGGCAATCTGCCTGCCTCGCGCTTCCGGGTCGTAACCGCCTTCTTTGCCGTCAGCGCCGATCCAGACAGGGTTTTCGCCGTCCATGACCAGAGAGCCGTTTTCATCTCTTTTCCAGGGCATCTGCTTCTCCTTGCGCCAACCGGCGCGCATTCTGTTGTGCAGCGCGGGACTCCGCGCCTTTTTCAGCAAGTATGCCCGTCATTGCATAGCAAAAACAGATTAAACACTCACTTTTTTGAGTTTTGCGCAAAAAAATCCCCGGCACTGCTTGACAGCTACCGGGGAAAGAGATGTGAGAGCAGGAATTCTCAGAGCGGATTGCCCTGTTCGTCGAAACCAAGCTCTTTCAGGGTGTACGGCAAGCCGGTTTGCTTATTGGAAAGCTCATCCCAACTCACCTTGCCTTCCTTGAGCAGGCGCAGCCGCACAGGGCCGATGCTGGTTTTCAGCTGACTGTCTTCGGCCAAGGACATCAGCCAGCCGTGAAAATCTTCCTTGCTGGTGCCGTATTCCTCGATTTTCGCGCCGGATGTACCCAGGTTGCCGGTGCCCCGGATGGCCCAGGGCCGGGCGACCTCTTCAAACTCATCCATATCCAGGCCGAGTTCGCGGAATGATTTCAAAAGAGGCAAATATACGCCCCGGCAATTGCTTGTAACCATACCGTTTACTTGATATAATGTACTTATTGTTTGGAGGTCATATACATGCCCAAAAAAATCCCTGACATTGACTTGGACGACTTGCGCAAAAGGTATTTTGCCTACCAAAGTTTCACCCAAATGGCGCATGAACTCGGAGTCGCCATCAACACTGTTATCCGGAGACTTCATAAAATTGGTCTCCCTACAGGGAAAATTGGTAGCCGTATTCCTCGAGATGAACTCATCTCTCTTTATCTCGCTGGACAATCCATGAAGGAATTGGGGAGGCGTTACAATACGACTAAAACAGTTATTCGTTCTTTGCTTATCAACGAGAATATCCCCATTCGGGGGAATGCAGAAGCTAACCGGTTGATGATGGCCGGAAGAACCAGAGAGGAAAACATCAAGAATACTTCTTCCGCTCATATGGCAGTTAGAGGCAAGCCACATTCCAAAGAACATCGGAGGAAAATAGCGCTTGGTATTGAGAGGAAATGTATTGTCAAGAGCTTTGGAGAAAAAGTCCTCGCCCAAAAACTCATGGAAAAAGGTCTCGTAATCACCCCTCAAAAGGCACTCGGGCGCTATAATGTCGATATAGCCTTGACAGAATTCCCCATCGCCGTGGAGATATTTGGGGGATGCTGGCACTCTCACGGAAGACACGCCCTTGGATTCAGAAAACGTATCGACTATTTTATCAATTCTGGTTGGTTGCCTATCATCGTATGGGCAAAAAGATCCACTAGAGACGATTTTTGCGGAGCCGCAGAATACATTTTCTCCCTTGTTCAAAGACTTCGCAGGGGAGAACCCCTTATCTGTCAGGAACATGTGATTTCCGGTTGCGGTAACCCGTGCGCCATTGGCAAAAATAATCTCGAATACTGGGCCTCTGTAGGTGGAGACAAATGCGGCGACATAATCAGGGGCAAAAACGGGCGTTTCACCTACAACACAATTGGGGTGAGCGGGTAGGTCCGGCTTTTTCTCATGCAAGCCGTATTTCGCGCCGTCCATCAGCGCACAAATCCGGCACGTGTGGTTATCAAGCGTTTCCACACGCTTATATCCCGTAATGATGTCTTCATTCTGTTTGTACACGGCCTCTTGCGCGCCGGTATTGGCGCTCTGGACGTAGGTACGCACCAATGTTGCGGCCTCGCGTTGGGTGATGCCGAAGCCTTGGGACGCAGCGTCCATGACTCGGCGCTCCAGCTTGCGGTAACTTTCCCCCTGCATGACGCCGGTACGGATGGCGTCAAACATCAGCTGTTGCGCACCGGAAGTGAAGCTACGATCCACCCACTCGGAGAGCAGCCTGCCGCCCAAAGGCTGATCCACAAAAAACTGTCGAACCTGGTCCCGTGTGAGGCCGCTGACCAGTTTCACGGATGTAGCCGCGCCCTCGAAAGACAAAATACTGTTGTACGTCTCGACCGACGCCAGGGCCACGCCGATACTGGTTTCAGTGATAAGGCTGGTCACGGTTCCGCGCGCCGCCGCAGTGACCTCGTTGAGCCAGGCCACCACCTGCTGATCGTAGTCCTTGCGCCACTCGGATACGCTGACCAAGCCTTCAAGTTCCGCGCGGATTCTCTTCGCAATTTCGTGCCGCGCGCCGTTGAGCACGTCGAGCAAGGCTTCTAGAGCTTCATCCGAAAGCTGACCGAGTTCATGCCGCCACCAGAGCATCCGGGTAAGCTGGTACAGCTCCGCGCGTTGTTGGGCTGTCATGCCTGCCGTCCGCCCTTATATTCCTGCCGAGCCGGAGTTGGCCCCTCTTTGGAGCATATCCGTAAGCCGCAGCGCGCCACTGGCCCCGCCGGACTGCCCTGCCTCCTGTTGTAGGCGCGTGGCCTCTTCTTCCGGCGTCCAGCCATCCGGCATATATTGCTTGACGGCATCCGTCTCCCGCACGGTAGCGGCGGAGATAACGCCCTGCCCGTTCAAGGACAGCAATGCGCTGATAATGGTTTCCGTGGCGGCTTCCACGTCATAATTTTCGTTGTAGGGCGCAGAAATTTCTTCCATTTCCGCTTCGCCAATCTCCAGCCATCTCGCCGCGATCTTCCAGCACTGCGTTTCCGCACTGGCACAGCGGCGGGCAAAATTTGCGAGTTGGGTGTCCAGTTGCTGGCGATCAAGCTGCTTGGATTCCGCGCTTTCGCCCACGCCGGACAGGGGCCGGATCATACGCAGCGCGATTTCCCGCACGCTGTTTTCGTCCCTGGACAGAGCCGCCGCCTGCGCCTCAAAACTTGCGCCGTTGCTCTCCACGTAGAAGGCCTTGATGCCGTCGCGCTCCGAACTCATCAGGGCGTTGGAACTGCCTACCGTGAACGCCTCCCACTGCTTTTCGTCTATGCCGCAAACGGTCAGCAACGGCACCGCGCGGTCAAAAAGCATCTTGTCCAATTCGCTGTCCCGGCGGTAAATGCGCAGTACCAGCGAAAGCACATCGTCCGTGGCCGGTAGCCCGGTCATGTAGTCGCCGCTCTCCTCGAAAACAAAGGGAACCAAAGGCACGACGCCGGTGGGATTCTGACCTTCGCTGTCCTCATGCCAGCCACCGGCCGAGCCGGAAAGCGCGCGCCTGTAGCGCCGCCATTCGCTTCTGGTCCAGACCGTCAGTGTTTCGTATTCCACTCCCTCAGTGAAAGGCTGATCCCCTTCCACGCTCAAGCTGTGCAGTACGACCCATTCAAGGCCATCGGCCCCCACCTCCCAATCCCACACGTCATCAGGATTAATGCCCAAAAAATAGGGGATGTCCCGGCGCTGCGCCTGCTTTGCGTCGGCTTGCGTGCGCCCGGCAGGCGGTTCCATGTCCACGAGCACAAAACGCACGCCCCCGGCGGCGGTCAGGCGCGTCACATCGGAAAAAAACGGATTGGCTTTGGTGCCCAGGCGGTCGGCATTCTGCTCCACCCCACGTAACGTGTCCGGCAACTGGCGCGGCGGCCTGTCTTCGTTGATAAAGGAGGCGAACACATCCACAATGGGCGCGGCATAGTTCCGATACGTGGCCCGCTGCTGCCGTATATTGAACTGCTTTTCGCTCTCATACGGGTGCCGGATAAGGTAGCCGGCATTCCTTTCGACCAGTGAGCCGCCCTCGTACAAATCAAGAGCCAGCCGTCGCCGTTGCAGGCAGTAATCATAGGCCGGATGTTTCTTTTCGTATTCCATATCTCAGTCCCTTATCCCATGGAGTTACCGAAGAAGACTTCACGCTTTTTGAACATGCAGGCATAGCGTGCCGCATCTAAAGCATGGTCTTCAAAGTCCGTGTCGATGTCGTCCGGGATACGTTCATCATGTGGCGCAGCAGGCAAGGTGCGGATGATCTCCGTACAGGTATTGAACACATACAGCATGGGGCATTCGTCATCGCCCCAGATACGCTCACGCATCTGCTGCCAGCCCGTAACGCGCGTGTTATCCGCCGGAACCCAGCGAACGCCCTCTGCGGCCATATTGTCGGCCACACTAGGCCCATCCTGATGCGCGAAGATAGCCGGGTCAGCCGGGCCGGGGTTGACGGTTATCCCCATGCGCTGGCGCATCTCGGCTTCTCTGGCCCGGATGCCGCGCGCCACATCGCGGCTCGGTAATCTAAGGCCTTCATTGGGAACGACCCTGCCCGAAGCGTCCTTTTTGGCTCCGTACCATTCGGCGAAGTGGATCAGGGCCCCACGCGGATACAGAACGCCGTCAGGTGCCTCTGTTCCATCAGCAATAGCCCACCAGCCCACGGTAAAAGGCCGCGCACTGCCCCAGTCAAACGCCCGGAAGCAGTACCAGGAACGAGGGATGCTGAACGGGCGCAAGACATTACGGTCAGCCCGCCAGACGTCTCCGAAGAAGGAGCCAGCCACAACATCCCAATCACCATTGAGCCATGCGCGACGCAACATATCGTCCGCAATAGATTCAAGGCGGCGCACATAGTCCGGGTCGGCGTCGACCAGATGCCGATTGTCGTAGATCGTAGCCGGAATAAATACGCGCTTGCCGCCATGAGTGGACTCTATGGGCGTCAAGGCTGGCGCGGGATCAATGAAATACCGTTTGACCCATAGATGCCCAGGCCCAAGCGGGTTTGCTGTACAGCGGATCATCTTGGGCACATCGGGATTGCTGGATCTGCAAAATCCCTTGGCCTTTTCGTACACGTCCTGGCTGGAAAGGTTGCAGAGTTCATCGAAGCCCACGAAAGGATATTCATGCCCTTGGTAATTTTCCATGTCCGCCGGGCGGCGCGCATGCCGCAACTTGAGGGATTCGCCCGCAGGGAAAATCCATTCCATGGCCCCAGATCGAAATTGAGCACCCGGACATATCGCCGGGAAGAAACGCCTGGACTTGGCTACAATCTCCTCAAGCTGCTTATATGTCTGCCGGAAAATGATGCCCTTCCAATCCGGGCCATAGCCCAGGTCTACATGCTGCAAAAAGGCCATGAGCAAGCTGTCTGTCTTGCCTGGCCCGCGCGCGCCCCCAAAGAGCAATTCAGGATAGGGACAGGACAAAAAAAGTGCCTGTGGGCGGCTGTTGGGCTGCCAGATTACTTTTGCGCCGCTGCTTCCCATTCGCCCTCCGAAAGTAGGCCGGGAGTCACGAGGACACCGGACTCTCTATCAGCTTCTTTCTCCGTATTTTTTCTCTCAAACATGCCGATATAATTTCCAATCAGCTCAAGTGCCTTAAGTTTGTCGTGTTTCTTAAGTCTTATTGTTCTGCCGTTCTTGGTGGTCATTTCGCTTACTTCGGCCACGCTGGCAGCCTGTTCTTCCGTAAGTTCACTGCTGCTCTTAAGCGTAATGCCGTCCGGCCCCCACTCCATGAGATCGCGCGGGTCCGCAAAGGCGATCTTCGCCAATTCGGACACCACGCGGTCAGCAGTGATATCTAGCCGCTGAGCACGCTTGGCTTGATTTACGGCGATGGCTTCCGCGACTGAAGTTTTATGAAGCAGCTCAGCACCGATACGGTACGCCGTCCGCTCGCTGTACCCCGCACGGATAGCCGCCTGCGTGGCATTGAGGTCCACCAGGTATTCCGCCACAAAGGCACGCTGTTTATTTGTTAATTTTTTATTCATATATTTAAATATATTATACAGCATTCGCACTAATCATATTCCCTCCCGAAGGAGAGAATTCGGCGGCTTTTTCAGTGCCGCCAATGCCGTACATCACGCGAATTATCGGGCCTGTGGAGCTACTCCGACCAATTCCCCTCGCAGGGCGGCGGCTACCTGTCGTCGATTTGCCGCCTTTTCACGACCACGCCCGTTTATCCGTTACGCCCTGGCACGGGCCGATCGGCGGCCGGGAGGCATGCCGCCGCGTGACTTTGCTTTCAAAAAAATTTACCCCACCACTTCTATACGCCAGCGCGCGCCGCAGACGGGGCACTGACAATAGCGCACATACACAAAGCCGCTGCGCCTGGCGCGTAATACGCCGCTGGGCGAAGAGCATTCGGGGCAGCATATCCCGCTACGGGGGCGTCCATGTTCTCCGGTGTAGCGCGTCAAAGGCTGGCATCCGGTTTTTACCCGGATTGCCCGTAACTTATTGCTGTTGGCCTCTGTCTGCATGGTTCCCCCTTTTGCCGCGCGCCATACAACACCAACTACTTGCAGCCCATGCGGCCACGATTGCGGATGTAATTGACCATGGCATCTTGCCCGGCGGACAACAGTTGGCCGCCGCAATAGCCCACAGACCCTACAATGGCCCCCATTGTGCCGGGGCCGATGCCGCTGACCTCGGAAAGTAAAAGTGCGGCCAGGAACCCAGCGAAAGCCGAACAAGCCATGCTCGCAAAAATATACCAGACAGACCGCGCGCCGGTCCGGAGCATGTGCACAAGGCCGCCCAGCAGCGCTACGCCGACATAGGGAAGAGATTCCTTCGCCACATCGAAAAAAGTCTTTTCAATCATTCCCCGCCCCGGTGTGGCGCTATTGGTTCCGTTGTTATTCCTGGCCATGATCCATATCCAAGCTACGCCGATAGGCGCGGAGGGCCTGCTTGTCCGCATTGCAGTCGTCCAACGCGGCATACTGATCGATGACAAGATTGACTAAGTCCGCATTGGTTTTGATCTGGCGCGGTACAACCGGTTCGCAGTCATCCAGCAGGGAGTCGGGAGGCATGAACTTAACGATCTTCACCGCCGGGGAGCAGGCGCAGCACATCATCAGGGAGCAGGCCAGTAGCCCAATCAGGATTATCCGCCGCAACTCGTGCGGCGCTATCTTTTCTCTCTGTTGCGCGCTGGTGGGCCAGATTTTGCGCTTCCCTCTGCACTTTGATTGCGGCATTGACCGCCTCCTGGTTGATTTCATGGGCCGCAAGCTGGATCTGCAATTTAGCCTGCTTCTCGGTCGCTCCCCGATACGCCGTCCACAAAGCCGCATTGACGGTCAACGACACGCAGATCAGAGCCGCCAAGCCGACAGCGGCCCACCGTATCACGCAATCTCCGCGAGCAGTTCGCCTTCGATCCGGCGGCGCACTTTGTATTGCGTGAAGCCATATTTCAGCTCATGCGTGGCTTTGCTCCACTCCTGGCGCGTGAGATAGCCCCAGAGCTTGGGCCAGTCGCGCCGCACGCCGCCGCATCCCTTCTGGAAGCAGCACGAAAAAATCACGGCCTGTGCCTGCTTGGGTAGGTTGTCTAAACTCACGCCCGCCGCCTTCTCGTAGGCTGGGCGCACGTAGCGGTCGAGGTAGCCGCGATGCACGCAATGGTCGATCTCGGCAGCGGCGTCGGGAGAGATGCA
>ENA-ORRA01001551-ORRA01001551.1-human-gut-metagenome-genome-assembly--contig:-NODE-1551-length-15157-cov-8.315587_pt1 | contig 15157 bp, 16 predicted proteins | sample MGYA00242169_ERZ509122 | MGnify/ENA primary metagenome ERZ509122 (study PRJEB26280, sample SAMEA2338650) | human gut metagenome | biome: human gut; feature: human-associated habitat; material: faeces...
CGTCTGCCACTGCCTGCAGGCTGTCTGCCAGGGAGCGGAGGTCGGATACCACATCCAGAAGAAGTTTCATCCTACTCATGCGTCAGCCCTCCTTCCGCAATCTCCCGGATCGAGAGTTCCTCCACGGAACTACCCGGAACAATAACCGTCAGCTTGACCTTGTCCCCAAGGAGGAAACGCATCAGGCGCTCCCTCACGGAGACGCTGCGCACACTGACCACACCGCTGTTCACAGGCTTTTTTGAAACACGGATCTGCAATGTGTGTTTCATCTCATCACCTCTGCTTTCTGAAGGACGGTATAGGGATGTCCTTCAACATACGGAGATTTGAAGCACGGTTTGAGGGGGGAGGTCTCAGAAAAATTTCAAAAACTTTTTTCTGGCCCCCTCGATGGATTCCCGTATAGTCTTAATGTCCTTGCCCTCCCGGCGGGCAATCTCACGGAGGGATACCCCTTCGGCCAGCATCAGCAGCCTGCGCCGCTGTACCTCCGAGAGCTGCTCAAACGCCTCTTTGATCCGATGATTTTCAAGCTGCCGGAAAAGTTCCATCTCTGGAGTACTGCCGTCCGCATAATCCTCTCCTTCATATTCCGCTGCATCCAGGGAATAGCAATGGTACCGTTCCTTCCGGTCCTGGTTGCTTTCCTCCCGTCTGGAATCCAGGATTAAGTTTCCGATTTCCTCATTGACCTCTACATCTGAGGTCTCACCATTTGCAAATGTGTAATTGATTTTCAATTTGCCGTTCTCCTTTCGGAGCCCGGCAGGCGGCACCTTTGCCGCTAAAACGAAAAAAAGAGCCTGACAAGCAGCACAAAAGTGCCGCTTGCCAGGCTCAATATCCCATCTGTCTTTCTTTCAAGACAGCGTGATGAAGGGGCAATCACAGATGATGGAATGAAATCACCCCTTCGTGCATCATGCTCAGACAAACGCCGCACCGGTTTCCCGGCTTCGCTGTCCGTTGCCCGCCCGTCATATACATTCCTTATGAGGGCTGTAGTATTGCCGCAGCTATCCGGTAAGTCCCAGAACCTGCCCGGAACATTCGGTGGTAGCTATTCAGTTTTGATGATCCCAACCTCCGCGCCGCAGTGCCCGCACTTCATATATAAATCGGGATACCGGCCCTTATGGGGGATCTTGGTCTGTGTCTTTGTACCCTTTACCGCGTCCAGCAGCTTCCACCCGCATTTCGGGCAGTATACCGGACGCATTTTATCTCTTATGTCATTCTGTTCAACCTCCTTCTTGCTTTGGCGCAAACCGGTCACTCCTTTCCACCAGAGCCGATCCGGCTGCCGGGGAGCGGGCCTGCGATCTGTGCGCAGCTATTCCACAATGTCCGTGAGCCAATGCGCCACCGGCCTGGAAAGAAGCCGCGCGTTGAGGTATGCCATCTCTAAGGTGAGACAGGTATTCCCCAAGTAATACCCGTCCATGACCGTAAGGGTCATGGCAAGGTCTGGCCGCTCCATATCGGTCAGGCAGATCGGCAGCAAGTATTGCACCCGGCCCTGATACCCCTGCGGAACCACAATGCTCGGTTCCACCACAGCCTTCCGCCGCGCAAGCTCAACTGCCGTTTCCAAAAGCAGGGGCAGGTTTTGCGCTTCACGGATGTCTGCCGGGATACGGGAAAGGTTCTCCTCATCGCCGAGGATATGATCCACATTGACGCGGATCAGCCATTCCGGGTTGTAATTGACGCCATACTGCGTCATATAGTAGCTGGGCTTCTTTGGCAACGGGGAAATATATCTCAGCCACGGGGCCACCTCATCAAAAAATCCTTTGAAATGCCAGTACAGTGTAGAATTTTTCTTCTTGTTGCGGTCAAAGCAGGCATAGATTGACTTGTACCTGCGGGTGTAAAGGCCAGTATGGAAACAGGCGTGTTCATTCTCTACATGAAAGAATTTCGCTGCCTGTTCCGGGTTCTTCTCATTGTTATAATCAATCACTTGCTTTTTATAGATGGAATGTATGTATCGTTCCAAGATTGGCGTATCCGCATTTTTCGTGGCATGGCCCGTATTCTTAAACCGCCACGGCTCCGGCAGCGCCAGCTTTGCAAGTTCGTCAAGCTGGAGGTACCAGTACGGAACATATGCCGATGCAAACAGATCAGTTAGCAGCATTATTAACTCCTCCAATTATTTTTTATCGCCTCCACGAGCCTCATCTGTATCTGGATTTTCATGTCCTCATCCAGCTCCCGCATGATTTTTCCATCCGGGCTTATCCGTTCAAAGGTTGATACTGCTGTAATGTATGGATTAAAAATCTCCAGAATCCGCTCCAGGGCTTTTTCTTCTCCGTTGGATGCTCTCTTAATAAGGTCATCACTCAATTCACGGATCACGCCCTTGTCCATGTAGTTCATAGTATGATTTAATTCTTTTGAACGCACGCTGTCTGAGGTTATACACCGTGCGTACCGTAACCTCCAGTCTTTCTGCAATTTCCCTGTCTTTCAATTCCAGCCAGAAGTCATAAAGAATAACTTTCCGCTGGTCATCCGGCAGGGATTTCAGTGCTTCAAACAGCATTTCGCTCTCTACCGCACAAGGTTTCCCATCCACTACCAGAATCAAATTTTCCATTGTGTATGTATCCTCATGCGCCAGTAGTTCAAGCAAATATTCCACCGGTTCCTCACCCGTGGCGTCATATTCTTTCCGAATGCCTGCTGCCCGCTTAATATTGCTGCATTCGTTCTTGATAACCTTAAAACAGAACTTTGCGAACTTGCGGCAATTTTCTTTTTCTGTATGGGAGGGTGCCACTGCTCATCCCTCCTCTCTGCGTATATCGGGCTGTGTCTTTTCGCCTCCTCGCTTATATAGAACACATCCCGCACAGGCAAACCGGAAAGGTCATGAGAATATTTTTAAAAAATCTTTTTATGTCAGTAAATCTATCTGCAATAGCTTTTAAGAACCGTCCATTATTGAAATTTCTATAACATGGAAAAAGGTCAATCCACGCAAGGCAGATTGACCTATCCCGGCAAGTAACAGGCTGATGTTATCTTGCTTTGTCCTCATTATTTACAGATTCTTTGAGTTTGGAAAAACTCTCATCACTAATGATGTGTTCAATCCGGCAGGCATCAGCCTCCGCAGTTCTTGGGTCAACGCCTGCGGCGATAAGCTGCTCGGTAAAAAAGCAATGGCGCTCATAGATTTTTTCGGCAACCTCGCGGCCCACATCGGTCAGATGGAGAAAGTGATCTTCGTCCATTGTGAGAAAGCCGCCGTCCCGCAAGGTAGCCACTGCATGGCACACGCTGGGCTTTGACACCTCCATGTGCCGGGCCACATCTACGGAGCGCACCATACCGCGTTTCTTTTGGAGAACAAGGATGGTTTCCAGGTAGTCCTCCCCGGACGCATGAAGTTTCATCTGAACCTCCTTTACTGAGCCAGCTTCCAGCCGATGGCCTCCTGTCTGGCCGATACAAAATCGGCATACAGGCCCTTTTGCTGGATCAGCTCCGCATGAGTGCCGCGCTGGACGATATGAGCGTTGTCCAGTACAAGGATCTGATCGGCGTTGCGGACGGTTTTCAGACGGTGGGCAATCATGATGATGGTCTTGTCATGGGTCAATGCCTCGATAGCCCGCTGCAATTCATCCTCATTCTCCGGGTCAACGCTGCTTGTTGCCTCGTCCAAAATGATGATAGGTGCGTCCTTCAGCATGGCGCGGGCGATGGAAATCCGCTGTTTCTCGCCGCCGGACAAAGTACCGCCTCCCTCGCCAATCACGGTGTCATAGCCATCCGGCAGGGCAGAAATAAAGTTATGGCAGCAAGCCTTTTTCGCCGCTTCAACCACTTGTTCATGGGTGGCGTCCGGGCAGCCAAACTTGATATTGTTCTCAATCGTATCTGCAAAGAGGTATACGCTCTGGAACACCATCGAGATATTCTTCATCAGGCTGTCCAGCTTGAAATCTCGTACATCCGTACCGCCTATGGTAATCTTCCCGGCATTCACATCCCAAAAGCGGGCAATCAGATTGCACATAGTTGTTTTGCCAGCGCCAGAGGGGCCGACTATCGCCGTTGTTGTCTTTTCCGGGATGGTAAAGCTGACTTGATCCAGTATTTTGCGGTCTGCGTAAGAAAAATCCACCTTGTCAAACACGATCTCACTGGACTCCGGCGTAATGTCAACGCCTTTTTCATCCATTACCGGCGTGTCATCAATGGAGTTTGCCGTATCCATCGAGGCCGCCAACATTTGCAGCAAAGAGGCCATATTCCCGGCGTTCTCCAAATCGTTGAACACCATGAAAGAAGCAATCACCAAAATCAGACCGTAGGCCAGCGGCAGGGAGCCGTCCAGCCAGAACCAGACCGAGGCCAAAAGTAACAGGACGCTGAACACTCGGACAACAGCCTGTTTGATAGCGTCATAGGGAACACTGGCCTTTGTCAATTTCAGGTTATCCCGGCAGCTCGCCTTAATTGCACTGCCGATAGACTGCGTGCTGTCCCGTTCCAGTCCAAATGCTTTAACAATCCCCATCCCCTGAATGTACTCCAACACAGACTCCACAAGGGACTCCTGTGTGTGCTGGCGTACACCGCTGAGCGCGGCTGATTTGCGAAGCGCCAGTTCCGCCGCCGCAAGGTAAATCAGGACACCGGCAGTGGCCACAAGACCGATCCGCCAGTCAAATACCAACAGGACGATGACGAGGGCAACCGAGTTGAAAAAACCGCCCAGCACTGACACCAGGACACGGGCTGCTGAGTTCTCTACATCACCCAAAGTTGTTGTGACAATAGCGGTAATATTCCCGATACTATTCTTGTTGAAGTAGCCCATCGGGATGTAGCGCAGCCGATCTCCGATGTGGATACGCTTTTCCACCACCATGCAATAGCCGGTTTCCGTCTGCTCCATCGTGGAAAAATAGGTCGTGATGATACGCCCAATGAGGGAAACGGCCATAATTCCCAGCGAAATGCAGATAAACTTTCCGTCCCGGTTGTCAGATACTAACGCGCCGATCACTACAAAGAGGGCGGCAAACTGCATGGCTGAAAACAGCCCGGACAGGAATGAGAATAACAGGGATTTTTTTAGAAGCCCCTTTTTGCTGCCTGCAAAAGCAAAGATTTTTTTCAATGTTCCATACATCTGACAACACCCCCTTACATCTGGTCTTTCGCGCCGATGTGCGCCTGCCACATATCCCGGTAGAGGGGGCAGGTTTCCAGCAGCTTCTCATGCGTACCCTGTGCGTGGATGGTTCCATCCTTCACCACAACGATGTTATCTGCGCCAACAATGGTAGACAGCCGGTGTGCGATCACAATCAGGGTCTTGCCGACAGTTAAAGTGGAAATGGCTTTCTGCACCAGCGCCTCATTCTCTGGGTCGATATAGGCAGTTGCCTCGTCCAAAATGACAACCGGCGCATTTTTCAGCATGGCGCGGGCGATGGCAATCCGCTGGCGTTCACCGCCGGAAAGATGGGAACCGGCGCTGCCGACAACCGTATCATAGCCATTATCCAGCTTGCGGATAAAGGCGTCGCAGCCGCTTTGTTTGGCTGCCTGTTCCACCTCTGCGTCCGTGGCACCGGGCCTTCCCATGCGGATATTCTCCCGGATACTGCGGTTAAACAGGTAGTTGTCCTGGGACACATAGGAAATCTGGTCTGCAATTTCAGACAGAGGTATATCCTTCAGCTCATGGCCGCCGAGGGTAATGCTGCCGGATGTAACATCCCAATACCCGGCAATCAGCTTCGCCACCGTAGACTTGCCGGAGCCGGACGGCCCTACAAGGGCGGTCATGGTTCCGGGGTGGATGGTGAGATTCACATCATGCAAAACCTCTGTTGTCCCGTCATAGGAAAACGACACAGACCTAAGAGAAATGCCGGTATCTTCCAGCTTGATCGGCGTTTCTTTATGGTTCAGTTCTTCGGCGTTCAGAAGCTGGCTGATTTCTTCCACATTTGTCCCCAGTACAGCCAAATCGTCCGTAAAGGTAAAGGCCGCAATAATCGGCCCAATCAGCCCCAGCGAGAAAATCACAATGGACAGGAAGGTGGAAAGCTCCAGACTGCCGGAGAGCCAGAATGCAAAACCGCAGGGCAGCACGCAAATCAGCACTGAGGGCAGGATGGCGTTGTAGGCGCTCATGGTTTTCTGGTTTTCCCGCATCCAGTCCACATAGTAGTTGGCGTTATAATTCACCGCGTCAGAATATTTTTTGTAGGAACCGGCGGATTGGCTGAACGCTTTCACCACCTCAATGCCTCCGATATATTCCACGATGGCGTCTGTCATCTGCTTGCCTGCCTTGACAGCACCCTCCCACTTGACGGGATAGTTTTTCATACCGGCGGACATAACCACAAGGCCCACCACGAGAGTGACAAGGGACAAAAGCGCCATACGCCAGTCCAGAATAAGCAGGTACACGACAATCACAATGGGAACCAGCACATTTGCGGTCATTTCCGGGATCAGGTGCGCAAAGGTCGATTCCATGCCTTCAACCCGGTCAACAATCGTCGTTTTATACTGGCCGGACGGAGTATCTAAAATCGTCCCCATCGGGACGCGAGCCAGCTTTGCGGTGATATTCTCCCGCAGATCACGCAGCGTGTAATAGGTCGCTGTGTGGGAAATCGTTGTAGAAAGACAGGAAAACAGCACCTTCCCAAAGTAGCCGCACAGTGCAATAATACCAGCGGTCACATAGCGGGAAAAATTCTGTTCCCCAGACAACATCATTGTGACAATATGCGCCACGCAGAAATAGGGCACCATCTGGCAGGCCACGCCTAATACCGCAAGGATAATACTGCCGATGAATTTTCCATGATAAGCTTTGCCCCATCCCCATAAGACGCTTATGGGCGACTCTTTCTTTTCCTCCTTCATTCTGTGGACACCTCCTTCTTCATATCACTCAGAAAAAACTTTAGCAGGCGTTTTCGGCCATCGCTGTCCTCTATGGAATAACTTTCCTGAATTTGCCCGTTTTCTAAGTGAAGGACATAATTGCAGCAGCGTAGAATAAATTCCGGGTCATGCGTTACCACAAGCGCAGTTCTTCCAGTATTCGCCACCTGATTAACAACATTGGCAACCTGCCTCATGTGAAACAGGTCAAGGCCGCTGGTCGGTTCATCAAATAAAATCAGAGACCGCCCCGAAGCAATCGCAGAGGCAACCGCCACACGCTGCTTTTGGCCGCCGGACAGCCCCATCGGGTGGCAGTCCTCAAAGGAAAGCAAGTCCATCTCCTGCAAGATTTCTCTTACCTTCTGTTTATCCTCGGTTCTCATACTGAGCAGAATTTCATCCAGAACACTTTCGGTAAAGAGCTGGTGGTTTACATCCTGCATGACCATATAGCAGAGTTTCAATCGTTCTTTTCTGGAATAGTTCTTGCTTTGATCCTGCACCGTTCCCTTGAAGTGCTTTTCCAACCCGCAGAGGCACCGAGCAAAGGTGGATTTTCCCGCACCATTATGTCCGATGATGGCCGTGGCGCTGCCGGATGGGAAAGAGGTTTCCGTTATATGCAAGGTTTCCGGCTCATGCTTATAGGCGAAGGACACATTCTTTATCGTCCAAACCGCCTCGTTCATTCTCTGCGGCGAGCCTTCAACTTCTGAAAGCCCCGCAAGATCAAGGGGCCGTAATCCCATATCATCGCGCTGTTTTGCCGACAGGCCGCAAAATTCCTCTGCTGTATAATCACCTTCGATTTCTCCATCTTTCAGGTACAGGACACGGTCAAAGAGGCCGGACAGATAATACAGCCGATGTTCAGAGATGATGATGGTCTTTCCCTGCGATTTCAAAGTAAAGAGAAGCTGCCGGAAATCAGCGATAGCGTATGCGTCAAGGTTGGATGATGGCTCATCCAGCACATAAACATCCGGGGCAATCGCCGCTGCTGATCCGCAGGCGATTTTTTGCTTTTCACCGCCGGACAAAGAAAAAATACTTCTATCAAGCAGCGGCTCCAACTTTAGCTGTGCAGCTACACGTTTTACACGGTCACGCACAAGATCTTCCGCTATGCCGTGATTCTCTGGGCCGAAAGCCAGTTCGCTGGTCGTGTCCACATTGAAAAACTGAGAACGCGGATTTTGAAATACAGAACCGACTTTCAGAGAAATATCAAACAGTGACAGGTCACGGGTGTCCTTTCCATCCAGATAGACGGAGCCGGTATAAGTCCCCTCATGGTAATGAGGGATCAGTCCGTTAAACAACCGGGTCATGGTCGTTTTTCCACAGCCGGAAGTCCCGCAGAGCAGAACAAAAGAACCGTCCTCAATAGTGCAGGAAATATGTTTCAAAGCGCCACCGGTTTGCCTCTCACTGTCAGGAAGGGCGCTGGCCGGATAGGAAAAGGACACATCTTGACATTCAATCATTTTCTTCACCCCCTTGCGGCAAGCACATAGATTTGCGCTGCAAATGCTCCCAGACAGATCAGCAGAAAAATAACATCCTGCACATGAAAGCCCAGCTTACAGATATTCGTCCTCTTTACCGGGCCTCCCAATCCCCGCGTAAGGGCTGCCTGGGACAATTCTTCTCCGATTTTGACGGAGCAGATCATCATAGGAACAATCCGATACTCTAAAATCGCACTGGCTTTTCCACCGCCAAAGCGGACGCCACGCATCCGCATGGCGTCCCCAATGGCACTCCATTCTTCCGCAACCGTGGGAAAGAAGCGAAACATCACAGACATGGGAATGGTGATCTGCTGCGGCAGGGGGAGCCGTTCCATCGCCGCAACAAATTCACTGACCGTAGTTGTCGTTACCACAAAATATCCCATGACCACGCTGGGGGTGAACCGCAGCAGAATACCAACGACGGCTACCGCGATGTAGTTTGCTACGCCGGTCAGTCGGGACAGGCCAAACATTTCCAGGCACAGACTTCCCCCGAAAATCAGGATATAGAGAAAAGCACCTTTCCATTTTCTGGCTGCTGACAAAAGTAACAGCGGGATCGCCGCCAACACGATGATGTAATACTGCATGATACCTTCATACGAACCGCCTAAAATAAAGACAGCTATGGTAATCAGTACCGCCAGTTTTGTCCGGGGGTCTAATAAAATTCCGCTATTGTTTTTTTGACTTGCAAGAAGTTCGCGGCTCATTACACAATTCCCGCCCGCTCAAAGTGCTTTTTGAAAATCTTTCGTCCAATCAGGCCACCGACAAGACCACTGACGAAAGCAGCAATAAGCAGCACCGGCAAAATCCAGTCGGGCATATAGGCCATGAGCGTGTCGGCATATTCCTGACCGTAGCCGGGAAGCAGATTCTGGTAGTAAGCGTCACGCGTCACAACGATGGGAATAAAGGCGCCGATTACCCACATGGAAAAAACGCCGTGAATCAACACTTCGCGCTTGGCATTTTTGTAGTCACAGGCTTTCATCATAAAATCGGAAATCAGCCCGAAGATCAGCCCGGTAGGGATGCACCACCAGCCCATGCCGGTCAGTAGCATAATGATACCCAGCAGCACTCCGCAGATGGTAAGCATACCGAATTTCTTAATTTTGGAGAAGAACAACATCATCGGAATACCGCCGACAAGCGGCACGATCACGCTAATAAGCGGAATAAAGATTGGGATAAAACCGATAGACGCCGCTGCGAAGATGACGATAAAGTAAATCGCCGTAAAAATACCGATGTTGATTAAGTCCTTTCCTTGCAATTTGTTATTCATTGCGAAACCTCCTAACATGATTACTTTCGTCTTTGTTAGTTCTTGCTAACTAACCCTAATGATAGCATAAATTCAGCTGTGCTTCTATGCACATATCGGTATTTTAAGCCCGTATAGCAAGGAGCTTTTTCGCTCTACCAGAATATCCATTGACCAGGAGTTTTCTCGCAGGTATAATACTATCAGCGATTTTGCGTGATGAAAGGGGCGAAGCAGTTGCGTAACATGATATACAACATTTTAGAAAACAGCGATGCTGTTTCTGGTGTGACCTTGAAAAACAGTCCAAATAGCAGCACATTGCTTTTGGATCGGGCAGATGGCAAGGGACGCATGACATTCCATACGCTCTTTCCGGGGCTGACTTTGGCTTTTATTTTTGTAAACGCTCCCGTATGGCCGGAGTCGGATGAAAATTCAAATCTAAAGCCTTTGCTGATTAACTATTGCGTTTCGGGCAGAAGTGAATTGCTTCTGGATGACGGCTCCTACATTTACCTGAAGGAAAATGATTTTTGTGTCAGTGAACAGACCGCACAGAAAGAATATATCTTTCCCACACGGCAATATCAGGGCATAAAAATATACTTTGACCTGCCACTTCTTTTACAGTCCTGCGGTGAACTTTTGAAATCTTTTTCACTTGACCTCCCTACGCTGGAAGAAAATTATTGTGGCAATCATAAGACATATATCAACGAAGCGGATAGTGAACTGGAAAATATATTTCAAAACCTCTGGCGGCTTTCTGAAAGGCCTTCTATCTTCCATTTGCAAATCTATACGCTTGAACTTCTCCACCGGCTTCTCAACATGGAAATCCGGCCTCCGAAAACCTGCGGCTTCTACACGGAAACGCAGGTTGAAATTGCAAAAAGGGCAGCGCAAATCCTTTCCGATGATCTTCGCCAGCACATTCCTGTACGGCAGATTGCAGAACGCTTTTCGGTCAGTGAAACCAGCCTGAAAAACTATTTTCGAGGCGTATATGGACAGAATATATCCACTTGGCTGCGGGAAATCCGTATGACCGAAGCCGCAAGGCTTCTTTCGGACACAAAGCGTCCGATTGCCGAAATATCCGAACAGGTCGGATACTCTAATCAAGGGAAATTTGCAGCCGTGTTCAAAAAGCAGTTTGGACTATCGCCGCTGGAATACCGGCGGTCAAAGAATTTGGAAAACCGATAAGAGCAAAGCCGGGATTTTCCGCTTGATAGCAAAATCCCGGCCTTTCTTGTGCCTAAAAACTATTTGTAAATCAGTTCATCTTGAATAATTTCCTCTGCCTGCGCTTTCAGCGTGTTCATCAGCCCCACCCAGCGCATAGGGTCACAGGCTTTCAGTTCCTCCGTGACACCCGCAACTTCCATCATGTGAGGCAACATGGTTTCCACACGCCCCTGTGCTGTCCGCTCAATCTCTAACAGGTGTGGATACAGCTTCTCGCTCATCAGCAGATGGTTGTAGAGAATGGGGCGATGTTCCTTTAGGTAGGATTTTCGCATTCTGCCGTACTTGCCGATAGAAGTTTCCGGCTGTTCAGAAAGTTTTAGGTTGGGTATATCATAATCTCCACAACGAATGTAAGTCAACTTACTCATATTCATTCTCCTTTGCTTCGTGATGATTAGACTGCTGCGCTGGCTGCTATGCTGCCTTTGCGCGGTTCTTCTTTTGGTAGCTGACCGATAGTAGAAAAAACACCTTTTTTCATATCCTCAGCCCGGATCAGGGCTTTCTTAGCGTCCATTTCCGCTTTTTTCTTCGCCTTGATTTTGTCCTCATACTGTTTCTGTGCGCCGCTGGCTTTCCGCTTCAAATAATTCTGATGAAGCCTGTCCTTGCGTTCTTCTTTTTTCCGCAGTTCTTCCTGTTCCTCCGGGGTTAAAGGAACCGGCTGTAAGGATGGTGGGATATAGCGTCCTAAAAAATTGAAGTAGATTTCAATTTCCTGCGTGGTGTCCTGACTGCCTTTTCGGGCGCGTTCGTGGACAAGGATTTTCTCTACAAACTCGTTGAGCATGGTGTTTGTCAGAGTGTCAAAATTCTCGTACTTATCAATCAAGGCTATAAATTTCTCCGCTGATTTCTGGCTTTGCTCGTAGCCGGTAACAGCCTTTTCCAGCTCCGCAATTTCAATCTCAAGTGCGTCCTGCTCTTTGGCATACTGTGCATCAAGCGCCTTATATCGTGCATCCGGCAGCTTGCCGAGGGCGTTGTCCTCATAGATTTTGCAAATCAGTTTTTCCAGTTCTCCGGCTCTCTTTTGGGCAGCAGCCAGACGCCTGCGCTTTTTCGATATATCGGCACTCTGTTGAGCAACCTGCGTCTCCTGAACAGTGTGAATAAATTCCGTCCGGTCATTTCTCGAATATTCAGCGATAGCCCGGAGCGTGTCGGAAACCAATGTCAGGACAGCACTCTCATTGATACGGTGTTGTGTAGGGCATAGTGTCCCACACGGAACTTTGGTATAATTGGAACAGGTATATTGAGAAATCCGCTTGCCATTGTTGGTGCGGTGGACATACATCTTGCCGCCGCAATCGGCACAATAGAGCAAGCCTGTGAGGGGAGCCGCTTCGCCCCAGCCGTTTGGATAACGCCGTACATTGCTGCGGATTTTCTGCGCCAAATCAAAGGTCTGCTGGTCGATAATGGCTTCATGGGTATTCTCAAAGATCGTCCACTCGTCCTCAGAAACATAGTGGCTTTTCTTGTCCTTAAAGTGCTTGCGGGTCTTGAAATTGATGGTATGCCCTAAATACTCTCGTTTTTTCAAAATGTTCACGATGGTAGATGATCCCCATCCATAGGGGTCTTTGACCGGCTTTGAACGGTTCACACCCTCGTTGAAGCGGGCAAGGTGTACGACAGGAATTTCAATCCGGTCTGCGGATAATTTGCAGGCGATCCGGTAAGGCCCATATCCCTCCAGCGTGAGGGAGAATATACGGCGTACCACTTCGGCAGCTTCCTCATCTACCAGCCAATGCTCCCGTTTTTCGTCCCATAAGTAGCCGTAAATCACAGTGCCGGTCAGGTGCTTGCCACTCATGCCTTTTGACTTAAACACAGAGCGGATTTTCCGGCTGGTATCACGGGCGTAAAATTCATTCATGATGTTGCGGAACGGGGTAAAATCGTCATCGCCTTTCAGACTGTCCACACCGTCGTTGATGGCAATCAGACGAACGCCTCGCTGCCGCAAAACCTCCATAACTTGACCGACCTTCAGATAGTCGCGTCCTAACCGGCTCATGTCCTTGATGACGATTGCCTCTACACGCCCTGCCTCCACTTCCTCCATCATCGCCAAAAATCCGGGGCGGTCAAAACGGGTGCCTGAGATACCATCATCGGTAAAGTGCGTAGGGTTGGGCAGCCCATTCCGGCGGGCAAAATCCTCTAACATCTGTTTTTGGTTGGATATGGAATTGCTCTCGCCCTGTAACTCATCGTCCCGGCTCAGGCGCTCGTACAGTGGGGTAATTTTTTCATTTCTCATGGCTGTACCTCCTGAAACAAAAATGCTCTAAGTGATTGCTTCACTAACCATGACACAATCATGATTAAGAAGTCACTTAGAGCATATATCACCCGCCGCCTGTTTGAAAATATGGTATTGCCGTACGGCGATGTGATCTGGCTGCTCTTCCTCCAGCGCCTCAAAAAGCAGATCCAGTGCCGATTGATAATCGTCATCGTCCTCTTTCGCCCCGCCGTACTCGATCATGGTGAGCATCATTTCCATGGTCTGCTCATAAGGCGGCGACTCATGGAGAAGGTAGAGCATAAGGGCGGAGTCGAGGGCAATTTCGGATTTTTCCCAAAAGGGATCGTTTTGTGTGGCGTTCTTCGGCGTGGTGTTCTGAATGAAATTGTTGATCAGCCGGAACACATCTGGGTCCTTGCGGATATAACGGAAAGGGTTATAGCTGTCGGAATGGCTCGGCTCAATGAGGTCGAACACCTTGACAACATATCCCTGCTGTAAAAGGAATGGAGCGACAGCCCGGACAAGCTCGCCCTTCGGATCGGTGCAAATGAAGCTGGCATTGGCAAGAAGCAAATTCGGTTTGACCACGAAACGGGTCTTGCCCGCGCCGCTGCCGCCGACCACGATCTGAAGCAGGTTTCTCATGTGCTGCCGTCCGTTGAGGCTCATGCACAAGTGCTTGGTGAGGATCACGTTCCGGGCCGGATCTTTGTCGCTGTACTTCTTGTTCAGCTCCCGGACGCTGCCCCATTTGGCCGAGCCGTGTTCTTCGCCGGGGCGCCTGTTTTCCTGGGCGGAATAGTACAGGGCGATTGCCCCGGCGTAGATCACAAGAGCGCCCAGCATGAATTTGACGGTGTGCGGCGTCCAGCGCAGGGCAAAAGGCTTGTTCATGGCGTCTGGAAAGACAGCCATAAACTGAAAGAGATTCATACCGTCCTCATAGACGCCCGCGGCCAGTACAGCCAGATACAACACGGCCAGGGAAAATGCCGCCCACATAGGGGCGGCGTCCCGGAAAGACTTTTGGTTTATATAGGCAGACCTCCTTTATTCGTTTCATCATGAAACGGATTAGCGTATCCGATCATTTTGCCGCACAGGAGCCTTCTGCTTTTTCTGTTTGGCTACGATATCCAGTTCTGCCAGCTTCTGCCGGGTAGAGGGCTTTTCATCCCTCTGCGGTTGATTCAAGCCAGTCCCGCGCTCTTCGGAGGACCTCTCTTGTGGAGCGCGGGACTTCGCTTTTTTTGATGCGGTTTCCTCCTTACGAGCCTTCAACACCGGATAACCAATTGCCTCCATGACAGCATTGAGTTGCGCACTGTAATTGACATTGGAAATGATGTGCAAGACGCCGGTTTCCTTGTTTTCATGCTTGGCAGCTGCGTACAGGACGCCGAACTGCTTGGCGATCTTCTCAAACCTGGCATAATCTTCGGCCTTGATCGGGATGATAACGGATTCGGCGTTGCTGTCTTTCATCAGCCGTTCAATGCCGACCTTGCCGACGACCTTGTAGTGCTGCTTGACCAAAGCGGCCAGCAACGCGGCCACGTTGACAAGCCCTTTGCCGGAAAGCTCGGCTGCGATCTTCGCCGCTTCCAGTCCTTCCTTGACCATCAGATCGGCCACTTCGCCGCTCACTTCCATCGGTCTTGCCTCCTTTCCTTTGTTTTCGGTTTTTCTCTCTCGGCCTGTTCCTCGGCCTGCCGCGTGAGCCGGGTATGCTCTTGAAGCTGCGGGATTCTCTCCGCTATCTGTTGGCAGCATTTCAGCTCGCGGCGGATCGGGCGCAGGGCAAGGGAGATTTCTTTGATCTCGGCGCTCACGTCCTCGCCGCGCCGCTGGCGGCGGTACAGCTCGCGCCGGGAAACAACAAGAGAGTCAATGTCCGCC
>ENA-ORRA01001565-ORRA01001565.1-human-gut-metagenome-genome-assembly--contig:-NODE-1565-length-15050-cov-21.428209_pt1 | contig 15050 bp, 12 predicted proteins | sample MGYA00242169_ERZ509122 | MGnify/ENA primary metagenome ERZ509122 (study PRJEB26280, sample SAMEA2338650) | human gut metagenome | biome: human gut; feature: human-associated habitat; material: faeces...
GCTCTTGCCGATTTTACTGGATTTGATGGCTACGCCCACCCGTTCTCCTTTTTCATCTGTAGCCGCATAAACCAGCCCGTGGTAGGTTTTCCCGTCTATTGTTTTACGGGTTTCTTCCACCGTCACATGGAAAAGGCTGAGCAGGGCTTTGAATTCCTTAACGGACTGGAATTTGTATCCTTGCATGATGGGCTTGACCACATTCGCTATCTGGTGCTTGATATCTCCTTTATGGTAATCAACAACAGTCAGAGGCAGAACTTCCCGCCGTGCCTTCTTCTCGGCCGGCGACAGACGGTATTTTCTCTCCAGTTCCCGGCAAACGGAGGTAGAGCGTTGCCACTCCTTGTAATCATTGATCTTTTTTCCTTCTTCATCGATACGTAGGGAGACGATATGGATATGGGGCCTACCAATGTCCTCGTGCCGGTAGATGATATAGGGCTGGTTGCCGTATCCCATCTTTTCCATGTATTCCTGTCCGATGGCCGCCAGTTGTTCGTCGGTCAGCACATCGTCCGGATGGGGATTCAGTGAGATATGGATAACCGGTTTTTCCGTCCGGCGATTGGCTGCCAGATAGGGTTCGAAAGAACGCATGCAATGCTGGATGGTTGGGCTGCCATTTGCCGGTTCCATAATCCGGCTTCATGCCAGTATCCGGGCTTGCTGCTTATCCACTTTTTCGTGATTATAGTATAATGCCCCGTAGACGGAGGCTCCTGATGTTATTTTTGCAACCATTGCTCGAATTCTTGGGTGAGACGGATAATTTCCCGGTTCAGGGAGATAAGTTCGATGGTGAGCTGCTCCAGTTTGTAAAGCACTGCGAGGGCTTTCTTCTCGGAGAGTCCCGTATGGATTGCCTTGACCGCCTGGTTATAGTTCACACCTATGCGGCGGTATTCGCTTTGCAGGTTGGTCAGCTTGATATAATAGTCCGTTGCCGCCTTGTCTATTTTCACCACCTTCATCGGTTTGTCGAAGAGGGCAGCAAGGATGAACTGGGATTTGGTTTTGGCTCCCGAGTTCTCGAAAAGCCTTTCGAATTCGATGTTCTGGAGCTCGTCCAGACGGAATCCGTAATAGAAGGAATGAAGCTGGGATTCCTCTTTAGGAGTCCGTCCTCCTCTTCATTTGCCGGAAGTACCCGCCGGAGCGGGCTTATGGGTTTTACTGATCTTTGCCATACTTTTAAGTGTTTCATTTATTCGGCAGCAAAATAAGTGATAATTCTAATACGAACCTAAAATCGAGAAGTGACTACAAATGACAGGAGATGACAATTTGTGACAAGGTAAAAACGGCAACCGGAATGAACGCTCATCAGACCGCTTTTAGTCTTATTCCGTTCATTTTGCAACCAGCCTTTTGCCCGGGTTGCTTCTGTATATTTCTTCCCCGTTTGTCATCCACACTTTCCACACAATTCCACATACCATTCCGGATGTTAATTGCGTATTTGCTTAGTTATCAGCAAAGTATATTCCCGGCATGTTTTGGCATCCGCTTTGCATTAACTTCAAGCGTAAGAGATAACAAACAACGATTCAAGATTTAAACATTTTAAAAATTTACGATTATGAAAAAGGTATTAGTAGCAGTAGCATTGGTAATGGGATTGGGTAGTTCTGTAGCATTCGCACAGGAAGTTAATAACGCTTCAGCAGTGGAAACCACCGCACAGGCTCCGCAGGATGAATTCACCAAGATCGGCGCCAAGGAACTGCCGGCGGAAGTAATGAACGCCCTTGCCAAGAGCTATGAAGGGGCTTCAATCAAGGAAGCTTATGTAGCAACCAAGGAAACCGGCAAGGTTTACAAGGTGGTCCTCACTACCAAGGATGCAACAGAAGTGACCGTCCTTTTGAATGAAAAAGGCGAAGAGGTGAAAGAATAAGGAGCACTTTAGCCAGCTGCGCATGAAAAATCCCGGTTCATAACGAATCGGGATTTTTTATGTGTAGAAGTCTTGCGGCTTCAGCCAGCAGATTTTCGTATCGCACTAATATAATTTCTATTTATTTCCTATTCCACAGTTCACGATATTTTTCTCATAGTTCTCTTTCAGCGTGGGGAGCAGGACGGCAAGCTTTTTCTTTCGCCTGGCAAGGTCGGCACGCAAATCATACGGTTTGGGTATTTGGATACGGAAAAGCGTTTCAAAAGCGGAGACCAGTCCGGCGAAAGACTGGCGGTTTCCCGAAGTGTCCGTAATGATTCCGCTATAGTCGAGGGAAGTGATGAGTTCCATCAGGTTGATAAGAGAACCGTTCCAGTGAAGGGGCGGCAAGCAAGTTTCCTGTTTTGGGGTGGAATATTCCGGATGCTGAAGCAGCAGATGGGTAAGTTTGATTTCGGCTTTTATGAGGTTATAAGTTTTATCAAGGTATACTTTGAGCAGGCCATGTGGATGTTGTAACAAAAGCTGCAACAAAGCCATGAGTTCAATCTCGGTGTGGTACAGTTCCCGCAGCTTTTTCATAGCGGAATCTTCCCGGGCGGAATAGTCGGAAAGAAGCACCTCAAATTCATCATAGGCGGAAGAGAGTTCTTCCTCGGATACCTCTCCATTCGCCCGGAGAGAAAGGGTAAAATAACCGAATAAACGGTGAGTGGTCAATGTGTAGTGCATAAGGCATGTATTTTAAGTTTTTAATCTATTGCCAAACGGCATCAGAATAAGTCCAAGATTCATGCCTTGCAGGATACTTTTGTTTATATGGCAAGTAACACCTTGTAAATCAATATTATAAAGTAAAAGAAGGAAGCACAGTTGTAAGTCCGGACTGTTCACCTTGCCTTACATTTCTGTAAAGGAAGTGTACAGTTTTCTGTAACCTCTCAGACAATATGGTACTTCTTTAGTTTTTCATAGAGTGTGGTACGGCTCAGTTTCAGCATCCTTGCTGCCTTGGAACGGTTATTGCCGGTACGTTCCAGCGTTTGAAGCAACAAGGCCTTCTCCTTTTCTTCCTCAGCCATATCTGCCGGCTCTTCTTCCGGTTCCATCTTAAGGTTCAGGTTTAAGTTATCTGCAGTTATCCAGGGGGATTCAGCCAATAGTACTGCCCTGTTGACGGTATTCTTCAGTTCCCGGATATTGCCGGGCCAGGCGTATTGCTCAAGTGCCGCTTCTGCAAGGCGGTCGAAACCTTGGATAGACCGTTTTTGTTCTTCTGAGACATGTTTTAGAAAGAAGTTTGCCAAGGGCAGAATGTCTTCCTTGCATTCCGACAGCCGGGGAAGGGCGAGGGTAAATTCGTTCAGCCGGTGGAAAAGGTCTTCCCGGAAACGTCCCTCCTTGATAGCCTTCTCCAAGTTCTCATTGGTGGCGGCGATGAGACGGATATTGAAGGTGCGTTCGTGGGTGGACCCCAGCGGCTTGTAAGTCTTTTCCTGCAAGGTCCTCAGTAGCATTGTCTGGGTCTTGTAGGACAAGTTGCCGATTTCATCAAGAAATAGTGAGCCTCCTTCGGCCCTCTGAAACAATCCGGGCATGTCACTCTCGGCTCCGGTGTAGGCACCCTTACGATGACCGAAAAATTCGGAGGCAGCAAGCTCCTCGGGGATTGCTCCGCAGTCGGCAGGGATGAACGGTTTGCTGCGACGATGGCTCTGGCCGTGTATTTCACGCGCTACATGTTCCTTGCCTACGCCGGATGCTCCACGGATCAGGACGGAGTAGTCCGAAAGGGCAACCAGTTTCAGCCTTTTGTAAAGCTGAAGAGTTTGAGGGCTTTCGCCACGGTAAAACTCATTTTCATCGGAAGGCTTGTTGAATACTTTGGCAATCAGTTCCAAAAGTTTATCCGGATGGACGGGTTTACACAAATAGTTGATGGCTCCCAATTGCATGGCTTGGACGGCATTCTCCACCTGCCCATAGTTGGTCATGATTAGGAAGGGAATGGCATAATGGTGTTTGTTCATCCATTCCAAAAGTTGGGTGCTGTTCCCGTCGGGCAGGCGCAGGTCGGCCAGTATGAGGTCATATTCCTTTTCTTTGATAGCTTTCCTGGCATCGGAAAGCTTTGTTGCATTTTCCGTCTTCATGCCTTGCTTGGCCAGCCAGTTGCTGATGGTGCGGCCGAAAACGACGTCGTCCTCTATAATCAAGATATTCTTCATTTGTTTTCCTGTAGTTTATGTTCTGCAAAGTTGATAAGTGCTTCTACGGAACAGATAATCGCATGAATTTCCTCGACCTGTTTTCCTGTCCACTGTTCCGTCTCTGCAATTACCAATTCCTTTATTTTCATTATAGGATAATTTAGGCGGACAGTTTCCCAAAGGGGCAGATTTTTATGCAGGATGGAGTGAATGGTTTTCAAGTCATTTTTCTCTATAGCAGTAACGATGGATTCCAGGTCTTTTCGTGTTTCCTCGATAAACAAACGGAACATCTCCCGCTCATCATCCTCCCCGGAGAGGATAACTGAAAAATCAGGCTCCAGGCTTTTGGATTCCTTAGGTCCGATTGCCTTACAGGTAATTTCCATTAGCTGTTCCATCGTGAAAGGCTTGTGTATGCTTGCTGCAAAGCCTTTGGAGAGATATTCGTTATCACCGTCGGGACGGGCGGTAACGGCAATGACCGGGATGCATTTTGCTTTTTCTATATTGGATGAGCGGAGCATCTCCAAAATGCCGAAGCCGTCCACCTCCAGCATCTGGATATCCGTCAGCAGCAGGTCGTAGTCATTTTTCTTCAACAGACTGGTGAGTTCCCAACTGCTGGTGCAACAATCGCACGCCACTCCGTTTTGGGAAAACATCTCACGAGTAATCTTCTGCTGTATCCGGTCATCGTCGATAACCAGTACACGGACATTTTCCAGCTGATAATCGATTATTGGTTTAGTTTCTTCCGAGTCAGAATTATTGTCAGCAGCAGAAAAGGGAAGGAATACAGAGAAAATGCTTCCCCTTCCCGGCTGGCTTTCCACTGTAATCTCGCCATTCATCCGTTTTACAAGTTGGGCGGTAATTGCCAGGCCCAGCCCGAAACCGGGAGTATTCCTGGCATTTTCCAATCTCTCAAAGGCGTTAAATATCCGTTCCTTATCCTCTGCTGACATGCCGGAGCCGCTATCCTGCACGGAAAAGAGCAGTTCTTCATTATTGTATTCTGCATCCAAGGCAATGGTCCCCGTATAGGTAAACTTGAGCGCATTAGACAACAGATTATTTATGATTTGTTGCAAGTGCTCCCGGTCGCCTCTCACAATGGCATCCAAACCGGAAAAACGGGTAACGAACCGGAGTTGTCTCTTTTCTGACAGCAGGGTGTAGTTTTTTGCAGTCTCCTTAAAGAAAGCGGACAGCGAGAAAAGGGTAAGATGCAGTCTGATTTGTCCCGTATCCAGCAGGTAAAATTCCATCAGGGTGTTTACCAGGCCAAGCATATAGTCCGATGAATGGCAGATATTCTCCGCATACTCGTCCTGCTTTGTCTTTTCCTCTATCCCCGGAAGCAGTTCCGCACTTTCCTTGATAACGGCCAGCGGGGAACGCAAGTCATGGGCAATGGAGAGCATCATCTTTTTCTTGGATTGCAACAGTTCCCTATTCTTTCTATCGGATTCTTCCAACTCTTTTTCATAACGGGAACGTCTTTTCACATCCCGGTGGATGATGACGTACAACAGGAAAATTAAAAGGCAAATGAAAAATGCCAGCCCCGTAAAGGTATGGAAAGAGCTTTCCCTTTCGGATAGGAACAGTCTGTATCTTTCCAAAAAACGTCGGTTCGCTTCTACCTCGAAATCTTTAACCAATCCGTTTAATTTCTGATTTAATACCAGATTATTAGCATAGAGGCTGTCCATCTGCATGAATAGTCTTTGCCGCTGCTCACGTTGTTGTTCGAGAATTTGTTTGTTCAATGAATAAAGAAGCCTTGTAGGAGTAGATATGGAAGGCGTGGCTGAATTCTTTTTTCTGATAGCTTTTTCACGCTGCTCCTGATAAGCTGATTTGGACTCTTTCCTATGGAAAATAGACCAGAATCCTTTTTTCTTCTTGTTACTCTCCAAAGAGGATATTTCGGTCGTTGTTTCACTATTTTTCGTAGCATGTTTCATTTGGAAAACGATAACCGGTATCTTTTCCCTTACAAGATCGCCCGCTTCCTGCAATTGTAGAAAAGTATTCATGACAGCCGAAAGCAGGGATTCCTTTTCCTGCAACAGCAGGCAGAGGGAATCTATCCGCTTTTGTTGAGCCGGAACATGCACATAGTCTTTCAATACTTGCAGTGTGTCGCAGACTTCTCTTCTTGTTGCACGGTATCGCTCCATGTCCGTCTCTTTCCATACGCTGACCAATTCAGCTTGTGTAGTCAATTCCCACAGATAAACATAAGTTCTTTCTATTAATTTGCGGGTATAAACCATTTCCTGTTCATCCTTTTGTAGAGTACTGTGCTTTACCTGTTCTTGGCGGAACAGATATACAACAAAAAACAGTAAAACGATTAGTATGCTGTAACCGATGAAAATCTTAAATCTCAGTCCCATTTTCAAAAGCATTTCTATAAAAATGAACGATGCTTCAAATCGTTCACAAAACCGAAACCAACTCTGATGGGTGCCAGAGTGATATGACTTATATCTCAAATGTGCCTATTGCGGCAGAAGAAACTAATGGCACAGAGAAGTCTTCTCCTTCTGTTTGAGGTTGAATAATGTCACGGCGGAATATGATTTCTTCCCCATCTTTTATTTCAATGAAAACTGTAGACTCGTTTTTTACGTCCCAATTAGTTAAATTGTATGGACCAGAAGAATCTATTACGAACTTATATTTGCCTGTAGATTCGCCATCTTTTTCTATATCTACAGAATGTACCAAAGCTGAATTAGCACGGCAGATATTATATCTTAATCCCTTTAAAGCACTGGGTAGAGTATCTGCCAGCTTTCCATTAACAGACTTTAGTCGGTTACAAACGAAGGGAATTTCAAATTTACCTCCTTCTACAGGTATATAAAATGGTTGTGGCATTTCTGTTGAAATAACATATTTATATTCTATTTGGGATGCTCTCTGTTGAAATGCATAGGTCTTAGAAATAAATTCTTTTCCATCTGTAATGGAGAACTTGATTCTACCCTTCGGAATAGTATCCTTTTCATTCTCTTTGGCACTTAACTCAAAAGAGCAGACAAAATTCTCTTTTATGATATTTGAAAGGATAAACTGTTCTCCTTCAAGTTGTATATCTGTAATAGCAGATGATTTTACTTTTTCCTTCTGCCCGGAAAATACTCCATCGATTTGAGTTTCCCGAAAAACTATCAATGTCCATTTTCTCAATTCGCCTTGTTCTGCAAAATCAGAATCCTTATCTCCCTGCAACTCAAACGAATAATGGTACGTTATCTCCTCTTCATTTTTATCACAAGAATTTAAAAAAAGACCTATTAATAAAAGTAATAATATTGGTTTCATTTGTTAATGTTTTTGTAGCACAAAGGTCTGTTGAGCTTGGATTTTGTACCCAATACCTAAAAGTTGGTATGTTAGATGATAAACTATCATGCGGACGAACTGATATGCTTCCTTTATGCTTTGTTTAATAATGAATAATATTTATTTTATCAAGAAAGCGAATGCTTTCTGTTTCCTCCCATCATCCTTGCAAACCATCCGTCTTGTTCCAGCAATGCGGCAGGCGTACCGCTTTCGCTCACCGTTCCGTCCTGCAACACGACAATCTTGTCGGCATTGGCGATGGTACGCAGGCGATGGGCTATGATGAGTACCGTTTTGTCGCGTACCAGCTCGGAGATAGCCCCTTGTATGCGGGTTTCATTCTCTACGTCAAGGGAAGCAGTGGCCTCGTCCAGCAAAACAATCGGCGCATTTTTCAGCAGGGCGCGGGCTATGGAGATGCGCTGGCGTTCGCCTCCAGAGAGGGTTTCGCCATTTTCACCGATGACGGTTTGATAAGCCTGCGGCATCTTACCGACAAATTCATCGCAACGGGCAAGACGGGCAGCTTGCATCACCTCGTCGTCTGTGGCATCGCGCCGTCCGATGCGAATGTTGTCCATCACGGAAGCATTGAATAATACTACATCCTGAAAGACAATGGAGATATGCTTCAGAAGCGCTTCCGGCTCTATATGACTGATGTCCTGTCCGTCCAGCGTAATCAGACCGGACTGTATATCCCAAAAACGTGCTACCAGCTTGGCAGCCGTGCTCTTGCCACTGCCCGAAGGCCCGACCAGGGCGGTTATCTCGCCTTGGCGTGCTGTGAAAGAAACGTCTTTCAGCACTTGTTTCCCTGATTCGTAGGAGAAGTTTACACGGTGAAATTCGATGTCGTATCCTTTTGGATGGAATTCCGCCGTTCCCTGTTGCACGGGTAGCGACTCCATCTCGTTCATACGGTTGATGCGAACGTCTAAATAGAACAGTGCTGCCAGATTATTCATTACCTCATTGATAGGAGCATAGACGCGTGAGCCGATGACCAGGAAAATAAGGTAGGTGAAGAAATCCAGCGTCCCGGCAGTGAGGAGATGTGCGCCAAGGATGATGACGCTTGCCAGCCCCAGCTTCAAGATGCTTTGCGAACCGTTTACGAAAACACCGGTCAACAGCTCATTGCGGGTAAGTACCTTTTCGTATGTGTTGATTTTGTTGTTTAGTTTCTCCAGATAATCATCTTCCCGGTTGTAGGATTTGATTTCCTGTATCGTGTCCAGCCCCTCCTGTATCTGTTCGCTCACGGCACGTTTGTTCAGATAATTGTCTTCGTTGCCTTTGCGCATCTCTCTTTTTGCCAGAAGGATAACTCCGAGAGCTATCGGAACTACCCAAAAGAGTGCCAGGGTCAATTGCCAGTTATAGAACGCCAGCCCCAGAGCGATGAGTGCGATGCTGATGATGGAAGCGAACAACTGCGGAACGGCGTGTGAGAAGGTATGCTCCAGTTCGGTACAGTCGTCCATGATGGTAGCGGTGAGGTCGGAAAGGTTTTTCTCGCCGAAGAAAGCGAGCGGCAGCTTGCGCAGTTTCTCTGCCAGTGAGATGCGGCGGTTGGCGCTTTCCTCATACACAGTGGTGTAGGTGCTGCGATATTGCAGTCGGGCGAAAATGTACATCAGCAGCATGAATCCGACTCCCAGCAGCGTATAATAGAGCAGCCCGTGAACCACCGGTGTACCGGCATTGAGTATGGGGCGCATGTATTCTTCGAGGAAGAAAAACGTGAACACGGCAGGGAGCATGAGTGCGATGTCCAGTAATGTGGTAAAAAATACCCCTTTGCAGAAATCTTTCGCGCCTTTCTTTGACAGGGCGAAGCGTTTTTGAATAGTTGTGTTAAGCATGAACAGCCTTCTTTCCTATTGTCCAGCAAATGGATTGCCGGTATTCGTTCCATAAATGATTATATATTCCTTTTTTCTCGAGTAATTCGCAGTGTGTGCCCTGTTCGGCTATCCGTCCCCGGTCAATGACAAGGATGCCGTCGGCATCGGTGACGCTTGTCAGCCGGTGGGCAATCAGAAGTACGGTCTTGCCACGCATCAGTTCCTTCAAGGCTTGCTGTATCAGATGCTCGTTTTCCGGGTCGGCAAAGGCGGTAGCCTCGTCCAGCACCACGACGGGGGCATTCTTCAGGATGGCACGTGCCAGTACAATGCGTTGCTGCTCTCCACCGGAGAGGTAAGTACCTTCCGCGCCTATTTTCGTCTCCAGTCCGAGCGGTAACCGGTCAATGATTTCGCGGCAACGGGTGCGGTCTATTGCCTGTTGCACCTCCTGCATTGTGGCGTGGGGGTTGCCATATTTGATATTCTCTAACAGCGTAGTCTTGAAAAGTTTCGTGTGCTGGAAGACGAAAGAGACATGCCGCATCAGTTCCTTCGGGTCAATGTCTTTCACGTTCACGCCGCCTATCAGCACCTCGCCCTCGCTTGCCTCCCAGAAACGGGGAATGAGGCGGGCAATGGTTGTCTTGCCGCCACCCGAGGCTCCCACCAGCGCGACGGTCTTTCCCTGGGGGATGGTGAAACTCACGTTGTCCACCGCCTTTTGCAGGGCACCGGGGTAGGCGAACGATACTTTATTAAAACGAATGTCGAACGCGCTCACTTGTCTGGGAGATACAGCAACAGGCAGTTCCTCGTATGAAAGCAAGCGTTCCATCCGGTTGATGGCTTCGCCGGCCTGTCCCAGGGCTTGGTTGAGATACATGTTCTTCATGATGTTCTGCGAGAACAGGGGAGTAATCAATACGAAGAGGAAGAAGTTGAGCAGCACTTCCGCAGTGTTGCCCGAAAAACCGATGAGCAGGATGGCAAGCGGGGCGAGAAAAAACACAAATCCGTTGATGATGACGGTGTAAAATGACATCGGCTTCTCCCACGTCAATGTGTAGTTGAATACCATTTTATTGTAGTTGCAGATGCTCTTGTGGAAGTTCTTGAAAGAATAGATGGTCTGCTGGAAAACTTTGACTACGGGGATGCCGCGCACATATTCCACGGCTTCGGCATTCATCTCTTCGAGCGAGGTCATATGCGATTGCATGAATTGCCGCCCCTTCGTGCCCATCATGAAGCCCATCGTCAGCATAGCGATGAGGATAGGCACCATACAGGCCAGTCCCAACTTCCAGTCGAACCAGAAGATAAGCAGGATGGCCATGACGGGGACCAGTACAGCGCCTGCCAAGTCCGGCAACTGATGTGCCAGAAATCCATGGGTGATACCGGCATTGTCGTCAATAATCTTGCGAATGCGCCCGCTCGTGTTTCCGTCGAAGAAGCCGAGCGGCATGGCGGCAATCCGCTGCATGGCCTCGCGGCGCAGGTTTGATTCTACGCGGAAAGCAGCCAGATGAGAAGACATCAATGCCATGAAATAGAGGATGATGCCTGCAACCGCCAGTCCCGCCGCCCACCAGGCATACGTGATAACGGAGTGGGAAACCGCCGTTCCTCCTGTCTTCAGCAATTCCCTTACAATAAGCCAAATGAGAATAAACGGCACTGTCCCTGCCAACGCACTGAGTGCGGACAGGAACATGGACATGGGCAAAAGTATTTTCCTATTGCCCATGTAGTGTTGGAGCTTTTTTAATGTTTTCATTCTTATATATTATGGATTAATAAATAGTGTCTGCCCAAAAATGAACGATGCTTCAAATCGTTCACAAAAAAAGAGAGAGCTTATCATTGTGTCATAAGCTCTCTCTTTCCTGCCGTTTGCACGACATTGCAACTGATGTCATCCTTATAGATTTGCATACTTCATGGACCTTGTTCTATTTTTCTGCAAAGTAAGGGAAGATTCCGGGTATGCGCAATACCTATTTATGGGGATTTATAAGCCTCCTGCCCGATGATTTGAATTAGAACGAAACACTTTACTGCAATAAAAGCCATCCCCGGACAAGGGATGGCTTTTATTATTCAGGGACGGCATCATTTGCACCTGTCGCACACCCCCTTTATCAGCACCTCGCATTCCTCCTGCTCGAAACCGTCCGGCAAGACGTACTCCTGCAACGGAATCTCCTTGAAGCAAGTCACCGCATGGCACACCTTGCAATAAAAATGGATATGGCTATGGCTTTGCGCCGCATTCAACGCATATTTCACCGTCGTGCTGTCGATGGTAATACGATGAATCACGTCCTTTTCCAACAGCGTTTGTATCGTCCGGTAAAACGTAATCCGGTCATACATATCTCCCATTTCGGCCTTGATATCGCTCTCCGTCAAGGGCATTTGCTTATCCAGCAAGATGTTGATAATCGATATGCGCTGGGCGCTTTTCTTAAGCCCTTTCTCTCTTAATATGTCTATTGCACTCATCCTTTCTTGATTTGATTGGGACTGCAAAGATACCTAATTATCTGCAAGACAAAAGCACGCGATACCTATAATTAGGTATTTTGATATGTTTTAAACAGATGAAACGAAATATTAATATGAAACATTGTTGCTTTTCCGATGAAATGCCGTATATTCGCGGCGGTTTTCAATAAACAAGTAAAAATGAGAGTAAAGGCAAAAAGCAGGATCGTAATAGCATGGCTGTTGTTCATGACACTCATGCCCCTCTTTGTGGTGAAGGCAGTCCATCATCACGGAGAAAGCGAGACAGCTGCTTGCCAATCCGCCGACGGGGAGCACTCACACAACCCTTGCGGCCAGTGCCCCGTCTGCCAGTTCACTCTTTCCCCGTTTACCCAGGCCGAAGCCTTTCATGCCGAGGTAATCATTCCGGTTTCCGATTACGAAGTCGTTTATCGGGTACAGAGCATAAGCCGTCGGCTTATCCGCTCGCATCACTTGCGCGCCCCTCCCGTTTTATCCGCATTGTAATAATAAGTAATGTGGCAGAAGATTGCCCATTGCTTATGAATATCCGTACATAGCCTGCACGAATGCAGGGTGCGGCATATCATATTCCCACAAATAATCTGAAAGATATTGATGAAAAAGATAGTTACAATCCTTGTGACATTCTTGTTCGTCGTCCACACTCATGCCCAACGGCAAGACACCGTTGCGAACATGACAAGGGACGGTGTGACATTGAATGAAGTAATCGTCACAGGCAATAACAGCCGCAAAGACGTGCTGATGAAGTCTTCGCAGAGCCTGGTGCGCATCGACAAGTCGGAGATAGCGTCCTCGCTCTCGGGCAGCCTGATGCAGAGCCTCAGCTCCATACCGGGAGTAAAAGCGATGAACATCGGCTCCGGCCAGTCCAAACCTGCCATACGCGGATTGGGATTCAACCGCATGGCGGTGACCGAGAATGGCATCAAGCACGAGGGGCAGCAGTGGGGCGAAGAGCACGGGCTGGAGATAGACCAGTTTGCGGTAGACCGCGTGGAGATTATCAAAGGCCCCGCCGCGCTGCTTTACGGCTCGGATGCCATCGGGGGAGTTATCAACCTCTATAGCGACCTCCCGCCGGTGAAGCCCTTCGAGGGCAAGGCCGAACTGTTTATGCGCAGCGTCAATGAATCGTTGGGACTCTCGGCACGGATAGCGGGAAAGAGCAGCCGGTTTTATTACAAAGCGAACCTGACGCTGGTGGATTACGCGGACTATAAAGTTCCCGCCGACAGCATCCAGTATTATTCCTATTACATCCGGCTGAAAGGACAACGGCTGCGCAACACGGCAGGCAAAGAACGCGACGGAAGCCTTCTGTTGGGCTATGCGGGCGAGCGTTTCTCCACCTCCTTCCGCATCTCCGATACCTATGCGCGCAGCGGATTCTTTGCCAACGCGCACGGGCTGGAAGTACGCCTCTCGGAGATAGACTACGACCGCTCCCGGCGCGACATCGACCTGCCCCGCCACGACGTCAACCATCTGAAAGTGACAAACCATTCGGCATGGCGCACCGGAGCGGTCCGCTGGGAAAGCAACCTCTCTTATCAGAACAATCTACGCCGGGAACACTCCGAACCGGTGTCGCACGGCTATATGCCCACGCCTCCCGGCACGCTGGAACGGAAGTACATCAAGAACACCTATACGGCAAGCCTGGGCATGAAGGTACTGATAGCCGGACGGCACAGCCTCAGCGCAGGGCTGAACGTGGAGCACCAGCACAACCGGCGCGGCGGATGGGGATTCATTATCCCGGACTTTGAAACCACCTCGTGGGGAGGATATGCCTTCGACCGCTACTTCCTGTCGGACGACTTGATTCTGAACGCCGGCATCCGCGTAGACAGAGCCGTAACCCGCATCCACAGTTACCACGACTGGTACAAGACGCCGGTTGCCGGAAGCGATTCCGTCTACCGGGAGCGGTCGGCACGGCTGCGGAGGTCTTTCAACAGCTTCACCTGGTCCCTGGGCGTCAACTACTCCGCCGGAGCATGGATATGGAAAGCGAATATCGGGAAAAGCTTCCGCGTGCCCATCCCGAAAGAGCTGGGCGCCGACGGGGTAAATTACCACATCTTCCGCTATGAAAAGGGAGAACCCGGTTTGTCGCCCGAAGAATCCTACCAGTTCGATGCAGGAATCAACTGGCACAACGAAGCGCTCGATATCCGGCTGGACCCCTACGTGAACTATTTTCCCAACTACATCTACCTGAACCCCACTTCGTCCTACACCGAGGGCTTGCAGACGTATTATTACACGCAAAGCCGGGTAATCCGCTACGGGTTCGAGGCGGAAATCCGTTACCGCTTCCTCCGCCGCCTGGAAGCCGTGGTGAAAGGGGAATACCTCCATGCGGAGCAACTCTCCGGCGACAAGAAAGGATACACCCTGCCCTTCTCGCCGCCCTGGAGTGCGGATGTGGAGTTGAAATACACCTTCGGCTCCGGGCAGGACGGCGAGGCGGGGTTTGTCTCCGCCACCTACCGCACGGTGGGCAGCCGGCATGAGATTGTCCCGCCCGAAAAGGCTACCGCCGGATACAGCGTACTGAACCTGTCGGCAGGAAAAGCCTTTGCCTGGAAAGAGCGCCGCCTGCGGCTGAACTTGCAGGCACTAAACCTGCTGGGCAAGAAATATTACGACCATACCAGTTATTACCGGCAGATAGACGTGCCGGAGCCGGGACGTAATTTCTCTCTGCTGATAGGATTTGATTTTTAAATAATAATTCATTAACAAATAATGGAAAGGCATGCGAGTACATCCAAGTGCCTTCCCTCTAAAAACAAAGAAGATTATGAAAAAGAGTTTATTCATGGCAGCTGCGTTGTTGCTGAGTTTGTGCATGTTTACCTTCTCCGCCTGCGATGACGATGAAGAAGAAAAAACCGTAGGAAAGCCGGTTGTCGCCTTGAACGAAGTAGGCAAAGAGAACAGTAAGACCGCCATTGCCGGAAGCGACCTTCACCTGGAGGGCGAGATTACAGCCGAGAACGGGATAAAGCGTATCGACATCGAAATCCATCAGGAAGAGGGCGGCGAGTTCCGCATCGAGAAGTCGTTTACCGAAGGAAAGTACATCGGAGTGAAGAACACCACTTTCCACGAGCACATCGACATCCCTGCCGAAGCGCCTGCCGGAGCCTATCATCTGCATTTCACCGT
>ENA-ORRA01001566-ORRA01001566.1-human-gut-metagenome-genome-assembly--contig:-NODE-1566-length-15021-cov-6.113390_pt1 | contig 15021 bp, 20 predicted proteins | sample MGYA00242169_ERZ509122 | MGnify/ENA primary metagenome ERZ509122 (study PRJEB26280, sample SAMEA2338650) | human gut metagenome | biome: human gut; feature: human-associated habitat; material: faeces...
TCCTGTTAATTCCATCTTTTTAATCTCCCATCAGTCTAATTTTGATTGCTTCCAGCCACACCACAATCCAGCCTGCGAGGATAGGCAAAACATACAGTATAAAGCCCATTGCAAGCATTCTGAATGCCTCTGTGCCTGTTTCCTGTCCGAATCCATACCCCAATACAGCTGTGATACAGATGATTCCCGACAGGATATGAAATACCGTTGCAGACAGCCATGTGATGAACATAACCACCAGCTGTATGATTGTCAGGCATATACGCACCGGCAATAACAAAATTTTTATAATAATTCTTACAACTGCCATGACTGTCCGCCCCTTTCACTGTTTTAAATATCTACGGTAATTATCCAGAACAGAATCCGTAACACCATTTTTATATACTTTACGGATATCTGCGATTTTTTCATGTTTCAGCAGTTTCAGCCAGTCCAACAGGTCTTTTCTGCTGTTTGCGAAATTACAGCATCTTCCATCTGCATATTCAATCCTGTATCTCATAAGCCCCTCCTACACGTACACCATTTCAGTCAGTATCATTTCATCTACCCGGCTTCTTACATTATTTGCCCGGCGAACCCATTCCATTTGATTTCTGACTTTCAATTCTTCTGTAATGTCTTCCTGTTTCATTATCTGCTCCATAAGTAAATCTCTACGTTGTACGCATTGCTCATTTACATCTGCAAGATGCGTCCAGAGTTTTCCACTGAGTGACAAGTAAGAATACAGTCCACTCTTGTAATCTCTCAGATAGTTTCTGCGGAGACTTCCATAAAATCCAATATCACGTGTCTCTTCTGGTACTGCAATTAACGGTAAATAAATCTCTCCAACAAGGATATAATCCAGTCCATTCTCTGTATCATAAATCAATGGTGCTAATTTTTTCATATTCGATAACCTCTCTGCTTGTTTTCTTCCTGTCCTTGTGGTACGATCAAGCCGAAGCGGTGACAGGTAATTCCTGCTCCGGTTCGAGTTCAGTTGGCTCTGGTTCTATTTGGTAGGTAGGCTCCAGAGCCTTCTTTTTTTGCTTGTTTCTCCATTTCTGTGTACTGGCAGTAGCTTTCTTTCTGTTTTCCAGAATCTTTTCATACTCCTTCATAGCCTTCGGATCACCAGCCTGTGCAGCCTTTTCAATCTCTTTTGCTTTTTTCTGCTGTTTCTGATAACTCCGTTTTCGGCTTGCCCGGTCTCTTTCCCGTCTTGCCCTCTCCTTATCCAGAATTGCTTCATACTGCCTGATTGCTTCTTCATCGCCACCTTCCGCAGCTGCTTTGATTCTGGCATGTTCTTCTTTACGCTTCTGTGAACACTTCCTAGCAGCTATCCTCTGTCTTTCTCTTTTGGCTTCTGCTTTACGCTGTTCTTCTTCCTGTCGGGCTTTTCTTTCCGCCTTCAGTTCTTCTTCCGAAAAAGGAACTGCAAACTGTCCGATAAAATTGAAGTAAATATCTATCCGCTGTGTCCGATCAAGACCTTTTCCTACCGCTTCATGAACCATAATTTTATCCACAAACTCATTTAGCATTCTTGGGGTAATTTCCTCAAAGTCCTGATATTTCTTTACAAGCCGGACAAACCGATCTCCACCATCTTCCGATTTTTGATTCTGACCGAGTTCTTGTTCCAGTTCTGCCACCTTTGCTTCCAGTTCCTGTTGTTCATCGTCATATTCTTTCATCATGCGATTAAAATGCCTGTCCGGGATTTTCCCCAGTACATTTCCTTCATACAGGTTCTTTATCAAAGTATCTAACTCCTGAATCCTGTTCTTAGCTGATTTGACCTCTTTTTGTGATTCTTGCAGGAACTTTTCACTGTAAGTTTCTTTCAGCTGTCCCACCTGTTCCAGAAATTCTTTTTGATTCGTCAGAACAAATCTGGCAACTCTGCGGATAGAATCATCAACAAGCTGATCCAGTGCCGATGACGTAATAAAATGGAATGTACACTCTTTATATTTGTTTCCATATGCCGAGCATGAAAAACTACTGTCTGAATCATAGCGTTTCCCATCTTTTCTCTTTTGTGCTTCTGGGCTTCTGTAAGACATTCTGCTGCCACAGTCTGCACAATAGACAAGCCCTGATAACCTGTGTTTGTACGTGCCATTTGCCACACGCTTTGTCACTCTTTTTCTTAACTTTTGTGCCTGATTCCAAGTATCTTCATCAATAATCGCTTCATGTGTATTTTCAAAGATAATCAATTCCTCTGGTCTGGCTTTTCTTCGTTTCTTTGTTTTGAAGTTATCACAGATTGTTTTTCCAAGAATCGTATGTCCCATATATTCCCGCTTATCAAGAATCCCGCTGACTGCGGTAGCATTCCAGATATAAGGATCATGGTAACTGTGATTCCTACTCACTTCGCCTTCCTCATGCCGTTCCAGATATGCCGAAGGAATTAAGATATGCTCTTTTGTGAGAATATCTGCTACCTGTGCCGGACCATTTCCTTCGATTGCAAGCTGATATATTTTTCTTACAACTTTTGCTGCTTCTTCATCGACCAGCAAATGGTTTTTATCTTCTGGATCATGCTTATACCCATAAGGAATTGCACCACTGCATCTCTTGCCAGATTTCATTCTGGATTGAAAAATAGCTTTGATTTTCTTGCTTGTGTCCTTTGCATACCATTCATTCATGATATTCAGAAATGGTGTAAAATCATTATCCGTTGGTGTTGCACTGTCAATACTGTTGTTGATTGCAATGAAACGGACATCTTTCTCTGGAAACAGTATTTCTGTATAATATCCGACTTTCAGATAATTTCTTCCCAGTCGGCTCATATCCTTTACACAAATGGTATCAATCAGTCCTGCTTCCACATCAGCAATCATTTTCTGAAATCCAGGACGGTTAAAGGTAACTCCGCTGAATCCATCATCTGTATAGTGCCGGATATTCGTCAGTCCCTTTGCCTGTGCATATTCTTCCAGATAATTCTTCTGATTCGTGATACTGTTTGATTCCCCTTGCAGTTCATCGTCCTTTGACAATCTCTCATAGAGAGCTGTTAGCTTGTTATTTCGCTGTGCCACGCTTTCCACCTCCTTCCTGCGAAAATGTCTGCAAATACAGACAAATAAGCGTTTCTTCGCAACTTCTGTTTATGAAGCAACGTTTGTTTCTCTGTACTTTATATATTAAACCCTTCGGGTCAGTCACGACATAGCTGCTGTGCATCTGCATCAGATTCGGTTTGAGCCAGAATCGGGTCTTACCGGAACCGGAGCCGCCAATCACCAGTACATTTTTGTTTCTGGCAGTCTTGGGGTCCTTGGGGCGGCTGTTCATGGTCAGGCTCTCCGTTTTCGTCAGAATCACATTGTTCTGAAATACAGGATCAACGTAAGGTGCAATATCCTCACGGGTTCCCCAGCGGGCCGAACCATATTCCAAACCATGTCGATATTTCTTGGCGTTCTTGCTTTTAAGATACACCGCCAGCCTCAGACCAACACCGCAGCACAGCCCTACCAACAAGTCCAATGGATGCAGGCTTGGCCAGAAACTTTGCAACGCCCCAGGCAGAACCGCAACCAGCGAAAGAAACTTTTCTGAAGCATCCGCCCCTTGTGTCATTCGCCATGCCTCTCCCAAATTGGTAGCAAACAGCCCCAGCAGGATATACGGCATATTCAGCAAAATGAGCTTTTTGATGTCCAATGTCTTTTTCATCGTTCCAGCTCCTTTCGCTTGGTGCGATCCACCACAGCATTTTTAACCATCTCTTTGAACTGGTTAAGTTTTGCCAGTACGGACGGGCGCTCTGTTTTCGTTGCCTTTTTGACCTTTTTGTTGGTGTACTCTGTAAAAGCTGCTGTCAGAGCATCTGCATCACGGCCTTTGAAAAAAATCAGGTACTTTGGCGGAGAACTGCTGCGGTCCTTTTTCACCGCATAATCCACACCATATTTCCGGGCGATTTTCTCAAACTCCTTGATAGAGGGGTCTGTGATCTCAATGTTGGATATTCCCTGATTCTGCCCGACAAGCTGCTTCACAGTCTGTTTTCCATGCGGAATAACCGGCGCATCACGGCTTCTCTGCTTTTGCAGCTTCTTTTCCTTGCGATGTGCCATGTACTTGCTTATGGCAGCCTTAAACATTCTGCCTGTAAACTTTGTTCCACTGACAACCAGCGTCAAAGTTCTGTTTTCCACTTCTTCCTGCATAGGTCATCGCCTCCTTTCCACGGATTTTGCAGGGGTGGCGCTTGATACTAAGGCGGGACCACCAGCCGCCGCAGCAGGTATTTCAGCATGGCAGGCTCCTTTCAGCGCAGCTGGTCGGAGCGTTCATAGTACAGATGGCCCTGGCGCACTTTGGCATGGCTGAGAATCTTGATGTGGCCCTTTTCCTGGTTCTCCAGGCTTTTCTGGTATCCGGCCTCCGTCAGAAACAGGCGGGTCCGTTCACCTTTCCAGCCCACCGGGGAATCGTCGGTCAGCACATCGAAGATAATCATGTGCCGGGTGTCCTCGGCAAACCGCTCCAAATCCATGTATTCATGGCCGTGGTAGTTCTGCGCCCCGGCTTTGAGGCGCATTTCCTCCATCAGCTGGCCCACGGTCTTACGCTCAGGCATGGCGTGCGCCTCCTTTCCCGCGTCCCTGGCCCTTCACGGCCAGGATACCGTCCAGGGTGGTGGCGGTGATCCGCAGGCGCTCGGCGGTGGCAATGTCATTCTTCACGGTCTCGTCGATGCCGTGGCCGCAGACCACCAGCACATGGGACCGGCGCAGGTAGTCCCGCGCCATATCCAGCCCGTCCTTGTGTTCCTGGGGAATCTCGTCTTTGAGGAAGGTAGGCAGGAACAGCACCGGGCAGATGGGCGAATACCCGGCATCGTACACCTGACGGCAGTAGGCCGTAGCGTTCTTGGCGTTCTCATACTGGCTGTTGCTCCAGGGAGCCGTAATGTAGGCAAGAGGTCGTTTCATGGCAAAATCCTTTCTCCCGGTGTTTTCGGGCAGCAGAAAAGCGGCTGCTTACCAGCCGCCTGCGTACATATCGTGGTTAACTTGTGCGGTGTAGTGGTTGCTGATCGTGGTCGGCGCATTAAACAGCACCGCAAGCAGATACTGCTTCATGTTGCGGATTTCGGTGGTATTGTTCCGCAGGCATTCCATGACAAACTCGATGTGGGAGCAATCCAGCTTCAAAAAACGGGAGCGGACCACCTCATGGGGGAAGTCGCTGCCAGCGATCCGGGTGGTTTTCCGCTTGGCGCAGACGGTCTCCACCATCAGCTCCACAATCTCGTCCAGGTCCTCCCGGTAGGTGGTAAACTCCCGGCACAGGTGGTCATACTCGATGTTCTCCAGAATCAAATCCCGATAACTTTCCATCTCTGAGACAGACATCGCATCCCTTCCTTTCCGTTCCGGCAGCTGTGCTGTCGCTGGCTCCCGGAAGGGAATAGAATCGGTACTTGATCCATAAGTAATTGTTTTTTCTGTATTTGATTTCTCTATATTTAATTCTGCGGGCTTTTCCGTATCCGGTTTTACCATATCCGGGTTTTCCGTATCTGGTGAAGCCGTATCCGGCTGGGGCGTATCCGGGTTCTTCGGCTGTGGTTGCTCGTAGATAACATACTCGGTATCGCTGATCCGACCCTGCCGGTCTCGCAGCTGATGGCGGACAATGTACCCGGCAGTTTCCAGCTCCCGCAGCGCGCCGCCGATAGCGTCCACGCCCTCTTTGCAGATGGCGGCAAGCCCTCTGGTGGTATAGTTCCAGTCCTCCGGTAAGGACAGCATCATGGAAAGCAGCCCCTTGGCTTTCAGGGACAGTTTCCCGTTGCGTAAATGGTGATTGCTCATCACGGTATAATCTCTGGTTCGTTCAATGCGAAATACGGCCATTGACCTCACTCCTTCCAAATTTCTCAGGGTATGAAAAAAGCCACAATCCTGTAAAAAGAATTGTGGCAGTCAGCTGTTTTGTTCACTTTTTCTGCGCCGGTAGGGGCGCTTGGGAATGGGCGGTCTGTCCAACAGGTCATTTCCCTGAGAGAATGGCAGAGTTTGCAGAACACGGTCAATCTCTATAAATTCCATACCATGCTGGGAATGGCAATCCTCCCGGATTGCTTCCCGGATTTCCTTTACAGTACACATTTCAATCCTTTCCTTTCGCAGTAATGATTTGTTTATGAGTGGCGGCGGTGTTTTCCCGGTTTGAAATCGAGGATATGTCCCTCAATCACACGAGCGTAACGCTTGATCTTGATCTCCCGACGCTGCTGGCTTTGCAGGGCGGCCTGATACCCGTCCTCGGTCAAAAACAGCCGCATTTCCTCTCCGGGACTGCCATAAGCTGTGCTGGGACGCAGGACGGAAAACTCAATCATCCAGCGGGTGTTATCCTGAAAACGCTCCACGGCAAGAATGTTGTGTCCTTTCAGCTCGCGGGCTGAAATATCCCTCATAGGCGGCTCCTTTCATCGTTCCTGATCTCTCTGGCGTTTTTTCTGCCACTGTTCCAGCAGCTTGATAATAGTTTCCTGCATCCGCTGGGGCGTATAGCTTTTAGGGAAATACTTCCGCAAGGTGTCAGAGGTAAATGTCACTCGGTCCAGATCGCTTTTCTTTTCCTCACCCATGATGACACGCATCATATCGAGGGTCAGATGCCCCTCCTGACTGTATTTCTTGAGCCGCTGGGCTTGAGAAAGAGAAGGGGTAGCCTGTTCGCTGTCCATTGCGTCCAGCAGGTCTACCTGTTCTTCCTTTTTGAGAAAGGACAGCTCATAGGCAGGGTTCAGGGCAATCTTCTTTTCATCCACCATATCCATCAATTCAGGAATCAACTCTGTCAGACGGATATAGCGCTGAATTTGATTTCGACTTTGCCCCACCTGTTCAGCAAGCAACTGGTCTGATCGCTTTTGTGTCCCAACTTGGGACACATTTTCTTTACTCGGTCTGCCAGCCTGTCTTTTCATGGCATCCAGCTTCATCTTGTAGGCAAAGGCTCTTTCACTTGGGAGCAAGCTTTCTCGCTGCAAGTTGCTGTCAACCATAATGATCGTGGCGGCATCATCATCCAAATCCCGAACAATGACCGGCATGGTCTCCTTGCCTGCCAGCTCACTGGCTCTGTGCCGCCTGTGTCCGGCTACCAGCTCATAACCGCCCTCTGGGTCCGGTCGAGCAATCGCCGGAACCAGAACGCCATACTGCTTAATACTGTCAGCGGTCTCCATCATGGCTTCGTCATCCTTGACTTTGAATGGGTGGTTCCTAAAGGGATGCAGCTCAGACAGCGGAATCTCCTGAATCTTTTCCAGCTTTGCATCTTGACGGCCTTCTTCGGTGGAGAATAGATCATCTACCGAGACCAGCTCTATTTTTTTCGCGCTGCTTTTCAAGTTTCAACACCTCCTTCGTCAGATTTCGATACCCCTCTGCCACTTTGCCGCCAGGGTCATGGGCGAAAATACTTTTTCCCTCTGCGCTAATTTCCTTTGCCCGGACAGAGTGGGGAATCTCTGTGCCGAATACTTTGATCTTGCTGCCATAGGTCTCACGCAGGAGCGCGGAGATCTCTTTGGCAAAGTTGGTTCGGCTGTCCACCATCGTCAGCAGGATACCGTCTATCTGGAGCTTGGGGTTGATCTGCCGCTTTACCTTGTTTACCGTGGAGAGCAGCTGTTCCAGCCCTTTGGCGGGCAGATACTCCGCCTGAACGGGAATGATGATCCTGTTCGCAGCGGCCAGCGCATTGACCGTAAGCATCCCCAACGAGGGCTGACAGTCAATCAGGATATGGGAATATTGTCCCTTCAGTGTGTCCAGATATTGCCGTAAAATCGTTTCACGGCTCATGGCGTTTACCAAAGAAACCTCCATACCGGAAAGCTGAATATCCGCAGGCATCAGGTCAACGCCTTCTGCATGATGCAGAATACCTTCTCCGGGGCGTATAGGCTGATCCATCAGAATTTTGCCCATTGCATCCGACAGTGTAAATGGCAGCTTGTCCGGTTGCGGATTTCCCAAGCTGATTGTCAGGCTTCCTTGTGGGTCCCCGTCGATCAAAAGCACTTTCTTTCCGGCCTGTGCCAGACCTATTCCCAAGTTGGCACAGGTTGTTGTTTTGCCAACGCCGCCTTTCTGGTTGGCAATGGCAATGATTTGTGTATTCAAATAAACCTCCTCCTTCTACAAAAAATATCCCTATTCCGAAAAATAGGGATGAAAAAAGCCGCTTACTCAAATAAATGAATAAACGGCTATGTAAGAAATATTCGATTGTAAGTAAAGTTTTATATCACTGCAAAATACCGAAGTGCATCTTTGATTGCTTCTACCTTTTCTGGTGTCGGATGCTTCCTCGGCTGTTTCAATTCTTCTACCGCATTAGGAGCATCATACATTGGCAAGCCTAAATCTCTCTTTACCTCTGCGATATATGCGGTATGTACTTTGAAGCCATATTTAGCTTCTATGTACTCCTTTATCATTTTGTAGGTCACTCGTTCTTTGGGCTTATAGCTTTCCGCTCTTTTAGCAATATTATCAAGTGGAACTTTTCCCTCACCCTCGCCAAACTCAACTTTTACGTTGATATGTCCGTCTGGCTTTTTGTGGGAAAGCAGTACTACCGTCTCCACATGCGGTGTCGTTTTTCACTGCTTTAACAGTACGCGAACCCGCATAGTTACTGAGTTTTTACACCCTTTGACAGGTTGCTAATATCTGCAATCATAAGGTTAAGACATGGCGTACAGACCGTTTGACTTTGTAAACGTGTGGCGGGTACGCCGATATTTTGTAACACTTTTATAATACAAAATTATTCTAAATACTGCTACCATATTTGGTAATATATCAGTACGCCGATTTGTTTTGGGCATTTTTGCGAATGGCATTAACACCCTTTCAATGTTCACTTTTATTGAAACCGATATTTTCCTTTTCCATGTCCTGTTACAGGTACGATTACCTCACTATCAACCAACAGTTTTATTAACTTGGAAGCTCTTGATGGCTTTAATCCAGTAATTTCTTCAACTATCGTTCTTCCGAAACAATTTTCTTTTCCACATTTTGAAAATATTTCTACTGTATGATTTATTGTTTTTTCTGAAATCGTATCTGAGAAAGAAAGTAATTTATTTCGAATGTCCACTTTTGTGCTTTCAATGTCCACTTCTCCACTCTTAATGTCCACTTTTACTCTTTCAATGTCCACTTCTGCAAACCTTCCACTAATGTGCATCGTACGATTATGAAGTTCATTCTTCTCATCCAACAATAAATTTCTTAAAAACAATTCCAAATACTCGGTTGTTTCATGAACACCATTTTTCAAATCGTTATAATTGGCCCTAACAAGTGCATTTCTAAAATACCATGCATTCTCCGCAAAAATGTCGTTAGTTGCATCAAATCCAAGTGTTCTAAGATACTTAATAAAAAATACTGCCGTAGTTCGTGTGTTTCCCTCTCCGAATACATGTATCTGCCATAATCTTGATACAAAAAACGCCAGGTGGTGAATAATTTCTTCCATGCTCAAGTTTTTATAACTAAACTTCTTTTCCTCTGCAAAATCATAGTCCAAGGTTACGCGAAGTTCTGATGCACTTCCATAAAGAACCGTTGCTCCATTCAGCACCCATTCCTTTTTTGTAATATTATAATCTCTCAGTTTTCCTGCATGTCCATAAATCCCAGCAAACAACTTTTTATGAATAGAGATATACTCATTCGGAGTAAAACTAAATGCTTTCTCCGATAAAATTTTTGCAATTCTAACAGCAACTTTGTCGGCCTCTTCCGTACGGTCGTCTGTATCTGCTTTTGGATTTTCTTCATAATACGTATTTAGAAGTTCCTGCGCTTCATCAATCGAAATATCACCTTCAATATTCTTTATTGCAGTATCAATCAAATACTTCGAAGGCTTTAATCCATCCACTGCTTGAAGTCCGATAGCTGTATGCCAGGCGTAACCTTTGTCTCTTTTACTTGGTTCTGATTGCCTTATATACTCTTTAAAAGGATCTTTATCCATCAAATTGCCTCCATTCATTTTTACCAATACCAGCTCTTTCTGATACTGTCTTGCAAAGATTTTTCCTTTTCTTCAGCACTTTTTTCATGCTGACGTTTTCCCAGATATTCATCCTCAGTCTCTATAGACGGATCATACCAGTCAGCTTTCTTCAGCGCCCATTCAATCCATTCTGGAGTAATATCTTCATTTCCACTATCTATCATAGCCTGAATATATTCTCTTATTTCCTTTGCAATTCTATAGTCTTCAGCTTTGTTTACAAGTTCTTTTACAAGACGAATTTCTTGTTCTTTTCTTTGTCTATTTTCTTCTCTACATCTCGCTTCTTCAACTCTCTTACGTTCTGACTCTTCACGTGCTTCTCGTACAATTCTATTCTCTTCTGCCTTCTCATACAGGGTAACCAAAATATCACCCAGTCTATCTTCTAATTTTTCAGAATCGTTATCTCTAATGTAGCTTCGCTCCCCAAACTCAATACGAAGTTTACCATTATATACCTTGTCATATTTTCTAATTTGCGGTTTTGAAGCCCATCTATGATTTTTGATATCATCATTATACTTTACGAGCTCCTGTGCCTCTTGCTTAGTCATTTCATGCTTTACTTGGTCTTGACTCTCAACCATACGAAATCTAACAATATCATCTCTAATTTTCACAGACAAATCACTATTAATACTTCCACCTAAAGATTCAATTGATTTGAATACGGTATCTAATATAGCAATTGCACGTGACATACACTCATCAGACATTTCCTTAAAGAATGCAGGTTCGTTTTCTGGTTTATTATGTCTTGGATTATAGTATGGTCTACTCTGTGCTTCTTTCAGTTTTGACTTATAATCTGCAATATCCTTCTTGTATTGGACCAACATTTTATGCAATCGTGTACTTTGACTTATCTGCAGATTGCATGCATATTCTAATACTTTATTTCTTTCCGTCTCATCCAAATAATCAAGAATTCCATCCGGCCACTTAGGTATATTCTCCATTTTTTTCTGTGATAAATCTTCCTCGACTGCTACGTCCAATTCTTCTGTTACGTCAGTATGCACTTTCTCTACTACTTCTGCCTTAGCTTTCCGAATACGCTTAACAACCGCGTCTTTCGTTATCAATGAAATTTCTGTATCTTCCAATCCAGAAAATTCTACAATCTCATTCGATACATCTTTTCCCATATTCTTCTTAGTCCAATAACCAGAAGAAGGAAAAGATATATTTTCTACTTTACAAGTTGCTATCAGTTTACCATAATTCAAGTTATATTTTCTGGCTACCCCTGCAACTGAAAGAGCCCATATTTCATCATAGAGCTGCTTACGAGTCAATTTAACTATTCCTTTTTCATTCTCCATCCTGGCAGCTCCTTTCCTGCATATTTTTTGTCAACATCTTTGTATTTTCCCAGCGAAAACGCATATTCATAAAGCTCTAATCCTGCTGATCCTCGTTTTCGCTTAATAGAAAAACCAAATCTTTTTTCATTTCTTCAAACTGTTCTATTATAGTATTTAGACTCTTTTCTATATTTTGAACTTGTACTTCTGATGTTTTCCCATACTTATATGCAATCAATCTCTCACCAATTATGTGATAGGACCAACTCTCAGAATATGTTCTATCTCTTTCTTCATTGTGAATTGCAAAACCGATCGGTAAAAGATCATTTCTCATGCCGATACTAACCGCCATAGGGGATATGCCTAGGTAATCTGCCGCTATCTTACATGTTATTTTACTCATATTTCTAATATCTTCATCTGTATATTTAGGCATAATTTATCTCCTTTAATAAAAATATTTTTCCGCCCTGAACAAGAAAAACTTTTTAAGCTATAAGTAAGTCGCCTTAATCTAAAAAATCAAACTGAGATGCTTTTGATGCAGTTTTGAACCCATCATTTCTATCATGCTTTCCTTCTTCGTTTATTTCTGTTAATATATCTTTAATTTTACTTAGGCCACTTATCTTAAATTGGTATACGGTAAACTATCCGTACTGCTCTAACTTTAAGCCGCCGTTTCCGGCGGCAAGATTTTAAATATTAGTTGCTTTTGTTTTGCTCCGGCATATTGCTGGAAGTTTTTCAGACCATGGCAGGATATCATCTATAAAACTATATTCCCTGTCATCCTGGTGGTCCTTCAATACAGTCAGGACATGTTCAAGATACCGGAAAGGATTCAGATTGTTAGCTTTTGCCGTTTCTGTGATGCTGTAGATAATCCCATCCAGAGTCTTTCCTCTGGAAAGCTGATTTTTAATCTGGATCTCTTTTGCCCATGCAAAGAAGGCCTCTACAAGAGGTCTGATATTGGCCTGACGGTACATCTTTCTGACTTTTGCAGGCTGTCCCTCCATCTGGTTGTCCAGATGATAGATTGCTGCGATCCGGCTGACTGCTTCGTAAGCTACAGTCTCTTTCGCATTTTTCTGTGCTGCTTTCGGCAGGGCTTTCAATGCCTCCGCAAACCTGCGCCTTGCATGTGACCAGCAGCCGGCAAAGACGATGTCTGGATTTTCCCTGTCCAGCTTCCTGTATGCAGAGTAACCGTCGCATACTACGATCCCTTTAAAATCCTTCAGGAATTCTTCCGGATGGTCCGCTTTTATGATTGTCTGGTTGTCCTTACCAGCGTAGACTGCCACATGATGTTCTTCAACAGTATAGACTGCCGGCTGCACACGTACCCTTTTATATATCTCGTCTGGAAGCTGTTTCCATCCATCTGTGCCAAAGACATCCTGGAGTTTTTCTTCTGACAGGGTATGGACGATCACTTCAATCGGAAGATCTTTTAGATCTGCCTCCCGTTTTCCTTTATTTTTACGACGCGGCTGTATCACATCTTCCTCAACAGGCTCAACCACATACAGTGTTTCCGTAAGTGCTTCAGCCTCATTAAATATAAGCTCCAGTTCCAGCTGTCCTGAGATCGTTTCCAGTTTTTCGGAAGAACGGCCGTAACGCTTAGTGTTTGCGTCAGCGATCTGCTCGATCAGGCGCTCCACCGATAGAATTTATGCCATTTCGTGTACAATACAAAATTATGCTTTCTGGGAAATGATACTATCGTCGTCATCATTAATATGAAAATCCTCTAATGCTGCTCGTGAAAATACATAACGTCCTATATTACGATAGAGAGCTGTTTGGAGGTCTTCTGTATAGAATTTATTTCCACGCACAGCCAAATAGAATAGGTGTAGTTCTTCGTTGTTACTAATTCCAAGTTTTTCATTATGTACTACTTCATTGAAGATTCCATCTAACGATTTCTTCTTCAACGTACGTGATATATCTTCTACCATAATGACCTCCTAACTTTTATTTCTCTATTTTGTATTCTGTTTTAGATTCAGCAACCATAAGTGTTGGTGTATCTACATTTTGATACGATGTAACTTTCCCAGTTGTCGGCGCCTCATATGTGTTTCCTTCTTTGTTATAGGTCAAATTAAATACCAAATCCGACAACCATTTTTTAAATGATGGATTATCTTGATATTGCTTAAATATCTCCATATTATCTGCCATTATTGAAAAGATCACTTGTAAGAATCTCTTTCCAAAGGTAGTCTGTTTTTAAACCATTAGGATTAGGTGGATTACCTGCACCATCGTTATAACCTTTATCAAAAGGCAAGAACCAACTATCTTGAGCTGCAAGTTTGGTGCAAAACTTAACTCGGTCGTCATCCACAGCAAAATGAACCATGCAACGTTTGAAAGAAAAAATCTGTTCTTTTGGACTGCGGTCATCTTTGTACTGCTGAACGGCATTTTCTACATTCTGTTTGGTCAGTTGATTCTTAAGCTCGAAAGTAATTACAGGCAGACCATTGATGAATATGCAAAGATCAAGAGCCAGTTTTCCTGCATCGATAGAGTAGCGAAGCTGTCTTGTAACGCTGAATATATTCTTGGCATAAAGCGCCTTCGCCGTATCATTATTTTCATTCGGTGTCAGATAGAACATAATGAGGTCAGCTGGATACACCTTGATTCCGTTGCGAAGAACATCGATGATTCCACGTTTGGCAAGTTCACCCTGGAGGCGATTCAAGAATGTTCTCTTTTTCTGCTCACTCTTAAAGACTGCCAGCTTTTCCATCTCATCCGGCTGAGTGTCAGCAAGGAAGCGGAAAAGGCGTGTTTCGTCTATAGCATACTCTTTGTTGTAGTCTGCATTTGTACCTTGCTCGTAGCCATTATGCTTAACAAGCCAATCAACGATTATTGTTTCTAAACCGTCTTCTTTGGTATTTGAAAATTGCATACTTAATCCTCCTGTTCCCCATCACCATCAAGATCCGCATCTTCAGAATCACTGTCGGCAGATTCCTCTGTAAATTCATATTCTGGTATTTCTATATCACGAACATCAATTTTGCCAGTAACTGTGTCTGCGATAATCTTTGTCTTATATTCCTCTAATACCTCAACTTCCGCAGTTAGCTTTTCAATGGCGTTATTGTATGTTGGTAATGTATTTTTTATATGTTCTACGATGACATTTTGTTCGTCGGCGGGAGGAATAATAAAAGGAATTTCCTTCATCTTATCCATCTGCAAATCCCACTGTCCCACACGAATACCATCGGATGCCTGCGCAAAGAAATTCACATACACTTTGCTACGGATAGCATAGTGAAAGTACTCCAAATTATCAAAAGCGACATCAAAGATGAAGTAAGCAGGGCTGACGATTCCAGTATAGTCTGAAATTCCATAGGAACCTTGCCATGCTTTCATTTTGTTCATGGCGAATTGTCCTTTTTTCACAACCTTATATCCGCTCAAATCGTCTGGAATAAAATTGTGATTGGACTCTGTATCTTCAACATCTCGCAGTATGACGCCCTGTTCGCGGACAACGGACAGCAGCGGAAGCTCGGGATGATTTTTCACGCTGATAGAGTGCAAGATTTGCCGTAATTTCATAATCTGCCAA
>ENA-ORRA01001576-ORRA01001576.1-human-gut-metagenome-genome-assembly--contig:-NODE-1576-length-14965-cov-2.976727_pt1 | contig 14965 bp, 14 predicted proteins | sample MGYA00242169_ERZ509122 | MGnify/ENA primary metagenome ERZ509122 (study PRJEB26280, sample SAMEA2338650) | human gut metagenome | biome: human gut; feature: human-associated habitat; material: faeces...
CCTGGCTGCCACAATAGAAGTGGCAAGTTCCGGAAGAGACGTTCCGGCGGCCACCAAAGTCAAGCCCACTACCGTTTCGCTTACTCCCATACTGAGCGCAATCTCTGTAGCCGCATCCACAAATAAGTTTCCTCCGAACACAAGACCGGCCAATCCCAATATGACATAAAGGAATATACGACCGTAGGACATCGGAGCTATTTGCAAGGCCTGCGGCTGCTCGCCCGCACCGTCTTTGTTACGGGCGATGGAAAACGTATAGAACATAAATACAGCAAAGAGACCTAACAGCATCAATCCGTCGGTACGCGAAATCAGATTCTCAAATTGCCCGCCGTCCAACACCGCATCCAATGATACGACGATAAGGGACAACGTGGCTAAAATAGCAAACGGAATGTCTTTGTGAATAGTAGACTTGCTAATGACAATGGGACTGACCAAAGCCGAACACCCCACAATCATCAATACATTAAATGTGTTGCTTCCCACTATATTACCGATAGAAATCTCACTGCTTCCTTTCAACGCCGACATAAAACTGGTCACAAACTCCGGCAACGACGTCCCAAAGGCCACTACCGTCAAGCCTATCACCATTTCAGTCACGTTGAACCGCCGCGCCAAACCGGTCGCCCCGTCCGTCAACTTGTCGGCACCGAGCAATACAAGCGCGATACCGACTACAAGTAATACCACTGTTAAAAACATACCCTCGGCTTTTTAGTCCCGACGACCGAGGAAGATCATGACATAATATAATAAGGTGGCCAAAGAACCTAAAGCCGCTACGACATAAGTATACGCGGCAGAACGGAGAGCCGATACGGCAGCCCCATAATTCCGGTTATTCGTCACACCAGCCTCGCTCAGCCATTTGACGGCACGCCGGCTTGCATCGATTTCTACCGGCAAGGTAATAAAGCTGAACAAGGTCGTGGCAGCGAACAAGATGATTCCGAACAACATGATTTGAGGGAACACATTCAGCGTAAACATCCCGATGAGCAATACCCACATCATCCAATTGGAAGCAAAAGAAATGACCGGCACCAGACTACTCCTCATCTTCAACGGAGCATAAGCATGAGCGTGCTGCACGGCGTGGCCGCATTCGTGTGCAGCTACCGCTGCCACACTACACGTATCGTACACATCCTCACTCAAATTGACCGTCTTGTTGGCCGGATTGTAGTGATCGGTCAGCGACCCCGACGTACTTACCACTTCCACGTCATATATCCCGTTGTCATGCAACATCTTCACGGCGATATCACGTCCGGTCAATCCTCCGTCGATAGGAATTTTCGAATACTTTTCGAACTTGTTCTTCAAATTAGCCTGTACCAACCAACTGGCCAAGGCAATACCGATAAAAAGAATCCAATACATATTATATTTATTAAATGGTTTTGTAAAAACAACGCTTCAAACATCATGCCAACGCACGCAAAAATAGCGAAGAAATGTCGAATACGATAAATAAAACAAGAATAAGACCGGTCTTTTTTGAATAATTAGTATATTTGTAAGTCAGTATTCACAAATAAGCATAAAACACATGAGAAAAGGTCTGATATACCCTCTGCTTTCAATGGCAGTCGCTGCAAGTCTCTTGGCGGGATGTACCGGTGGGCAACAAAGCAAAGACTATATGGAGGAGAATGATTCTGTGACGGTTTATCCACCCGACACGGCTTTCTACGGTCATTTGGGAGAAGGCACGGGAATGAGCAGTCTTGAGCTTATTACCGACGACGGCGACACACTGGCGTTAAACAAAACCAACGAAAAAACAGGGGAACCGGGACGTATATTGGGCGAAATAGCGAACTACACCGACCAATATGCCATTACGACGTGCGACGACAACCAAAGTGTAAACGTGGCCCTGAACATCAACCAACTCGCACAAAGGAAATGGCAATCGGACACTGACAAACAACACGGATTCCAATTGGAGATGAACGGTAAAGCCCGGTCTTTAGCCACCGGCCCATATAAGTACAACCAATGGAGTCTGTACAACTGCAAATTAATTCTGTTACGGGAAAGCGAAGGCATACACGGAGCAGAAACGAGAAACGACACACTGGATATTTTGAAACTGACACCGGACTCTTTGGTGCTGCAAAGTAGCCGCACGAGCATTCCCGAGAAGTTCCATCGCATATCATAAAAGAGTATTATGGCTGGCAATAAAGACAAAATGGTAAAGTGCTACAACTGTAAGCACGGCAAATACATGCAATGGATGAAAAACCCCATTATCTGTGAATGCAACTGGACCGGCGAACGCTACGTGGCCGAAGCCAAACGGCTGTGCAGCCGCTTCGAAGAAAATACAAGCCGGGAAACTCCCGAAATCACACATTACGATCATTATTAGAAAGTTTCCCGGTTGTAATGAGTAGCCAGCCTTATTTGACGGCCACGCATTCCACTTCCACCAACGCACCTTTAGGCAATGCCTTTACGGCAACTGCCGAACGTGCAGGAAAAGGTTCTTTAAAGAAAGTGGAATATACTTCGTTCATAGCGGCAAAATCTGCCATATCTGCCAAAAAGACCGTAGTCTTGACCACATGCGACAAGTCGATGCCGGCTTCCGCCATGATATGGGCGGCATTTGTCAACGCCTGACGCGTCTGCTCTTTGATACCGCCTTCGACAAATTCCCCGGTAGCCGGATCAATAGGTATCTGGCCGGAAGCAAAAATCCATTCACTTCAATGGCCTGACTGTAAGGGCCGATGGCAGCAGGTGCCGATTTCGTGTGTAAAGCTTTCATAAAATCTTTTTTTATTTATATTAGTTTTAAACCTGCATTCTTCAATGCAAGCTGGAGTTCCTGTACATGTTCCGCATTACGGGTTTCCACCTGGACACGCAACCAACAGGCCGTGACGTTGGACGTATCATCATTCCGCTCATGATACACGCTGATGATATTCGCCCCCACCGACGCGGCAATCTGACTGACCACAAACAACTGCCCCGGCTTATCGTCCAGTTCCACGCAAAAGGTGTATATCCGCCCGCTTTTGGAAAGCCCACGGTTAATCACGCGGCTCAATATCGTCACATCGATATTTCCGCCGCTCACTACACAAACGGTCTTGCACCCTTTTACGGGCACCTTGTTGAACATGGCGGCAGCCACGCTGACGGCTCCGGCTCCTTCCGCAATCAGTTTATGCTGTTCTATCAAAGCCAGAATCGCGGCACATATCTCATCTTCCGTCACCGTCACGACCCCGTCGAGATACTGTTTGCACGTCCGGTAAGTAAGCTCCCCCGGCTCTTTCACCGCTATCCCGTCAGCAATCGTAGACACAGCGTCCAGGCATTCTATCTTCTGGTGCTCGAGGCTCTGCAACATGCCGGGCGCCCCACAGGCCTGCACGCCATACACCTTTATTTTCGGATTCAAAGTCTTGATGGCAAAGGCGATCCCACTGGCCAACCCTCCGCCTCCTATCGGTACAATCACCGTATCCACGTCCGGCAACTGTTCAATCAGCTCCAAACCGATCGTTCCTTGTCCGGCTATCACCCTCTCGTCGTCGAAAGGTTGTATGAAGGTGTACCCGAATTCATCACGCAGTTCCAAAGCCTTACGGTAGGCGTCATCGTATACGCCGGGTACCAAACAAATGTCGGCTCCCAACCGACGTGTGGCCTCCACCTTGCTGATCGGTGCCCCTTCGGGTAAGCAGATCAAAGATTTAATACCGTATTTGGCGGCCCCGAGCGCCACTCCCTGAGCATGGTTCCCAGCCGAACAGGCAATCACGCCCTTGGCCTTCTCCTCATCGCCCAACTGCGATATCTTATAACAAGCTCCCCTCAGCTTGAAAGAGCCGGTCACCTGCAAATTTTCGGGTTTCAGGTAAATCTCACTTTCCTGATTGATTTTGGGTGCATAAATCAAATCCGTCCGACGCACCACATTGCTCAAGACATACCTGGCCCTGTAAAAATCATCCAAATTCAACATAGTCGTATTTTTATATGCAAAAGTGCAAAAAAGAATTCAAACCACCTCTTTTCCGCGCACTTTTTCTGTTTCCCCCGACAAGTATTCTTCGTGAAAAAACATAATTAATCAGAAAATCCATTTTCAACCATTGTTTTTTCTCACAAATGGTCTTTACGGCACAATTTTTTTTGTATTTTTGCGCAAGATTATTCGACTCAAATTAAAAGAACAAAATTTGTTGAATCAGCTAAAAGAAGGATAAAAATGAAATTTACAAAAATTGCAACGGTTCTTGGTTTAACGGCTGTTTGTGTACCAACTATGGCTCAATACGAAGGAACGAGAGTGTACGACCGTATTGGACATGGGCAAGACAGTATCACGACCTTAGGTAATATCGTAGCCTACAAAGACAGCTACAAAGCCCAGGATTACGTAGGGGCATACGAGCCCTGGAAAGCCGTGTTCACGATGGCTCCGTGCGCCGAAGTGAGCACGTATGCCTATGGTGCCATGATTCTGGCCAACGTACTGGTCAAAGAGCAGGACATGACGAAGAAAAAGGCATACTTCAACGAATTGATGAACTTATATGACACGCGTCTGAAGCACATGGATGCCCTCAATTCTTTTACGAAGGCAGACAAGCGTGCCACAAAGGGTGACATCCTGGCCCGTAAGGCTTTCGACTATGCTTACTACGGTGCGGGCGTGGCCGACGGTTATTCGCTGGACAAGGCCTACACCATGTTCCGCGAGGGTATAGACCTTATTAATAAGGATGGCGCCAAAGAGGTTCCCGGTTTCGTATTGGACAAATTCTTTGAAATCTCATATCAAAGATACATGGCCGACTCTACCGCTTTCCGCGAGCAGTTCCTGAAAGATTATATGGAAAGTCGCGAGGCTTGCCAAGGCATGTTGAGCTTGGCCAACGAAGCGACAGACTCCGTGGCGGCTCAAAAGATCGTGGCACAGTACGACCCGACACTGAACCGCATCGAAACCTTGTTTGCCCAATCCAAAGCTGCCGACCGCGAGCAACTTATTGCTATTTTCGGTCCGAAAATCGAAGAAAACAAAACGAATCTGGCTTATCTGAAATCAGCGTTGACCTTATTGGCTGCTAATGATTGCGACGATACCGACATTTATTTCAAGGCAGCAGAATACGCCTACAACATCGAACCGAGCTACGAATCGGCCATCGGTACGGCACAGAAATACTACAAAGACGGAAAAGTGGCCGAATCGGTGCAATATTTTGATAAAGCCCTTGAATTATGCCCCACCGACCAGACTAAAGCGGCCATTGCATTGAAGATTGCCAATGCCGTGTCGAAAACGGGAGACTCCGCCAAGGCATTTTCATATTTGGACAAAGCCGTACAATACAACGCAGGTATCGCAGGGAAAGCTCATTTGGTACGCGCACAGATTCTGGCCTCATCCAAAAACTTCTCAGAGGCTATCTCCTATTGTACGAAAGCAGCTCAGGAAGACGTCAGCATCTCAGGTTCTGCCAATCGTCTGAAAGAGAAGATTCAGGAAGTACAGCGCAAGAATGCAGAGTACGAAAAGGCCAATGCCGAATATAAGGCTCAGAAAGCAAAAATCGAGAAAGAAGAAAACTTCTGGAAAGCCGGAGGCAAATAATAATCTACGGAACTTCATCAAAAAATACTCCGTAAGAGAAGGATATGGCAGGCAGAGGGTCCACAATACCTTTCTGCCTGCTTTCGTTTTCACCCCTAAAGGAAACGGGTACACCTGCCGGACATACACCTCGCAGGGGATACGGGATATAAGGATTTCAGACAAAAAAGTCGCATTCTGCATAGCATTGGTTTTCAACTGATTGAAATGGACAAAAAAATCTCCTGAGAATGAAAAATCAATCTCAGCCAAACGAAAAATCATTCGGCTGAGATTGATTTTTCGTTTGGCGCAGAAAAGAAAACCCTTCTTTGGTGTAAAATAAAACGTACTCCACGATTCGATTTCCCCCTTCACCGCCTGCTGCTCACGAAAGGAAGCCGCCCGCGCCACTCTCAACTTAACTTTTTTTAAAACCAAGACTTATTGTAATTCCCTTTCCGGTGAAAGCGTATGCCGCATTTCTGCCTGAGAAAGCTGTACCCTACACTCCGAAAGCAAAGTTGCGAACGATAAAAAACTGATTATCTGTATTCAAGAAAAAAACTCCCGCATCAAACCGTACGGCAGATATGCCCCGTACATTTTTCCGGAATCAGGTAAAACCCCGCACCTTATCATACTAAAGATGAAAAGTAGTCCCGAAGCCCCTTGATTATATGTTATATAACATAAAAAAGGTATCTCCCATTCCCCTCCCGCCATACTATCTTTGTATGCAAAATACGACAATACGATGAAAAATCCCCTACGCGTCGATGAAATGATCAATCCTCACGTCTCTGTTGACTGTGTCGTATTAGGTTTTGACGGCGAACATCTCAAAGTGCTTCTCGTAAAGCAGACCGGCCACGAAGAAAGCGGCTACTATAATAACATGAAATTGCCGGGCAGTCTGATTTACAATGACGAAGACCTGGACGAGGCGGCACAGCGGGTTCTCTATGAACTGACAGGACTGAATGAGCTTCACCTCATACAGTTCAGGGCGTTCGGTTCTAAAAACCGGACCAACAACCCGAAAGACACCAAATGGCTGGAACGCTTCCACCAATTAAACCAGAAAGTGGAACGCATCGTCACCATCACCTACCTGACGATGGTAAAAATCGACAAGAAACTTACCCATTTGTCCGACCGCTATGAAGCCTGTTGGACGGATATCGATGCGCTCTGCCCTTTGGCTTTCGACCACAACCAGATTATCGGCGAAGCCCTATGGTTCGTGCGGCAATACGTGCAGACGCAGCCCGCTGCCCTGTTCGACCTTCTCCCCAAGAGATTCACCGCAGCCGAACTCCGCACACTTTACGAAACGATATATGACCGGAAATTCGACGTTCGCAATTTCCACAAACGGATTGCCCAAATGAAATATGTGCTTCCTCTGGAAGAATTCCAGACCGGCGTAGCCCACCGGGCCGCGCGGTACTACAAATTCGACCGTAAGTTGTACAACAAACTGCACGGTATGGGCAAGTCGTTCAGTCCGGACGAACATAATGAAATTTATTAATTTAACATCAAACGAATCATCATGAATTTGACACAAGAAGGAGACAGACTGTACTTGTACTCCATTACCACCGTAGCCATCTTGGGCGGACTGTTGTTCGGCTACGACACGGCAGTGATTTCCGGTGCCGAGAAAGGCCTTGAAGCCTTTTTCCTCACCGCGACTGATTTTCAGTATGACAAGGTGATGCACGGCATCACCTCGTCCAGTGCATTGATAGGTTGCGTCATCGGCGGCGCCATATCCGGCTATCTGGCCTCCCGTCTGGGGCGACGCGATTCCCTCCGTCTGGCTTCCGTCATGTTTTTCCTCTCCGCATTGGGTTCCTACTATCCGGAGTTTCTTTTCTTCGAATACGGAAAGGCCAACTGGGACTTGCTGATTGCCTTCAACCTCTATCGTGTGTTGGGCGGAGTCGGCGTCGGACTGGCTTCTGCCGTCTGTCCGATGTATATCGCCGAGATTGCCCCTTCCCACATCCGCGGCACACTGGTGTCGTGCAACCAGTTTGCCATTATCTTCGGCATGCTCGTAGTCTATTTCGTCAACTATATGATTATGGGCGACCATCAGAATCCGGTCATCCTGAAAGACGCCGTAAGCGGTGTGATGTCTGTCAGCCCCGAGTCCGACATGTGGAGCGTGTACGAGGGTTGGCGTTATATGTTCGGGTCCGAAGCCTTCCCGGCCGCCTTGTTTGGCCTGTTGCTGTTCTGCGTACCCAAGACTCCGCGCTATCTGGTGATGTGCGGTGAAGACGAAAGGGCATTTGCCATTTTGGAGAAAATCAATGGCCGCAATGTAGCCGGAAGGGTACTGGAGGAAATCAAACAGACGTCCAAGGAAAAGACTGAAAAGCTATTCACATACGGTGTGGCTGTCATCGTCATCGGCATTCTTCTCTCCGTCTTCCAACAAGCCATCGGCATCAATGCCGTGCTTTACTATGCCCCACGCATATTTGAAAGTGCCGGTGCCGAAGGAGGCGGTATGATGCAGACCGTCATCATGGGTGTGGTCAACATCCTCTTCACTTTGGTAGCCATTTTCACCGTCGACCGTTTCGGACGCAAACCGTTGCTAATCATCGGTTCCATCGGTATGGCTGTCGGTGCCTTTGCCGTAGCCCTTTGCGACCAGATGGGCGTCAAAGGTATCGTTCCGGTTCTGTCCGTCATCGTGTACGCTGCATTCTTCATGATGTCATGGGGGCCGATTTGCTGGGTTCTCATTGCCGAGATCTTCCCCAACACCATCCGAGGAAAAGCCGTGGCCATCGCCGTAGCGTTCCAATGGGTGTTCAACTACTTGGTGTCGTCCACCTTCCCGGCTTTGTACGATTTCAGCCCCATGTTCGCTTACAGCCTGTATGGCATCATCTGTCTGCTTGCAGCCCTGTTCGTCTGGAGGAGCGTGCCCGAAACCAAAGGTAAGACATTGGAGGACATGACGGCACTCTGGAAGAACCGCCTGAAAAAGAAAGCATAAACCTAACGGCGGCTTCTGCCACCAAGGTTCATCCCGTAATAGAAACTCCTCCGGCCGACCACCGCAAAGCGATGTCAGCCGGAGGAGTTTTCTGTTTCAGTTTCTGCCTGGGCTGTCCTCATTCAGGAGTTCCTGAATTTCGCTACCACCCGTTCGTATGTCGGAGCCTCTATTCCCTGTTTCCGGCAGGCATCCAGCATATCGAATAATTGTCCTTGTATTTCAGACTCCCGCCCTTTCTTCAAGTCTTTCTGCAAAGAAGAAGTCGTCTGTGGGTCTAAGGCATCTATGACACGCAGGTTGGCCGCCACAGGGTCTTCCCGGAAACGGATGCCCAAGCGCTCTCCCAACGCCGTGCTCTCCTTCGTCAGGCCGATGAACACGTCCCGTTCCTCGCCTTCTCTCTGTACGGCTCCCATCGGTGCGTCAAAGAAAGCCCCCGTTCCGGCCATCGCGCTGATAAATCCCCATTTGGCAAAAGTATCCCGGTCTATGTCTTCCGAAAGAATCGCTTTCACTCCCGCGTCCGCCAACGTGCGGCGAACGGTTTCGAGTTCTTCCGGAGAAACACCGTCCCCGGGACGTGCCCCAAACACAAGTTTGCACACCTGACCGCTCTGTGTCACCTCGCCCGGAGCCTGGATATACCCTACGATGTAAATGCAACCGTCGATAACCCGTGAGCCCGGACAGGCACGGGCGATTCTGGGCCCCGAACCATACACATTCAGGATGGGCAGCACCACGGTACGCTCACCCGAAGCACGGACGATGCAATCCGCCACGGAATCGACGGAATACCCTTTCACGCAGACCAATATCAGCTCGGCCTTCCCCCGATAAGTTTCGGTCGTAGCCACACCTATCTCTCCCGGACGTTCCTCCGTCCCGTCGTAAACATAACACGGGACGACCTGCTCTCCTTTGATTCCCGAATGGAAACGCAACCCATGCGCCAACATTTTTTCCTTATGCTCCCCACGGGCCACACACGTTACTTCATTCCCGGCCAAGGCCAGCAGAGCAGCCAAAGAGCCGCCCACACCTCCGGCGCCTATCACTAAACATTTCATAATCTCAAACTTACTTTTCCGTATCTTTGATTTCCTTTAATACACGTTCTATCTCGTACGTCAAGTCTTCCGACGTCGCCAAAGGAGAGTCCGTAAAAACCGCCCGAACGACCCGCGACGCATCCACGACATAAATGCGGGGTATGGACGAATAAGCAAACAAATGGTAAACCGTACGGTCGGTCTGTGCGGAAAAAGGTATCGTAAGTCCGTTGTCCGCCCAATACTCTCCGACAGCTAATGCGTCCTGCTCCCGACTGATGGCCATAAAAACCATACGACCGTCCGCTCCGTACCTTTCGTACATTTGTTGTACGAGCGGCAATTCACGGCGACAATCCCCGCACGCCGTATTGAAGAACAATATGAACGAAGGTTGCCCTTGCAAACTTCCGCTCTCCACCGTCCGTCCGTCATTCATCACTACGGTAAATTCCGGCAACATGTCTCCCACTTCCACCGCATCCGGCTGCATGCCGGCATCTTCCTTTTCATTGACGCAAGAAGAAACCAGAGACAGAAATCCTATTATAAAATAACGTACGTACATTTTCATGTCACACTTCCTCACAAAACCTATCGGCAAATATACTATTTTCCGAAAGAAGAAAAAAGCTTTGCATGCAGATATTGAAGAAGCCCGCCCGACAATACCGGGCGGGCTTCACCTGCTCTTGATGTGTCCATTCCGTCCTATCGGACGAATTTCACACTCCTTACCGTCTTTCCGTCCGTCACGCGGACGATGTAAATGCCCGGAGCCAACGGAGCGGTGTGTATCGTATGCGTACCGGTTCCTAATCGGGTACGCATTACCGGACTACCGGCCATCGTGTAAACCGTCATACCGACCGCACTTCCGGACGTAACCGTAATCCCTGAATGTGTCACGTCCACCGTGAATGCCGCATCGCACGCCACAGCCTCGGAAATACTTGTTTCACCTCCGTTGCCAGTCACCTTTTCCAATACGAACGGAAAGTCGGAAGGCATCTTGTCAGCCTGGTCGCAAACCAACGTCTCGCCGTCGGTTTCCCAATAATAAGAACCGTAGCGCTCCGGTGTCCGCACGAAGCATTCCAATTCCTCTCCCCCTACCAACGTATATAAATAGAAGCTACTACGCGCTTTGCTGTAGACACGGTCGGTCAGCGCCCCTTCGTTGTTCAGATAAGCCGAATCATTGTGATTCTGTATTTTATATCGTTCCATGTCGTCCAGCCAAGTGTAATGCCAAATGAAAGCAGTAGAATCCCCTTCTCCTTCCAATGTCTCGAACTTCATCGTACGGCTGTTCAGGTATTTCCCCGTGGCACGGTCTTTCATACGATAGTAACCGTCGTCCAGCGTCCGTCCTTCCTGATACACCTTGACTTCAAAATCAAAATTAGCCTCGTATGTCTTTATGGAAGATGAAGTGTCTATCCAGTCCAAATGGCGGTAGATGGAAGATTGTACGTTCTCAAAAGAAATGGACTCCGTATGCTCGCCGGAACTCCAAGTGTAGACTCCGTTCCGATAACGGACGGAAGTTATCTTACCTTTCATTACCACATCATGCCCTTGTGTGACGATAGCCCGCAAACTCTCCTGCTCTTTCCCGTCCACCGCTAACGTGGGAATTACCACCGAATTCTTAATCATGAATTCCCGGCTTATCTCCACGCCGGACTCATTGGTCAGCACCACCTTGAAAGTCTGGTCGGAATTCCCTTGCCGGAATGTATAAGAACCACCGGAGCCCAACAGCTTCCCCTGACTGTCATACCATCTGGTGGAAGCCACATAGTTCCAATTGGCATAATCAGCCCCAAGGGTCACGTCCCTTCCGTTGACGGCACTGAACTCGCTCGTCTGGTTCATGCGTACCCCGTCGTACTCTATCCACGGGGTCAACGTGGCACGAATGCCCTCTCCATATACGGAAATGCAAAACATCTGCACACTCTTCACCCCCTGCGTATTGGTGTAAAACAAACGATAAACACCCGAAGCATCGGCCGTAATGTCGCGGCTCGCCCCTTTCATGCCGTCTTCCCATTCCCAGTTTCCCGTGTCGGTTTCACCATCAGGTAATACAGCCCGCAAGGTTAACGGCGTACCCTTCTTCACTTCTTTCATCTCGGCGTATGGGCGTACAGCACCGTCTTGTACGATTTCCGGAGAAAGCACGGTGGGCTTCCTCTCCTCCGTCACCGCCTCGTCCGCATGCATCAGCGTCCCGAATCCCGTATGGTCGAAACCGCCGCTATTCGTACCGTAGGAACCTCCCCCGGCCTCTATCCCCACAATCTTGGACATCCGCGTGCAGTACTCCATTGGCATTCCCATACGGTTCTGATAATGATTGATGAACAACTGCCATATCGGCCGCCATTGTCCGCGCCCCGTACCGCTCAATCCACCCATCCACCAATTCTGAGTGTAAGGAATATCGGCGGGGTCTACTTGATTGCAGTTGTACATAGCCACATATTCCGCCGCACCGGCCACCATGGTCTGCCCCGCCTCACCCGGAATCAAAGGGTTATATAAGTTACAAAAGGCATTGTCTCCCTGATTATAGGCCGACTGAAGGGCGTATGACAACAAGCCCAACGCCGCCATGGCATGCCCCTGGTCACGGCCGCTTTCCTGCATCTGGTTTAAGTATCCGAACGGACCACGGGTATCCTCATGAAACCAAGGAATGAGCCCCCATCCGTAACCACACATACCTTGGTCTTGCTTCACAGGATGACTGTCACCCACATAAAGCGATTCATTGCCCGGCCCTTCTTTTATCCAGTACATACCGTAATTATAAATGTCCGGCAAATCGGCGAAGATGCCCAGCGACACACAGAAAAGAGCATTTCCCAATCCCCAATTACTGTGATAATGATACCAGTTACCTTCGCGCACTACGGTATCGTGCCGACGTTCCAGAAAGTCTTGTGCCGTAGTGAACCACACGTCGATCATCCACTGCTTGAAGCGTTCGAAATCCTCTTTCTCCCACTTCTCGTAATCACGCATCAACTCGGCCGCATTCAGAAATTGGTAACCGATAAAGCCGGGCACCAAGGACTGGTTCGTATTCCCACCGATTCCTTTGGTAATCGCTACGTACTGGTTCAACACATAAACAGCCCGTTCCGCCCATTGCGCCTCGCCTGTAATTTTCCAAAGCAAGGCACACTGGTAAGCCTTGGCCGCATTGCGATAGGCGTTCATGTAGTTTTCGTCACCGGCAATTCCACGTTTGATATATTCCGTCACTCCCCAAATGTCGTTCACTGCCTTGTTGGCCACCCAACTGTTCTTCAACACCTCAAAAGCCTGTAGCGTCTGGGCGTCGTGCTCTGCCAGGCGTTTCTTGATTTGGTCAAAGTCATTCTGACTGTGCAAAAGCCCCGGATGGACGAATGCCCCCTGGGCATATACCCCGCCCCCTCCGATGCTGAAAAACAAAGCCACCGTAAAAAGAGATAGTTTTTTCATAAATGATAAATATTGGTTTCCGTTCTTATTTTCAATGCTTTCTACACGGTTTACGAACGTCTGCCGGAAAATCCGCAAAAACACACATTATTTAACTATTCAGAACACCTATCAACCCATCGGAAACAGGAGGTACAAAAAAAGCCGCCCGACGGAATAAACTCTCCGACAGGCGGCTGCATACGATTCAATCCGCTATCTGCTTAATAGCGGATATCCAACTCTTTCAAAATAGACGAGATTTTCTCCATCGTGGTCAACCGTGTAGGCACCAAAGGCAGACGAAGTTGGTTCTCAATCATTCCCATGGCATGGAGCATGGCTTTTACGCCGGCCGGATTGCCATCTACAAACAACAATTTGAACAAATCCGAGAACTTGTGGTGAATGATACGGGCATGCTCGTAATCTCCGTTCAGTGCCATGCGGACCATACGGCTGAATTCGGCGGGCAAAGCATTGCCTATCACTGAAATCACACCTACCGCCCCCATCGTAATCAGCGGATAAGTGATGCCGTCATCCCCTGAAAGGACATCGAAGTCGCGAGGCTTGTTTTTTATCACATCCTCCAACTGGGTCATATTCCCACTGGCCTCCTTGACGGCCACTATATTCTCGAAATCACGGGCCAAGCGCAATGTCGTCTCCGCACTCATGTTGACTCCCGTACGCCCCGGTACGTTATACAACACGACCGGCACGGGCGAAGCCTCCGCTATGGCTTTGAAATGCTGGTACAACCCCTCCTGCGAAGGCTTGTTATAATAAGGACAAACCGACAAGATACCGTCGATGCCGCTCCAATCCCCTTCCTTCAGGTCTTTAACTACTGCTGCCGTGTTATTCCCGCCACATCCCATCAACAAAGGAACACGGCCGGCTACACGCTCCACAAGCATCTTTTTCAATATCTTCTTCTCGTCAGCCGAGAGGCAAGGTGTTTCGGCCGTCGTTCCCATAATACACAGGAAATCCACGCCATTCCGTATCTGATATTCTACCAGACGGGTCAACGCCTCATAGTCCACTTCACCATCCGATTTAAAAGGAGTTATCAAAGCAATTCCCAACCCCTTGAACTTATTTTGTGCCATAGTTTAAGTAGTTCTATCTATTTCGCGACAAAAATACAAATAAAATCCCATAATGCAAACAATCTTTCACGATTCTATCTTTTTCAAGAACTCTTCTTCCGAGAGGATAGGGATACCCAATTTACCGGCTTTCTCCAGTTTGGCCGGTCCCATGTTGGCTCCGGCCAGCACGAAAGAAGTCTTCGAAGAGATGCTGCCCACATTTTTTCCACCGTGCTGTTCTATCATGGCTTTATATTCGTCGCGCGAATGAAGCGAGAACACCCCGCTCACCACAATACTCTGCCCGGACAACTTGTCGGAATGACTGCTCAATTCTTCGTCGGAAAGCTCCATCCGGACTCCTTTTTCCCGCAAACGGCGCACCAAATCGCGGTTGGCTTCGTTTGCAAAATAGCGGATCACGCTCTCGGCTATCACCACACCGATTCCGTTGATCTGCAACATGTCCTCCAACGATGCCGAGGCCAGCGCGTCCATCGACTTGAAATGGCGTGCCAAGGCTTTAGCCGCAATTTCACCGACAAAACGTATGCCCAAGGCAAACACCACGCGTTCGAAAGGAACTTCTACGGAGTCGGCAATCGAGCGGACTATCTTTTGCGCGGATTTCTCGCGCGTGCCGTCCTCGCCGTTAATCTGCTGCACCTGTATATCGTACAGGTCGGCC
>ENA-ORRA01001610-ORRA01001610.1-human-gut-metagenome-genome-assembly--contig:-NODE-1610-length-14752-cov-4.250459_pt1 | contig 14752 bp, 9 predicted proteins | sample MGYA00242169_ERZ509122 | MGnify/ENA primary metagenome ERZ509122 (study PRJEB26280, sample SAMEA2338650) | human gut metagenome | biome: human gut; feature: human-associated habitat; material: faeces...
GGACGGCAAAGGCCTCCCGGCAGACACTCGCACGCCTGCCCAGAAGGCAGCCCTCACGCAGTTGTTGCAAGAGCTGGGCCGCCACTTCCCGGCAGCCCTCACCGTAGGACACCGCGACTTGAACCCCCAAAAGGCCTGTCCTTCGTTCGACGCAGCGAAAGAATACAAGAAAGACGCACCCCGTGGGAGGCCCTGAGGCCTCCGCGGGAGTGCGTCTCATTTACGCGGTGTTGTTATTGTGCGCGTTTTCCCTATTCTATTTTCCAGCCGGAGTCTCTTCACCGACTTTCAACGGGGTGATGTTATTCTCGGCCCCCGGATAGCCGATGTTCTGGTTGATAACGCCACCGGTGTTAGTCGTGATCGCATTATAGGGGACAGGCCATAGCACATGATGGACGCTGATGCGGTATTTACCGTTGGCAACCTCAGTCCCGTCACGGAAGAAGTTATTGACCGTCATCATCCAGTCATACCAGAAGTTATAACCAGTCTCTTTCACATTCGAGCCTGTTCCACCGGGACCGGAGAAGTTATCCAACTTATATACACGGCCACCGAATACCTCACAAGGTTTACCGGTCTTAGCATAAATATAAGAAATACGAACCAGCTCGATATGACGGCATTCCTCGTAATACAACTCACGGGCACGTTCAGCCAAGATAGCGCCGATATTGATTTCAGATCCATTCAGCGGTTCAGCTCCTGCACGTTCGCGAACGACGTTCAGCATGTTGGCCGCTTCCTGCAATTGATCTTTCCAATAATAACATTCGCCCATCAAGAGGTAGACTTCGGCTGAACGATAAATATACCAAGCAGTCTCGCCACCGCTACGATCAGTATCCTTCGTAGGATCCGGAACAAACAACTTATAATGCGGCCATGAGAACCAGCAACGTACCGAATCAGACACGCTCATATTGGTCGGGCGAACCAAATGTTTTCCATACCATTCGGATTTACCTTTCAAGCCCGGGTCATTATAATACAAATCGGTCATACGGCGCCAACTACCCGATGCGTTAGGACTGCGAAGGTCGTTTTTTTCTTTTTCACCCCAAATGTCATATTGCAGGTAGTTGTTGGCACGACAGGAACCGATGCCACGACCGACATGCAAGTCGTTATCGATTTCCGTACCTTTATCAGCTGCCGCAGGTGAAATAGCCGTACCGGTCTTCCCGTCAGGGGTGACGATAGCCGCACCTTTCGCCCAATAGGGAGTCGCATTACGCATGGTCTGGATTCTGTCACGACCTTCCACGTCCGGATAAGACACGACATACATCAAACCTTCTGTGTTCGACATGTCCATCTTCGCCTCTACACTGTGCAAGTCGTGCATCAAATTCGTGTTCGGCTTGTTCTTGTTCGAGGTGAAACGAGCTGTCATCAACGGATGGTTGGCGACAATCTCTTTACCGATCTCGATAGCACGGTCAAAGTCACCCAAACACATCGCGACTTTCATCAGCAAGACACCGCAGGCAGCTTTAGAAGTTCTTCCACGATCCACCTTTTCCGGAACCCATTCATAAGCAAATTCCAAATCTTTTTTCAATTGCTCCAAAATGCTCCAACGGTCATGAGAGTAGAAATCCAATTTCGGTTCCGTATATTCCCGATCCAGAAAGGGAACATTTCCGAATTGGTGGGTCAACTTATAATAGCGGTAAGCCCGTTGAAAATAGGCAGTACCCAAAACAGCATTCCGTTCCGCTTCATCCTTGTAGGTTCCAGCATCGATACGCGACAATACGATATTGGCATATTTGATTCCCTTGAAACCCTCATCCCAATACCATTGCATCTTGTTTTTAGCATCATTTTTGGTTTGGGTAGGAAGCATATAGTTGTCAAAATCGACCAAAGCACCGCTTTCGTCGGTCTTTCCGTTCACGGCAACGTCAGAAGTATAATATTCGGTCAAAATCGGTGACTGGTCTCCGAAAAACTCATGACGCATATTACGCTCACAAGCTACAATAGCCGAATACATGCCCTCTGCATCCACGTAGGTGTTTTCAGGCGTATAAAAAGAGAGAGGTTTCGGATCCAGCCAGCTCTCTTTACAGCCGGTCGTCAACAAAGGCAACAAGGCCAATGCTCCGATGATATATTTTTGTTTGTTGTTCTTCATATTCTTTCGTCTTTATCAAAGAGTGAAATTAAAACTTATATTATAAGATCTCATACCATATGCTCCATCGTCACGATTCTTTTTCGTTGCTTCAACATCAAAGTAATCCCAACCGGTTATGGTGAACGGATTACGTGCCGTAAGAGAGATGCGCATATTCTGCACTTTGAATTTCTTCAGGAAATCCTTGGGTACTGCATATGACAAAGAGATATTATCCATACGGACGAACGTTTTCTTCTTATAATAGTTGGCAAACCGGTACGAACCGATACGTCCGTATTCATTCGTCGGATTTTCAGGAGTCCAACGAGGTTGGTCGTACGTAGAATAACGGTCAAACATACCACCGCTATTGGATGCATGGTTATAATAATCATAATGGCCTATATCGGAATAAAGCATGAAAGACAGACTGAAGTCCTTATAGATGAATTCATTTCTCCAAGACCAAAAGAAACGCGGTGTCTTATAGCCTTGGAACGTCTTATCATCGTCATCAAGCACACCGTTGCCATCCTGGTCTATGAAACGGAAGTCACCCGGTTTGCAACCATACTTAGAAGCTTCTTCTTCCTGTCCCAGCTGCCACACGCCTCCGAACTCATAATCCCAGATCTGATCCGGATCATGGCCAATAAACCACCCGTTCTTCGGGTCATCTTTTTCCTTTTGGCCGATCACATTGCCATTTTCATCCAGAACATCCTCCATGTCGCCGTACAGGCTTTTCAACTTGCGACGGTTGAAAGAAAAACTACCGGAAGAGGTCCACGTGAAGTCGTTCGTACGGATAATATCACCGTTCAATGACAACTCGAAACCTTTATTCGCCAATTTACCCAAATTGGCTTTTACACTAGCAAATCCCAAAATAGAAGGCAGGGCACGGTCGACCAGCAAATCAGTCGTCTCGGTCATATAGGTTTCCATAGAACCTCTCAAACGATCATTGAATAAAGAAAAGTCCAAACCGATGTTGTAGGATGACGTACGTTCCCATTTCAATCCTTTATTGGCCATACGATCCACATAAATCTGAGAAGTGACATAAATATTGCCATTCTGATCGATATAAGGATGCAAACCGGAATTCAATTTGGCCAATGCATCATACTGGCCGATGTCGCGGTTACCGTTCTGCCCCCAAGAGAAACGCAGTTTACCGTAGTTCAACCAAGAACTGGCCGGTTCCATAAATTTTTCGGAGGTAAACACCCATCCCAATGCCACAGCCGGGAAAGTGGCACGCGGATTCATCTGCCCGAAAGCGGAATACCCGTCACGACGCACAGAAGCCGTCACCATATATCTGTCTGCAAAAGAGTAGAACAAACGTCCCATCAAGGCATCACCGGTCTTATATGTGTCATTGCTGGAAACAACAGGTACGGTTCCAGCCCCGATATTATGATAGCCTAAAATATCGCTCGGAGTAAATTGAGACGCTTTGGCGATAGTCTCCCAAAACTGTCCCTTTTCCGCATTCTGCAGGAAAGTCGCTTCAACGCGATGCTTGCCGAATTCTTTTTTCCAACGGACAATGTTGTCGACCTGCCAGTTGAATGTCTTTTGATTTTTGCGTTCGGACTTACCTCCTTCGCCGGCCCATTCGGGATGTTGGGATGATTCGTGGTTGTAGTATTCGTACCATTTATAATATGGGTTGAAGTTCATCTGATATTCAAATCCGAACGGAAGTTTGACAATCGCATAGATATTGGCGTTCAGTTTGTGTTCCATATCTTTACGATCTCTGTACAAGTTATCGAAGAACGGATTTTTAGTATTATTGTCGCCAGAAGGATACATTCTGTATGGACTATCCGGATCATCGATTTCATTTGTTGTAAAAGGAGAATTGTTCGTACGCTGTCCTACATCGGCAGACAATGCACCTTTATCCTTCGTTCCGAAAGAAGAATTCAAACCTATTGTCAAGAAATCCGTTACCTTTGACTCCAAGTTTAACCGGGTGCGGAATGTCTTGAAACGGTCACCGACTTTGACACCTTCGCGATCGGCATATCCCATAGACCAGAAATATGAAAAATCGTCTGTACGATTAGAGATGCTGGCTGTGTAGTCTTGCTGGAAACCTGTTTGGAAAACAAGGTCGGTCCAGTCTGTTTCAACTCCGTTCAAATAATTTTGGATTTCAATGTTCTTAAAGTTCAGACGTCCCAACCAAGTTGTCAACATTTGTTCTTCAGAAGGCAAAGCCGTAGCAGGAGTCGACTGGTCGTAATTATACCAAGTCAACGGGTCAACTCCTAAGCTACCCAACGTACGCGGATCGTCATACATCCCTTTTTTGGCGGCCAATTCTTCCGGAGTCAGCAAACTTTCAGAATATTCTTGACGAAATTTGACAAAACCGGCACCGTCTACCACTTCCGGAACCGAATTAGCCTGCACCCACCCAAAGTTCGAATTGAAGTTGACAACAGGTTTGCCGGTCTTACCCTTTTTCGTAGTAATGGCAATAACTCCATTCGCTGCTTTTGCACCATATACAGCGACAGAACTGGCGTCTTTCAACACATCGATAGACTGGACATCCATCGGATTGATATCCGACAAGTCACCGTTGAAGATCACACCATCCAGCACATACAGAGGATCGGATCCCGCACTTAACGTGTTTTTACCACGAATCTGAACAGAAGCCGTACCTTCAGCATTGACAGATGCCCCGATCGAAATACCGGGAGCATTGGCTCTCAACAAGTCTTGGACGGAACGGGGAGTTTCTTTTTCCAAACTCTCGGCTTTAACGGTCGAGATCGCCCCCGTCAAGTCCTTCTTCTTGGCCGTGCCGTAACCGATCACAACCACTTCTTCCAGCTCTTCCGTGTCTTCTTTCATCGTCACGTTGATCGTTTTCTGATTTCCAATCGGAATCTCTTGGGAAATATAACCGATGTAAGAAAACACAAGGATGGTTTTGCCTCCTTTTACGGAAACACTGTACTTACCATCCACATCCGTAATGGAACCATTGGTCGTCCCCTTTTCCATCACGTTCACGCCAATCAGAGGTTCACCCGACTGGTCTTTTACGACACCGGTGATCGTCACATTCTGAGCAAAAGACTGGGTAACAAACAGCCCTAACAGAATTGAAATCAAACCGAATCGTAGCAAAAAATTCAATTTACACTTTTGCATTTTGATTTTAGGTAATATATTAGACATAAAAAATCACAACAAAAAATTCTACTAAGACATTAACTGTCTGCAGAAAACCAAAATGAAATTTTTGAGAATAAAAACAAAGCCATCATGATATTACATTTAATTCATACTTCAGTTCTTAAGGAACTGTGGTATGATAAATCGTTTTTTTTGTGTTTAAATAAAAAATTAAGTTTGCATTTTCTAAATAAAGTGTGTATGTTTGCGGCCACAAACAACAAAAACTTGAGTGAGTGTTAATTTTTTATCTACAAATACCACAGTTCCTTAAGAACTATAGAATAACAAACGGCCTATAACATTTCATGCATAACCAGTCATATCTTTCACATGACGGCAAATGTCTAAACTGACGTATTGTCACACTTCCTGCCACCTGAACTTTTACAAACCGATCCTTGTTACTTTGGCATACGATTTGTAGAACAGTTAATGCAGCTCGAAAGAGAAAAGCAAGTACAGGAAAATAATAACAATTAAAATAGTAGAAAATTATGGGAAAAATTATCGGAATCGACTTAGGAACAACCAATTCTTGTGTTGCCGTATTGGAAGGTAACGAACCGGTTGTAATTGCAAACAGCGAAGGTAAAAGAACGACTCCTTCAATCGTTGCATTTGTTGAAGGTGGTGAACGTAAGGTTGGTGATCCTGCAAAACGTCAGGCTATCACAAATCCGGAAAAAACAATATTCTCTATCAAACGTTTCATGGGGGAAACCTATGATCAGGTTCAGAAAGAAATCAGTCGAGTACCTTATAAAGTAGTTCGTGGTGACAACAACACACCACGTGTCGATATCGAAGGACGCCTTTATACTCCTCAGGAAATTTCTGCAATGGTACTTCAGAAGATGAAGAAAACAGCTGAAGACTATTTAGGACAGGAAGTAACGGAAGCCGTTATCACCGTTCCGGCATACTTTAGCGACGCACAGCGTCAAGCGACTAAGGAAGCTGGTGAAATTGCAGGCTTGAACGTTCGCCGTATCGTAAACGAACCGACTGCCGCATCTTTGGCTTACGGTTTGGACAAAACGAACAAAGACATGAAGATCGCCGTATTCGACTTGGGTGGCGGTACATTCGATATTTCTATCTTGGAATTAGGAGACGGTGTGTTTGAAGTAAAATCCACAAACGGTGACACTCACTTGGGTGGTGACGACTTCGACCATGTGATCATCGACTGGTTGGCTGAAGAGTTCCTGCGCGAAGAAGGCGTCGACCTGCGTAAAGATCCGATGGCTTTGCAACGTTTGAAAGAAGCGGCCGAAAAAGCTAAGATCGAATTGTCAAGCACGACAAGCACGGAGATTAACCTGCCGTATATCATGCCGGTAAACGGTGTTCCAAAGCACTTGGTCAAGACACTGACACGTGCAAAATTCGAACAGCTTGCAGACAGTCTGATCCAGGCTTGTATCGAACCATGCCGTCAGTCTTTGAAAGATGCAGGTTTGAGCACTTCCGACATCGACGAAGTCATCCTCGTAGGTGGTTCGACACGTATTCCGGCTGTACAGGCCATCGTTGAGAAGTTCTTCGGCAAGGCTCCGTCAAAAGGTGTTAACCCGGACGAAGTGGTAGCTGTAGGTGCTGCTATCCAGGGGGGTGTATTGACAGGTGAAGTAAAAGACGTTCTGTTGCTCGATGTTACTCCGTTGTCACTGGGTATCGAAACAATGGGTGGTGTAATGACCAAGCTGATCGAAGCCAATACGACTATCCCTACCAAGAAGTCTGAAACATTCACAACTGCTGTTGACAACCAGCCTTCTGTAGAAATCCACGTATTGCAGGGTGAACGTTCACTGGCTAAAGACAACAAATCGATCGGCCGTTTCCACCTCGACGGAATTCCAGCCGCACAGCGTGGCGTTCCTCAGATCGAAGTTACTTTCGATATCGATGCAAACGGTATCCTGAACGTATCGGCTAAAGACAAAGGAACCGGCAAAGTACAGAGTATCCGTATCGAGGCTTCCAGCGGCTTGAGCGACGACGAAGTAAAACGTATGAAAGAAGAAGCTCAGGCTAATGCCGAAGCAGACAAGAAGGAAAAAGAACGCATCGACAAACTGAACCAGGCCGACAGTATGATCTTCCAGACCGAAAAACAGTTGAAGGATCTAGGCGACAAACTCCCGGCTGACAAGAAGGCTCCTATCGAAACAGCCCTGAACAAGCTGAAAGAAGCTCACAAGGCTCAGGACATTGCTGGTATCGATGCAGCTATGGCAGAACTGAACAGCGTATTCCAGGCAGCAAGCCAGGAAATGTACAATGCCCAGAACGCCCAAGGTGGCACACAACCGGGTCCTAACTTCGGTCAACAAACTGGTGGCAACGCCAGCAACAACAAGCAGGATGGCGGTGTAACGGATGTTGACTTTGAGGAAGTGAAGTAAACATATATTTTCACATAACACAAAAAAAAGTGATTGTCGGAAATAACCGACAATCACTTTTTTTTGTGTTCAAATCCGAAATCCTATCAGGGAAATATCACTTGATCTCAAACGTATCCGCGTCCTTCCATGCAGGAAACTTCCCCCTTAGATCTTCCAGGTCTGCACGGGTAAGCGTACATGTGCGAGTGACCTCCTCACGCTTGCCGGCATCCGCCAGCTTTTTCCCTTTCGGAGAGAAGATCATGGAATCGCCCCGGTAGACAAAGCCCTTACCGTCGATCCCTACCCGGTTCACCCCGCAGACATACGCCATATTTTCCATTGCACGTGCCTGGAGCAACGTCTTCCAAACTTTTTTACGCGCCTCGGGCCAGTTGGCGACATAGATCAACAGATCGTATTCGTTGTCCACGTTCCGGCTCCAAACTGGGAAACGAAGATCATAGCAAACTTGCAAACAGATATTCCAGTCCTTATACCGTACGATCGTCCGTTTATCCCCGGCTGTGAAATGCTGGTCTTCACCCGCCATCCGGAACAAATGCCGCTTGTCATACAAATAAGTTTCACCTTCGGGCGTGACGAAAAATGCACGGTTGAAATATTTCCCGCCTTCTTTTGCAATGAAACTACCTGCCACAGCAAGCTTATATTTCTTCGCCCACCCCTTTATAGTAGGGATAGTAGGCCCGTCCATCGTGTCGGCCAGCTTTTCCACATCCATAGAAAAACCCGTTGTAAACGTTTCCGGCAAAACGGCTATGTCCGTCTTACCGCTGACCCGCCGGAGCAGTTCTCCATAATAACCCAGGTTTTCATCTCTGTCCTCCCAAATAATATGAGACTGGACCATACTGATACGCAAATTGTCTGCCATGATATTAAATTTGAACAAAGTTTTCCGGGTGACAAGCTGTCACTCCTCTGTAATGCTCACGGATATCACGGATATCTTTATCCGCATCACCCGTAGGATAGAATACCCCTTTAAAACCGGCCTCTTTCTTTTTGTAATCGAAATAAGCCATCAGGATAGGCACGTTGGCTTTCTGTGCGATATAGTAAAATCCCTTCTTCCAGTCATTCACCCGCTTGCGTGTACCTTCAGGAGTTACGGCCAGCTGGAATTCTTTCCGCCGATTGAACTGGCCAACCATCTGGTCCGTCACCGAAGTCCGCTTACTGCGGTCAACAGGCACTCCGCCCAACCAGTCGAACAACAGGTTGAACGGAAAAAAGAACCATTCCTTTTTAATCAGGAAACTGGCGTTACGGCCAATCGAGGTATAAAACAGTTTTCCTACGATAAAATCCCAATTGCTGGTATGCGGAGCCACACATATCACACATTTAGGCACATCCTCCACTACCGGCCCAAGTTTCCAGCCAGCCAAGCGAAGAAGTGCCTTACTTATAGCTTTCTTCATTCTTTACATTCTATTTGCTCAACTCTCCGATTTCAGTTGCTATTGCGTTTATTTCCGTTTGCAGGTCCGCCCGCAATTTACAATAATATTCTTTCACCCGTTTCTTGTTTTCTTTTCCGTCCGGACGATTGGCACGGCGAATAAATTCATCTTGCATATCAAGTACTCTCGCCATCACCACGTCGGCTTTCTCCGAATTGACACCCGGAAGATACAGCTTACAAAACAAAGCTTCCGAAAACAAATCGCCAGCCACATAGCTGATGTCTTTCTTTAAAATTCTTCTTTTAGCCATAGTTGTTTACATTAAAAATATCTACAAATCTACATAATTCATTCATTAAACAAGCCCTATAGTTGAAAAAAAGACAAAAATTCGTATCTTTGCCACCCTAAAATATCTGATTATAAACAAAATCGTTTATGGATAATACAACAACAACGCCAGAATATCTTTTCGAGAGCAGTTGGGAAGTATGTAATAAAGTTGGCGGTATCTATACCGTCCTTTCAACAAAAGCGCATACGTTGCAACGGTCGTTTAAAGATAAGCTGATCTTTATAGGACCCGATGTGTGGGCCGATACAAACGCTCCCGACTTTATTGAAGATGATGTTCTGTTTGCTGACTGGAAAACTTATACGAAGACCACAGAAAATCTGAAAGTGAAAGTAGGCCGATGGAATGTCCCGGGGACACCACCTGTAATTTTAGTGGATTTCAAACCTTTCTTCAAAGAAAGAGATTCCTTTTTCTTCTCGATGTGGGAAAGTTTCCGAGTGGATTCGATCCATGCGTACGGTGACTACGACGAGTCTTGTATCTTCGCTTACGCGGTAGGTAAGGTCATCGAAAGTTTTTATCATTTTTACAAGCTGGAAAACAAAAAGGTTGCCGCTCTGTTCAATGAATGGATGCTGGGAATGGGTGCGCTCTACATCAAAAAACAACTCCCCGCCGTCGCAACGCTCTTCACGACACACGCCACATCTATCGGCCGTTCCATCGCCGGAAACAACAAAGCCCTGTATGCTTATATGGATGGCTACAACGGCGACCAGATGGCCGGGGAACTGAATATGGAGGCGAAACATTCGTTGGAAAAACAGACAGCCTTGCATGTGGACTGCTTTACTACCGTGAGCGACATCACTGCCCGCGAGTGCAAACAATTGTTGGACAAAGCACCGGACATCGTCACGCCGAACGGCTTCGAGCCCAACTTCGTCCCGTCCGACAAAGAATACGACAAGAAGCGTATGGCAGCCCGCCGCGACCTGCTCAACGTCGCAGAGAAACTGCTCGGATGCCCCATCTCACCGGATGCTTTCCTGGTTTCAACCAGCGGTCGCTACGAATACCGCAATAAAGGTATCGACGTCTTTATCGAAGCAATGAACCGGGTACGCACTTCCGGCAGACTCCAGCGCGAAGTCGTCGCCTTCATCATGGTTCCGGCTTGGGTACGCGATGCACGTGCAGACCTGAAAGAAGTCATTGACAAGAACATACGCACCACCTCCCCCATGCAAATGCCATTCGTCACGCATTGGCTGAATCAGATGGAACAGGACAAGGTGCTGAACTATATCTCCCATGCCGGCTTCACCAATTCAGCGACCGACAAGCTGAAGATCATTTTTGTTCCTTGCTACCTAGACGGACGCGACGGTATCCTCAACAAACTCTACTACGATCTGCTGATCGGTATGGATGCGACCGTCTATCCCTCCTACTACGAACCCTGGGGATACACTCCGCTGGAAAGTATCGCATTCGGGATTCCGACCATTACCACCGATCTTGCAGGTTTCGGTCTATGGGCTAAGAAGCATGTGACAGGCAACAACATCAGTGAAGGCGTAGCCGTCGTGAACCGTGACGATTTTAATTATTTCGAAGTAGCAGATGCCATCACGTCTTCGATCCTGGCACTTGCAGGAAAGGACAAAAAGGAAACGGCAGAGATCCGGAAACGCAGTTTCTGCCTGGCAGCAAAAGCAGAATGGAGCAAATTCATTGTCTACTATGAAGAGGCTTTCAGAATCGCTTTGGAGCATGCAAGCAAAAGAAATAATTAAAATACGCTCATAATAAAACAGATAATCTCTATCTTTGCAACGTTTTAGGCAAAAAAAGAGATGATACAATATTAAAATATAAATTGAAACATTTTAAACTTCACAATAATGAAAATCAAAGCGAATAACGCAAACAGCCCGATTTGGAAAGATGTTTATTCTCATTCTATGCTTCCCGAACAATTACAGCCGTTATACGAAATGGCTACAAACCTATGGTGGGTATGGAACCATGAAGGAGCCAAATTATTCGGTAAGATCGATTCTGAACTTTGGGCATCAACTGAAGGTAACCCAGTACTTTTACTTCAAAGTTTATCCTACAAACGTATTGAGGAAATCCTGGCAGATGACGTCTTGATGGCCGAAATCAAAGCTGTTTACTCAATATTCAAGGATTATGTAAATGTCAAGCCGGATCAGACAAAACCATCTGTTGCCTATTTCAGCATGGAATATGGTTTGACCAACGTGTTGAAAATCTATTCCGGCGGCCTGGGTGTACTGGCCGGTGACTATTTGAAAGAAGCCAGCGACAGCAACATCGACCTGACTGCAGTAGGTTTCTTGTATCGCTACGGTTACTTTACCCAGTCTCTGTCTATGGACGGACAACAGATTGCCAATTACGAACCGCAAAACTTCAACGCACTGCCCCTTACTCAGGTAATGCAGGCTAACGGCGAACCGATGGTATTGGAGGTTCCTTACCCCGGACGCACCGTTTATGCGCACATCTGGAAAGTAAGCGTCGGACGCGTTCCTCTATATTTGATGGATACGGATATTCCCCAGAACAGCGAATGGGATCGCTCCATCACTCACCAGCTGTATGGCGGCGATTGGGAAAACCGTATGAAACAGGAATATCTGCTGGGTATCGGTGGTATCCTGATGCTGAACAAATTAGGAATCAAGAAACAGATTTATCACTGCAACGAAGGACACGCCGCACTGATCAACGCGCAGCGTCTGGTAGACTTCATCCAGAACGACGGTCTGTCATTCAACCAAGCATTGGAAGTCGTACGCGCTTCCGCCCTATACACCGTCCACACACCGGTTCCGGCTGGTCACGACTACTTCGATGAAGGCCTGTTCGGTCGTTATATGGGTGAATTCCCCGGCAAGTTAGGTATCAGCTGGCAGGAATTTATCGACATGGGACGTGAAAATCCAGGCTCCAACGAGAAGTTCTCCATGAGTGTATTCGCTTTGAACACTTGCCAGGAAGCAAACGGCGTAAGCTGGTTGCATGGAAAAGTATCCCAGCGCATGTTCGCTCCGGTATGGAAAGGCTACTTCCCCGATGAGCTGCACGTAGGATATGTGACCAACGGCGTACATATGCCGACTTGGGCTTCTACCGAATGGAAACGTTTCTTTGCAGAACATTTCGACAAGAAGTTCTTCAAAGACCAGTCCAACAAGAAATACTGGGAAGCGATCCAGAATGTTGCCGACGAAGAAATTTGGTCTATCCGCAAGACATTGAAGAACAAACTGATTACATATATCAAGAATCAATACAAGACAAACTGGCTGAAAAACCAAGGAGATCCTGCAAAGGTTGTCTCCATCCTGGACAAAATCAACCCGAACGCCCTGCTGATCGGTTTCGGCCGCCGTTTCGCAACTTACAAACGTGCCCACCTGCTGTTCACAGACCTGGACCGTCTGGCCAAGATCGTAAACAACGAACAATATCCGATCCAGTTCGTATTCACCGGTAAAGCCCACCCGGCCGATGGTGGCGGACAGGGCTTGATCAAACATATTGTCGAGATTTCCCGCCGTCCGGAATTCTTAGGAAAGATCATCTTCCTGGAAAACTACGATATGCGTCTGGCTCGTCACCTGATCGCAGGTGTCGATGTTTGGTTGAACACTCCGACCCGTCCTCTGGAGGCATCCGGTACATCCGGCGAAAAAGCAGAGATGAACGGTGTCCTGAACTTCTCCGTATTGGACGGATGGTGGTATGAAGGTTATAAACAGGGTGCAGGTTGGGCATTGACCGACAAGCGTACTTACGAAAACCAGCAGTATCAGGATCAGCTGGATGCCGCTACTATCTACCACATACTGGAAACAGAGATTATCCCGACTTACTATGCAAGAAACAGCAAGGGTTACTCTCCCGAATGGATCCAGTACATCAAGAATTCGATGTCCGAAATCGCTCCCGACTATACGATGAAACGTATGTTGGACGACTATATCGACCGCTTCTACAACAAGTTGGCAACCCGTTCCGCTCACTTGCACGAAAACGGCTTTGCCGAAGCCAAAGCAATCGCTGCCTGGAAAGAAGAAGTGGCAGAACATTGGGATAGCTTCCAGGTAGAATCGTTTACATGCAGCCAGGACTTGGCTATCGACGGTCCGGTTGTCGGCAAAGAATATAACTTCAATCTGGTTATCGACCGCCATGAACTGAAAGGTATGTTGGGAGCAGAAATGGTTGTCACAAAAGAAAATCCGGATAACCATCAGTTGGAATTACTGGCGACAGAACAATTCAAGCTGATAAAAGAAGAAGGTTCCAAACTGTTCTTCGAACTGAAAACAGCTTCAAGCGAAGCAGGCCTTCACAAGATGGGCTTCCGCGTTTACCCTGTGAACAAAGAATTGCCTCATCGCATGGACTTCGCTTTCGTCCGCTGGATCCAGTTGTAATCAAGACAAGCAAAACAATAATTAAGAAAGAGGGTGTGCATGACACATCCTCTTTTTTTATGCAGATACTAAAGCTATGCTTTACAGTGGCTAACCCTATGAGTTACGAGCACTAACCAATAGGGTTACGGACACCGACCAATAGGGCCCCATACTGTCCGCTTGAAAGACAGAAAATCAAAAAAGGGAAGTCGCACGACAGGCAACTTCCCTTTTCAAGCTGATATAGATTTTTTTTTAGGTTTAGAAAGCGTAATCCAAACTTAAGCCAAACACTTTATTGGTACGGCTATAAACATTCACTCCGGGGAGATTTGTACCGCAATAATTCTCCGATTTCTTTGTATAATCATGATAATTTGTCCACATATACCCCACATTCAATGCCATCTTTTCGCTCAGCATCACCTTGGCTCCAAAGCCCAACGAATAAGAGTCACAGGAAAAACTAACATCACTTTGGAAATTATCAGACAAACCATAATCCGTAATTTGAGCGCCACCACTAATGGTCAATCTCTTGATCACGTCCCATTCAATACCAAATAGATACTCATTCGTACCTCTTTCCAATTCTTTCTGTTTTCCACCGGCCATGCCCGCTTTCTTGTCATCGAAGAAATGATACTCTACAGAAGCCTTCAACATGGGTAAAAACTGATAAGAGGCTGCCACCGAAAGCATGGAAGGAATATCGTTCGGCGTATTCACACCGTGCTTGTAAGGGCCGATCAAGTCTTCCGCACTATCAGGATAATCCAACTTCTTGGTATTGTTTTCGATGTTCAAGTTCGTCTTAAACTCAT
>ENA-ORRA01001624-ORRA01001624.1-human-gut-metagenome-genome-assembly--contig:-NODE-1624-length-14588-cov-6.746370_pt1 | contig 14588 bp, 19 predicted proteins | sample MGYA00242169_ERZ509122 | MGnify/ENA primary metagenome ERZ509122 (study PRJEB26280, sample SAMEA2338650) | human gut metagenome | biome: human gut; feature: human-associated habitat; material: faeces...
CCTACCTGCGCGGCGAGAAGCGAGACCAGGAGAGCGGACTGCCGCACCTGTGGCATCTGGCCTGCAATGCGGCATTTTTGATTGAGATGGAGGGCGGACAGCATGATAATTGAAACCTGCCCCAAGTGCGGCGGAATCTTGATGAACACGGTGATCTGCACATACCCGCCCATCCCGGCTAAGGATTGCCCCTCTTGCGGTTGGCATTGGGAGGGCGAGCCGGAACCGATAGAGTACGTGCCGTTTGGAGGGAATGTAGGCGGGCAGCGTGGGGAGGGATAGCCCTTGAATAAGTTCCCGGAGAGGCTGAGACGTTTGCGGGAAAAAGAGCGACCGATTAGGAGCATGAGAGTTCAGTCTGAATTGATGGGACTCGGAACAAATACGCTGAGACGGTATGAGCGGGGAGAACGGGAACCCGGACTGTCCGAATTGAAGCTGATTGCTAATTATTATCACATCAGCCTTGACGACTTGTGCTGGGACGAAAACGAAAGAGAGTAAACTTTCAGAATATCGCAGAAGAATTTGCTTCTTGCACCCGAACGGGTGAGGCGATAAGCGATATCATGCGAAAATATAGGGTGTAGAGGTCCATCCAAGCCTCTACACCCTTTCTCTCATTCCTCGCCTCCTTTACATAAGCCGCAGCCCGTAAAAGCGGCTCCGAAAGGCCCCGGTGTAAGTCCGGTTGGGTACATACCCCGCTCCCGTCCGCATGAGGATGGCGGCGGGACAATACGAGCGGTGCTGGAATAGGTAGACAGTAAAGTACGAGGCAACGAGGGCGGACTAAATGTGCTGCCGCCTTGCTGACGAGTAAGGCCGTCCCTCCGATCGTAGCTGCGCCATGTGAGGTGCAAATCCTCACCCGCTCACTCTGAAAGAAAGAGGTCGTCAAGATGAACAATACCATTTTCTACCAATGGGGGGGGGCGCTCTGACCCCCTGACCGTCAAAACGCCGAAAGGCGGTGACGGGGCGTGATTTTTCAGTCGGTGATCGGGGGAAGCTCTGGAGCAGGGTTCACAGAGAACGGAAATAGTTATGGGAACATAACTGCATCTAATTCTATGATTATGAGCGTCCCCAGCGGAACAAAATTGATTCTTATATATGCCTCACCTAGAAGCACAGACAACCAATTTATGACGTTTTGCACTCCAGGTAAAGAGGCACGTTCGGGGTATTTGCAGTGTGAGTGGGATAAAAGCACAAACAAAATGACGATAACAAACAAAGGCGCTGTTATTTTGGACTTTTGTTATGCTTGCTTGGCGTGATGTAGACATCCCCCTGAACCCACAGGAGGGACACAGGGGGTATCAAATTGTTGACGGCGGGAAAGACCGCAAGAAAAAAGCCGCCCCACAAGGAGGCGGCTCCGGGGTCACTCGTAGTGGCCCCACATGGTCAGCACCTTCACGGTATGTTCGTCTCGGTAGACCTGATACACAATGCGGTGCTGAATGTTGATGCGGCGGGAGTAAAAGCCAGCCAAATCCCCAACCAGCTTTTCATAGCGGGGCGGGTTCTGGAAGGGGTTCTTCGCAATCACCGCAAGCAGGGCCTTAGCTCGTCTGTCAAGCCCGGCCTGTTTCAAGAGTTTCTTATCCTTCTCCGCCTGACTGGAAAACACGATCTTATACATTACCATTCCTCACTGGGGTCGTACTCGACGCACTGGTCAAGGGGTTCGGCGGCGGCCTTGTGGAGACGTTCCGTCATACCGGGGATGGAGACCAGGTTCAAAGTTTCCAACATGGCGTTATAGTCGTCCTCGGAGAGCATGACGGCGTTCCCGTTCTTGGTGGAGATGTTCACCACTTCGCCGTAGGTCACAGCTTGCTGCACATAACTGAACAGGTTTCGCCGAAGGTGAGAAATATTTGTGTTGGTCATGGAAATCACTCCTTCGTGTACATTATAGCGTACACGCCGGGGAATGTCAATCGTGCAATCTCACAGTTGGGAGAAAAGAATAATGTCTAAAGATAAGTTCTATTCAACGAAGGCATGGGGGGCAATGCGCATGCGCGTGATAAGAGAAAGCAAATATAAGTGTCAGAACTGCGCAAGGTACGGAAAGACACAAGATGCTACGACGGTACATCACGCGAACCCGATAGAAGAAAGACCAGATCTAAGATTAAAGAGATGGAACCTAATTGCATTATGTGATGAGTGCCACAACAAAATGCACGATAGGTCAACGCACAAATTGACTGCACTAGGAGAGCAATGGAGGGCGCGGGTATCCCCCCACCCCAACCCTGACATTAAGGTATAGGGAGACCGAGGCAAGGGGACCTTTTCCAATAGAGCGATCTTTGTAAAACTTTTTCTGGAGGGAGTTGGTGGAATTGGGACGGCCTGCAATTACAAAAGATACCATTAAATCGAATACAATTTGTAGCATGAAGGCAATGGGAAATTACAGGCCGGAATATGACCCGATTATAGATATTTATTCCGGGCTTAGAGAGCAATATGAACGTCTTTCAAGAGAATACGAGAACGGGAAATCGTTTAAGTATTCAAGTAAGACGGCGGACGGTGGGGAGAAAAAGTCTCCACTGTCTCTTACAATAGAAGCATTGAGAAAAGATATCCTGCAATACTCCGATCGTCTTATGCTAAACCCCAGATCCCAGGCAGACAACGGGAAACAAAAAAAGCTAAAGAAATCCATACTTGCGGAGGCAATAAAAGGTGAAAGCTAAACGCTATCCAAACGAAGATGCTGTTATGGAATATGCGGTAAGCGTTGTTTCGGGAAAGAAAATTGCCTGTCGAGAATTAAAGCAAGTCTGCCAAAGATTTTTAAATGATTTGAAAAATGACGATTACGATTTTTGCCCGGCCGATGCTGAATTTGTAATCAGAATCATTGAAAAAACTTTTGTCCACGCCCAGGGAGAGCGGCTAGACGGAACCCCACTTAGGGGAACACCGTTTTTGTTGGAGCCGTTTCACAAATTCCAAATATACAACATGCTTGGGTTTTTTCATAAGGGAACAAAAAACAGGCGGTTTAAAGAGGCATTTATCTATATCCCTCGGAAAAATATTAAAACGTCTTTTGCAGCGGCTTTGGCCTGGGCACTCGGAATACTCCAAAGAAAAAGCGGAAGCAAAGTGTACATTGTTGCAGCCGCACTGAAGCAATCCCTGGAGTCGTTCAACTTTATTAACTTCAATTTGGAACAGATGGGCGAGAAAGAGAATTTCCGAGTGATTGACAATAACCAGGAACATAGCATTCAGGGTGACTTGGGGGATGGTTCCATTTTCATCCAAGCTCTGGCTGCAAATCCGGACCGACAAGATTCTCTCAACTGCAATATCGCTATTGCGGATGAAATACATGCCTATAAAACGCCAAAGCAGTACAACATCATCAAAGAGGCTATGAAAGCATATACCAACAAATTGATGATCGGAATAACGACGGCCGGGGATAATATGAACTCGTTTTGTTATCGGCGGTTGCAATATTGCAAAAAAATACTCGATGGGACTGCCGTAGACGAACAGTATTTTGTGTTTATTTGTAAGGCCGACGAGGACGAAAACGGAAATGTTGATTACACAAATCCAATAGTCCACGAGATGGCAAATCCTGCCTATGGTGTGTCTATCCGCCCGGAGGACATCATGAATGACGCTATTCAGGCGCAAAATGACCCTCAGCAGAGAAAAGATTTTTTTGCAAAGAGTCTGAACGTGTATACATCGGCGGTTAGAGCGTATTTCAACTTGGATGAGTTCCAAGCTAGTGACAGTCAATACAACTGGTCTATGGAAGAATTGGCGAAGCTGCCTATCGGCTGGTACGGCGGAGCCGACTTATCCAAGATGCATGATTTGACAGCGGCGGCCTTATACGGAACGTTGAAAGGATATAAAAAGTCGGATGGAGAAATGATAGACGTTGACATCATCATTTCTCATGCGTGGTTCCCAGTGGTAGCAGCACATCAAAAGGCAGATGAAGATGGAATACCGTTGTTTGGCTGGAAGGATGATGGATGGCTCGATCTTTGCAATAGCCCGACGGTAAACCATGCAGACGTAGTAAACTGGTTCGTTAAGCTCCGAAAGTTAGGATTTAAAATCAAGCAAGTGGGGCACGATAGGAAATTCTGCCGGGAATATTTTATCGGCATGAAAGGGGCTGGGTTTAACGTTGTAGACCAGCCACAATATTACTACAAAAAATCTGAGGGGTTTCGAAGAATTGAGCAAAAGGCAAAAAACGGAGAACTCTACTACATGCACTCGGAGGCGTTTGAATACTGCGTTCAAAACGTGAGTGCCATTGAGAAAACGGACGATATGATTCAGTATGAAAAAGTTTATCCGGAACAACGAATTGATATATTTGACGCATCTGTATTTGCCTGTATTCGAAATCTGGAGGCCCTAGAGAAGAGTGGTAACGCAAAATCGTGGTGGGGTGAAGGATGAAAAACATACAGAAAAATATTAAACTCCGCGCTATGGATAAGACCACCGCCTGGCTGTGCAGCCCAGATGCCTACGAAACGCTTTGCGTCCAAGGGTATACAAAACTATCGAATAATCCAGAAATCATGATGGCAGTTGGAAAAATCGCTGATTTAGTTTCCAGCATGACGATCCATCTAATGGCAAATACGTCAAATGGGGATATTCGCATAAAAAACGAATTGTCCAGGAAGATAGACATAAACCCAAACCGTTTTATGACGCGGAAAAGCCTGATGTACGCCATCGTCCGAACGATGCTACTAGATGGGGACGGAAACGCTTTTGTATACCCGAGAACAAGGGATGGATATTTAGAAGATTTAATTCCGATAAAGCCAAGTGCCGTTTCAATAATTCAAACGCAAGAATTTGGGTACATCGTCCAAATTAACGGAGTTGAGTACGAGCCAGACAACATCCTCCATTTTGTATCTAACCCGGACCCAGAAAACCCGTGGAAGGGGCAGGGATACCGGGCGATACTAAAAGATGTGGCACACAACCTGAAACAAGCAGCGGCGACCGAACGTGGGTTTATGGAAAGCAAGTGGAAGCCGTCACTTGTTGTTAAGGTGGACGCACTGGCGGACGAGTTTTCAAGCCCAAAAGGCAGAAAAAGATTGCTGGAAGAGTACATATCCACAGATGGAAACGGGGAACCGTGGATTATTCCTTCTGGTTTTTTGGAAGTGGAACAAGTAAAACCGCTATCTTTGACGGATCTGGCCTTGTCGGATAGTGTAACACTGAACAAAAAAACCGTAGCCTCAATTCTTGGCGTTCCGCCTTATGTCGTAGGGGCCGGAGAATTTGATAAAGACGAATGGAACAATTTTATCAACGCCACGATCATGCCAATCGCACAAAGCATACAGCAGGAAATGACGCGGAAACTTCTTCTATCTCCTGATTGGTATTTCAAATTAAATTCTAGGGCTTTGTATTCTTACGATTTGAACGAGCTGGCGCAGGTTGGCGACGACCAATTCGTAAGGGGCATCATGACTGGGAATGAGGTAAGAGATTGGATTGGTTTAAACCCCAAAGAAGGTTTGGATGAATTAGTCATCCTTGAAAATTATATCCCAAGGGGCATGATCGCCGACCAAAAGAAATTAATGGGAGGTGCAGAAAGTGGAGAGAACTGAAAGGCAAATGCGATCAGTACCATCAAAGTTTGAAACCAGAGAAGAAAATGATGAACTTTACATTGAAGGTTATTTTTCTGTTTTTGGAAGTATTTATGATCTTTGGCCGGGGGCTACTGAGAGCGTAGCGCCAGGAGCGTTTGCAAATACTCTAGGTAATGATGTTCGCGCCTTGATAGACCATGAAACAAGGCTTGTGTTGGGTCGAAGTAAAGCAGGGACACTGGAATTGCGCGAAGATTCACACGGTTTATGGGGGAAGATTCGTATCAATCCGAACGACACGGATGCTATGAACCTATATAACCGCGTGAAGCGCGGGGATGTGGATCAGTGTAGCTTCGGATTCAACATTGTCAAGGAGGATACCGAAATCCGAGAGGACGGGTCTGTGCATTGGACTATTAGGGAGGTCGAACTGTTTGAAGTTTCGGTAGTCACTTTCCCAGCTTACGAAGAAACCGCCGTTTCAGCGAGAAAGAAGGAATATCAGGAGATGGAACGACGGAAAACGGAAGCGTGGAAAGCAAAAATGAATGAAAGACTGAAAGGAGTACGACATGGCACTTAAAGTGTTAATGCTGAGAAAGAAAATCAGCGAGAAAAAAGAGGCTTTGAACGAACTGCGAAAGGCAGCGGAAAGTTTTGAAACTCGGGAAGCGGAGCTTGAGCAGGCCATTGCCGAGGCAGAGACCGATGAGCAGAAAGCGGTTGTGGAAGAGGCTGTGGATAACTTTGAGGCTGAGAAGCAAAAAAACCGGGACGATCAAAGTGCACTACAGGCTGAAATTGAGGCCGCCGAAAATGAAATCAGAGAAATCGAAGAAAACGCACCTAAGGCAGATCCGAAGGAGCAGCGAAAGGAGATTAAGAAATTGGAAACCAGAATGAAGTTTTTCGGCATGAACAATCAGGAGCGGGATGCATTTTTTGGCAACCAAGATGTCAAGGATTTTTTGGAGCGCACCCGCGAACTGGGTAAACAGAAGCGGGCAATCACCGGGGCAGAGCTTCTGATTCCAACGGTAGTTCTGGAATTAGTGAAGGAAAGCGCTCTAAAGTACAGCAAGCTCATGAAGCATGTTAATGTGCGCAACGTCCCAGGAAAGGCCCGCCAGAACATTATGGGCTCTATTCCTGAAGCTGTGTGGACTGAAATGTGCGCCACCCTTAACGAGCTTAGTTTGTCCTTTAGCTCTGTCGAAGTAGACGGATATAAAGTTGGTGGATATATCGCTGTGTGCAATGCTACCCTGGAGGATTCCGACATTGCACTTGCCAGTGAAATTATCTCCGCTCTCGGTCAGGCTATTGGCTATGCGCTGGACAAGGCTATTTTGTATGGAACTGGAACTAAGATGCCGCTTGGCATTGTGACCCGTCTTGCCCAGACCACGAAGCCCACTGGTTATCCTGCCACCAGCCGTCCCTGGGCGGACCTACATACCACCAATATTCAGACGATCACCGCCGCTAACAGCACTGGCGTGAAACTGTTCCAAAATGTTCTGAAAGGTTCCGGAGCGGCAAAGAACAAGTACACTTCCGGAGCAAAGTTTTGGGCCATGAACGAGACTACATACACGACCATGATGTCCGAGGCCCTGACCATCAACGCATCCGGCGCTGTGGTCACCGGAATGAGCCAGACCATGCCTATTCTCGGTGGTGCTATTGAGATTCTGGACTTTATTCCGGATAACAATATTATTGGCGGCTATGGTGATTTGTACCTGCTGGCCGAGCGGGCTGGGACTACCATTGCACAGAGCGAGCATGTACGGTTCATTGAAGATCAAACGGTGTTCAAGGCCACCGCACGATATGACGGCCTCCCCGTTATCCCGGAGGGTTTTGTGGTGTTTGGCCTTAATGCAACTACGCCGACCACCAGTATGTCCTTTGCGGAGGATGTAGCAAACAAGGTAGAGGGTGATGTGTGAACGGATGACAAGAGGAAATGAAAAATACTTTACAGCTATTAAAGCTTGACCTCCAAAGAAATGGAATTGAACTTGGAGACGACGAGTATTTAAACACCCTCCTTTTGGCCGCAAAGCAACATTTATCCAGACAGGGTATTGAGACTGTCCCCGACTACGACTATACAATGGCCGTAGTCGGGACAGCAGCGTGGATGTACCGCAAACGAATTACTGGAGAAGCAGAACCCGCATATCTCCGGCAAATGCGCCATGACATCCTAGCCTCGCAGAAAATGAAGGTGGAAGAAGATGCTTGATTCCGGATTGTGCAAGATTTGCTCTGTAGAGTGGGATGATACAAAGATACCAAAAACTAGGATTTTGGTCACAAAGGTTGAAACTTGCTTTGAAGAGCGGACTGTCGGCATAAACAGGAACTATGAGGCCGCCAGAAACGGGCAACACGCAGATCGCTTAATCCGTATATGGAGGACACCGGAAAAAATCAAGGTAAATGATATTTGCCTGATCGATGGAGTAGAGCACCATGTTATACAGGTACAGTACACCACAGACGGTAATGGGCTTTTAGTAACCGACCTAACTTTGGAGGAAAACGATGGCCATTAAGGTGGACGACCTACTGGAAGCGGTCGGCGGAGAGCTAAAAGAATTTGCGGATGAGATTACAGAGGGAGTAAAAGAAGATGTCGAAAAAACCGGCAAAGAGTGTCTTGCGCTAGTAAAGAACAAGTCGCCCAAACGAACTGGAGCCTATAAAAAAGGCTGGAGGCTTAAAAAATCAAAGCAAGCTAAAAACGCGCTCTTCGTTGTAGTTTATAACAAAGATCATTACCAACTAACCCATCTTCTGGAAAACGGGCACTTAAATAGAGACGGAAGCCGAACGGAAGGAAAACCGCATATCCGCCCAGCGGAAGAAGCGGCGGTTAAGGCGCTGGAACAGCGAGTGACACTTACTGTAAACGGCAGAGGCAGCCATGGAGGGAAGCTTTGATGAGCCTTGAAGATATCCAAAATATGCTAGATTCCACCGGGATAAGGTTTTCTTATCATCACTGGGAGAAGCCGCCCGGACTGCCTTATGGCGTGTTCCTTGACCCATATAGCAACAACTTTATGGCAGACAATCAGGTTTATAAAAGCATAAAACATATCCAAATCGAGTTGTATGCAGAGGGAAAAGATACCGCGGCCGAAGGGGCAATAGAGGCGGCTTTAAACGACCATGAAATGCCGTTTGAAAAAGAATTTTCATATATTCCGGAAGAGCGGCTGTATGAAACTATCTATGAAATTGAGGTGTAAATAAATGCCTGAAAACAAAGTAAAGTTCGGATTGAAAAATGTCCATTATGCAGTTCTGACACCCGGAGAAGATGGAGGGGTATCTTTTGGTACGCCCCAAAAAATCCCCGGGGCGGTCAATTTGTCGTTAGACGCACGGGGAGATCCAAGCACATTCTATGCCGATGATGTGGCTTATTATGTTACTGCCGCGAATGATGGATACAGCGGAACACTTGAGATCGCAAGGATTCCTGACAGTTTCAGAAAAGACGTACTCATGGAAACGGAAGATGAAACGTCAAAAGTCATGGTAGAGAATGTTAGCGCAGAACCCAAGTCATTTGCACTGCTTTTTGAGTTTAGTGGAGATCAAAAAGCGACCCGGCATGTCCTGTATAACTGCTCGGCAACCCGCCCTGGCATTTCTGGAGCGACAACGACCAACACAAAAGAACCGAAAACCGAAAGTATGACAATTACAGCTTCTCCGCTTGAAAACGGGAATATTAAGGCAAAAACAACTGCAACGACCACCGAAAGCGTTTACAACGCATGGTACAGCTCCGTCTGGCAGCCGGGAGATGTTGGTGTATGACAAAGGAAATTATAATTGATGGACGATCGGTTGTGTTTCGGGCTACTGCCGCTGTTCCACGCCTTTACCGCATTAAGTTTCGCCGTGACATTATGCAAGACATGAAAGAAATCGACTCCGCCGTAAAATCGGCGGAGAACGGAGACGGAAACATTCCGATGAGGCTTTTGGAAGTTTTTGAAAATGTTGCGTTTATTATGGCGAAGCACGGAAACCCGGAAATGAAAGAAAGCTCACCGGAAGAGTGGCTGGATACATTCGATACCTTCTCTATTTACAGCATTTTCCCGGAATTAATGGATTTGTGGCGTGCGAATAACGAGTCTCTGGCAGATATCAAAAAAAAACTAGACCAACAGAGCGGGAGCTAACAACGGCACTGTTTCTTCTTCGGACTGCGCAACTAGGAATCCCAATCAGGGATCTTGAACTTCTGACTATTGGCATGGTTACGGACATGATGATTGAAGCCGGAAACGATCAATATAATTACGATTATCTACCAACCCAAGAGGATTTCGATTCTTTTTAGAGGTGTATCATGGCAAATAGAATCAGAGGAATAACAATCGAAATTGGCGGCGATACCACAAAGTTAGATAAGGCGCTGTCCGGGACCAACAAAAATATCAAGGATACCCAAACTGCACTAAAAGACGTAGAACGCCTTTTGAAAATGGACCCAGGGAATACCACTTTATTAGAGCAAAAGCAAAGGTTGTTGGCTCAATCGGTTGAGGCAACGGCTGAAAAGGTAAGGACCTTAAAGGAAGCCATGGCGGGCGCAGGGGAGGCATTGGAGCGTAACAATGCTTACGAAAAACTAAGTAATGATTTAGAGGACGCACAGAAGCGGGCCGAGGCAGCCGGAAATGCATTGTTGGAGATGCAAAACAAGCTGGACAAGCTCCAGCAGACTGACGGAGGAGGAAGTTCCGCGCAGATCAAAGAAACCACAGCTGAGATAGAGCGGCTTTCCAAGGTGGTTGATGATGCCGATGCAGAGGTACAAACTTTGAAACAGTCCTTGGAAGATATTGACGGACCGAGGATAGATCAAGGCCAGTATGACGCATTACAGCGGGAGCTAATTGAGTCCGAAAGAGCGGCAAAAGACGCAGAAAAGGCTTTTGAAGATTGCGCCAGTGGGCTAGACAAATTCAACCAAAAAGCCGGGAACGTATCTGAAACGGCTGGAAAAATTAGCAACGCATTTTCCCCCGTTACAAAGACGATTGGAGCTTTAGGTGCGGCGGCGGTGGCTACTGTTCCAGCGACCGAAGGGCTGAGAAGTGATCTTTCTAAATTGGATAACAATGCTCGAATGGCTGGAGTTGGGATTGATTCGGCTCGAGAAGCTTTTAAAAGTTTTGTGGTTGTAAGCGACGAGACAGACAGTAGTGTGGAAGCTGTTTCCAATCTGTTGCAGGCCGGCTTTACAGAAAGCAACCTTCAAAAAGCTGTAGAAAATCTCTCTGCCGCATATTTAGCATTCCCGGACACAATGAAAATAGAAAGTCTTGCAGACAGCCTGCAAGAGACGCTTGCAACCGGAGAGGCTACCGGGCAGTTTGCCGAACTGCTTGACCGACTTGGGATTGGAGCGGAAAACTTTTCGGATGGCCTGGCCAACTGCACAACAGAAGCGCAAAAACAGGATTATGCGCTATCGACCCTAGCTCACTCCGGGCTTTCTGCCACATATGAAGAATGGGTAAAGAATAACGAAGAACTGGTTAAGAATAAAGAAGCGAGTGTAGACTTTCAACAATCCTTGGCAGAACTCGCAGAAAGCGTTCAGCCGATTGTTACTAAAGTGACAGAGCTGGCAACAAAATTTTTAGACTGGTTTAATGATTTAGATGACGGAGCTAAAAATTTAATTATCACAATTGGTGCACTAGTTTTCGCCATTGGACCTGTCGCTGGTGCGATTCAGGGAATATCAAAAGTGTTACCTAATGCAGTTGGGCTATTAGATAAAATGGATCTCAAAACAGCCGGGGTTGTCGGTGGGCTTGTCCTTCTGGTTGATCTCGCGCTAAAAGTTGCTGATGCATGGAAGAATATGAGCACACTAGAAAAGGCTATATCTGTTTTAGGTATGCTTGCTGCGGCAGTTTTGGCGATTGCACTTAACGCGGTGAGCGGTCCTATCGGAATCGCACTTGTAGTTGCTGGTCTAGTCGGAGGGATTGCAGCGGTTTTGCTTGCTGTAAATTCGGCAAATTCTAAAGCCAAAACCGCAACAGGGAATGAATACAACGCCTATCCTGCGTATGCTAACGGCGGCGTGATTCCGCCGAATGACCCATACCTCGCCCTGGTAGGGGACAACAAGACGGAGAGGGAAATCATTGCCCCGGAATCTACTCTTAGGCAAATCTACCGGGAGGAAAACGGGAGTGGCGGCGGATACCGACCAGTCAGCGTGAACGCTATTATGCAGGTAGACGGCGTGACATTCGGGCGGCTGATGGTCCCGTATATCGATGACGAGACAGCCCGACGCGGAGTAAGCATTGTGAACAAGTAAGGAGGGCACAATGACTGGGATAGATATGGACGGAATCCACTACAACGTTAGGTGTAAGTTTGATACCCTTGACAGGTCTTTTCGGCTTGTCGAGGGGGTCAACGCCGGGGACATGCTTTCCGGGCGGCATGAGAGGGACTTAACTGGCACTTATTATGATTATTCGCTTTATGTAGAACCGGAACCTAAAGACAGAGCAGCCTACGACAGCTTTTATCAGGCAATTAGCGCCCCGATCAACAGCCATTCTATTACTCTTCCATATGGGCAGAGCACCATTACGTTTGATGCTATGGTGTCTGACGGAACGGACCGATATAAAGGGAAGGTGGCCGGAGAGCGGAGGTGGACTGGACTTCAAGTGAATTTTTCTGCAATCAAGCCGCAGAGAACACCATAACGGGGTGAATATATGTCCGCTGGTAACTATTTTGAATATGAAACTTGGACGTTCACACAGGATTTGGTAGAAAGCGGAAACCTATACCGCAGTCGGGACCTCTTATCCGCTTCGCTAGAAGTTGATACGTTAAATATAACGGTGGAGTGCAACGACCCGTCTATTGTTAATTTCCGTCGAAACGCAAAACTGACACGCTATTTTAATGGAGCGCAAGACGGGATCTTCTACGTCCAGAGCATCAAACGAGTCGCCCCTAAACTATACACCATTAGCGCAACGTCGAAAATCGGATTGCTTCAAAACGGCAGGCACATGGGAGGAATATACACAGGAGAAACCGCTGAACAAATAGTGAAAGATATTTGTGGTACGATCCCCGTATCTGTCAAGAGCAATATAAAAGATATCAAGTTATATGGGTGGCTCCCCATTGCCACACCGCGGGAAAACTTATCACAGGTTCTTTTTGCGACTGGGGCGACAGTTAAAGAAGATATGCTGGGAACTCTTCGTATAGAAGGGTTGTGGGACGGGATTTCTTCTACTGTTCCAGCTGACCGGATATATAATGACGCTACGGTTGAGTACGGATCTGAGGTATCAGGTGTGTCTGTGACAGAACACCAGTATGTAGAGGGGGGAGAGCCGGAATCTCTCTTTGAGGGTACGGCTTCTTACGGAGATGTTATTACGTTCTCAGAACCCCACTACGGCTTAGAAGCCACGGGATTTTCTATCTTAGAAAGTGGGGCAAACTACGCCAAGATCTCGTCTGGATCTGGTACGCTTCAAGGTCGGCCATATGTGCATAACACCCGACAAATTACAAAGACAGTCAACGCAGAGGCTGATGAAAATATTAAAACGGTTTCCGACGCAACTTTGGTCTCTTTAGTTAATTCTAACGCCGTTGCAGAGCGGATGGTGAGCTATTACAAATGCACAGAGGTTATTAGCGCCCCTACGACATATGGAGCAGAGCGGACCGGGGACCGCTTTAGCGTCTACCACCCGTTTGATCACAGCTTTTCTGCCGCATGCCTAGAGAGTGAGGATATTACACTTTCCGGAAAGCTGAGGGCGCAGGAAAAGAGTTTGGTGGGTTTTGTACCGACAGTGATTGAAGAAACTGTGTTGTACGAACAATCGGAGATCATATCGACAAATAGAGCATGGAGCGTACCCGATGGAGTTACAACCGTCAGAGCTGTCTTAATTGGCGGCGGATCAGGTGGCAGCGTTGGCGAGGCGGGAAACAATGGAACCGCCGGGAAATCGTCTACGGCAGCACCTTATGGTGGAAAAGGTGTCGGAGAACAAGGAATAGGGGGGAATGGCGGAGCGGCTGGCGCACCGGGACCTGGTGGATATATACATATAGTTGATGTGGAAATTGAAACGAACAATAGAGAGATAACCATAACTATTGGAGCTGGCGGAGCAGGGGAAACCTCATCCTCTGCGGCTGCTGAGGGCGGAGAAACAAAGCTATCATATGGATCAAAAGTTTTTTCAAGCAAGTCAGGGGATCGAATGGATTCTGGATTCCCGGATGTAATTAGCGGAATTACTTACGGGAAAACAGGGAGTGCAGGGATTCCAGGGGCATCCGGAGGAGACGGAAGCTACCTCACTCTTGGCGCAGGAATAACCCCAGCAGAGCGAGGTGAGGATATCGAAGAACCTGGATATGAAGCCACAGGAGGAAATAGAGGGACTCTTGAAAACGGATTTGGGCCACAGGTAACAATAGGAAGCTATACATTTTATTCGTATCAGTATGTCAAATATGCTGGTGGTGGCGGTGGCGCAGCCGCCAGCGCAAACGGAAATGCCGCAAGTAGGTCTACAGGCGGAAAGGGCGCGGATGCGGGAAAGCCATCGACAGCAGATATATTCGGAACAGGAGGGACCGGAGGTAATGGCGGCGGCGGTGGCGGCGGTGGCGGTGGAACTCAAGTGACCACAAATGAGCGCTACAACGGATCAGGAAATTGTCCCGCTACCACGGGGGGCGCAGGAGGCTCTGGCTCTTCTGGCGGAGACGGCGCTCCTGGTTGTGTCATCTTGTACTACGGAATCCCCGAAACTGTAAAGGGAGGCCAGCTAAAAGACCGGACGGGAAAAATGGCATTAGACCGCTACGGACGAAGGATTA
>ENA-ORRA01001643-ORRA01001643.1-human-gut-metagenome-genome-assembly--contig:-NODE-1643-length-14481-cov-2.207195_pt1 | contig 14481 bp, 10 predicted proteins | sample MGYA00242169_ERZ509122 | MGnify/ENA primary metagenome ERZ509122 (study PRJEB26280, sample SAMEA2338650) | human gut metagenome | biome: human gut; feature: human-associated habitat; material: faeces...
GGCGATAAAAGCTGCTTCTTCGGAGCCAATGGAGAAACTACGTGCAAAGTTGGCAGGATTCTTCTCAGATAAAATGATCAGTGATTGGGAACGGCAACAAATAGAGAAAGACGCACAGGCTATTATGGACGATTTGGATCGCCAGTTTGGTTGGGCGGATGAATACATGAAAGGTGACGAAAAAGAGTCTTCTTCACAAGAATCTACCAAAGGTGGGTTTACTGCAATGTCTCAGGAAACAGGAGATGAGTTGAATGGCCGCTTCACCGCTTTGCAGATATCTAATGAAGAAATTAAAAATTCAATGTTTTTCATTTTAGGTAATCTTTCTTCATTGTGTACGAATACTTCTACCGGCAACATCCTGTTGACCGAAATGAGAAATCTTGCTGTGATGTCTAATGGACATCTGGAAGATATTGCGAAATATACCAAGGTGCTATTGGGATTCGGAGAGAAGCTTGATAATATAGCTTATAACACAAAAAGTTTAACCACAAAATAACAAGGTAATGGAATCAGTAAATGATATAATGAAATCAGCTTCCTTATTCGGAGCTTGCAGTAAATCGAATGGCGTAAGTGACTGGAAAAGTCTGGTATGGCTTTTCTTCACTCCCCAAGGTCGGGAATTTTGTGAAGAGAACAATTTTCCCTCTTTGGAAATGTTTCAGGGAATGAAAGAATATGTTGAGGAGTTTGGAGTATTTGTCGATAGCGGCGAGGTCATCCGCTCTAATGATGCCAATATTGGTTTGGTGGGAGGCACTTCCGGAATTCTTACTTATGATGATAATACAGTGGTTCATAAAGTAATCTTGATGCACGGTGCAAAGGCTAAAATTAAAGCATCCGGTTATGCTGTGATTCTAATAGTGAATGTCGGTAATTGTGAAATGGAAATAGATAAGGACGAAACAGTTGTAATATTATGAAAGACGAATTGCGTATTAACGGTAAAGATGCCTACACTACTTGGGGCATAAGCATGGATAATAATGCATTATCCGAACTAATGACACCATCCTCCAACAAAACTTTTATAGAAAACGAGAGTCGGCTGGAACATGGAAAACGGGTGGTCATCGCCAATCCAAGGGTAGATGTGAGAAATCTGACTCTTCAGATTAACCTGACGGCTTCCAGTGAGGAACAGTTTTTTGAGAGATACAATAGCTTTTGTGAAGAACTGGCAACAGGCGCACTTGAGATAGAAACCAAATATCAGCCTAAAGTCGTGTACAAAACGATTTATCAATCGTGCAGCCAATTCAGCCAGTTTATGCGCGGCATTGGAAAGTTCTCACTGAAACTATATGAACCGAATCCTAATGATAGAATGAAAACAGTATGATAGATATTAAAGACATATCCGGAAATATACGCTTTTCTACTCCCGTAAATCAAGGGAGCAAGCGTAAGTTCCTGTTGATGAAGGAGGATTATATAACTTTGAAGTTCTCTGCCTTGAAACCTGTGTATTTCTCTTTGGGAGATTATATCGACAACGAGATAGGGGTATTTGAGCTTGTTGATTTATATAAGCCGGATTATAACGCAGAAACGGGAGGTTACGACTATGATCTCCGACTGGATGCCTACTATTGGAAATGGAAGAATAAGAAGTTCTTCTATACTCCGGAGAAAGGAAACAAAGAGTCCGGATGGAGCCTGACCTCTACGTTGGACACTCACATGAAAGTATTCCTGAAGAATCTTGAAGTACTCGGCTATAACTACAGGGGACGGGCTTTCAGCTACGTCACAGATGGTACGGTAGACAACTCTGCTAAACTGATTACGTATGATAGCACGAATATGATTGACGCATTGACACAGATTGCAGAAACATGGCAATGCGAATGGTGGATAACGGATAGCATCATACACTTCGGACGATGTGAATATAGTGATCCGGTAGATTTTGAGATAGGTGTAAATGTCGGAGATATGACACGTTCGGACAGCCAGACCAGTTATGCTACCCGTATCTACGCTTTCGGATCAACCCGGAACCTGCCGTCTGATTATCGTCCGCAAGATGAAGATGTAGTGATGAATGGCGTAGTACAGAAACGCCTGATGTTGCCGGGTGACACGCCCTATATCGATGCCTTTCCCGGGATGAGTATGGAAGAAGCTATTGAAGAGGTGGTTGTTTTTGAAGATGTTTACCCACGCAGGATAGGGACAATGTCTGATATTGTTCTTCATGAATATACGGATAAGATAGAAGAGGAAGGTAAAGAACCGGTTTTCAAGAAATGGAATGCCTATCGTTTTAAAGATAACGGAATGACTTTTTCCAAAGATTATGTGTTGCCGGGACAGGAACTGAATATTATATTCCAGTCGGGAGCAATGAACGGAATGAACTTTACCGTAACATTTAACCCCTGGGATAAGGATAAAAATGAAGACCAACAGCCGGAAAAGAATGCTGATGGTTCATGGAATCCTCTTGCACAAGTGTTTGAAATTGTGAGAAATGAAGATTATGGGCGTCCTATACCTGATGAATCCCTGAAGCCTTCCAATGGTGATACGTATATTCTTTATGGATTCGATACGAAGTTTGTTTCTGATAACATGCTGCCAAGTGCCGAACAAGAACTGCTTGAAATGGCTGAAAAGTATGTAGAGAAATCGATGCAAGACCCTTCTACTTATAGTTGTAAGATGTTGCCTGACTATATTTATAACGATGGGGATATCAGAAGGTTCGAATTAGGCGACCGTGTGAATCTTATTAACAAGAACTATTTCGAAGATGGGCGTCAGTCACGTATTATCGGTTATGAATGCGCTTTGGATATCCCCCATGATCATCCGGTATATACGATTGGTGAAACGGCTGCATACTCCCGCTTGGGGGAAATAGAAAACAAAGTGGACTCCCTGACTTTCAAAGGACAGGCATTCAATGGATCAAGTGGAAATGGCGGTGGCGGTACCGGAGTCTATGTAATCGGTATAAATGATAAAACACAACCATCGGATCGGAATGTGTTTTCTTCGAAAAGGATTATAAACGAGATTAGAGGGAGGGCGCTCAGCAGAATTTATAATGACGAAGCGGCAGGACGGATAACTTTCACTAAAGGACTGGTATCATCGGAACTGGTAGAAGCTAATAACGGACTGGTGATCCGTAAAAAAGAAGTAACCGAGGAGGCTTCTTTCATGTGACTCATTGAAGAGTCTGAGGATGCAATCGTAGAAGAGTTGTCTGTAGGGGGTGGAGTTACTACTCTTGGAGGAATGGATAACGTCAGTGAAGAAGCTGACAAAACATCGGAGACGGATGATATTATAGTACGACTTGCCGGAGCTTCCGAGTGGACAGTAAACACGACATTGTTCTCTAATGTTTCACAATTGATGTCGAAGGTGTTCCCGTTTACCTTGTCTCTGGCAGGGGGAGGCGGAATTTATGAGAAAGGAAGTACGCAAACAATTAATCTTTCGTGGAGTTATGACCGGGATGTTACATCACAGTCTGTCAATGGAGAGTCAATGCCTATTGACAGCCGGGCAAAACAATATAAGGATGTTACAGCTGATACAACGTATACTTTGTCCGCTGTCTATAATGGTGAAGTTTATAGGGATTCTATTTCCGTGAAGTTCAGATTGAAGAAGTATTATGGGGTTTCTGTCCATGAGGCTCTCACTGATGAAGAGATTTTGGCATTGACAAGTTCTTGGGCCGAGCGACCATTAAAAACTACTGTATTTGATTGTTCCGGTGGCAAGTATCCTTATTATATTTTACCTGCTTCCATGATTTCTGATATTCAGTTTTGGATTGGCGGATTGCGTAATTCAGATTGGGTAAAAGAAGTTCGGACGGTGACTAATGTTTATGGGTACACAGAGAGTTATACAATATTCAGGTTAAACAGCATTCAAACGGATGTGTTAAATATAGAAGTAAAGTAATGGCAATATTAAGTAACGGTAAGTTTTATGGATTCCTCTGTTCTGCCAAAGAAACCGGGCAGAAATTAGCAAACGGAGTGAAGGAGTATGTGGAAGATTTTGTATCCGGATTCGCTGGGCATGGATGGAAGATATGGGAGTATGTATCAGGAAAATGGATGCTTGAGGTCGATGCACTCAGGGTACGTGGACAGTTCACTGTATTTGAGTTATTGGTAAGTAAGATTCGTGCAATCATCGGTGCGCAAGCTATCACACAAGGATGTGGAAAAATAAAAACGGTTAATGTTTCTGATGACGGAATAGCTTACCTTATTACAATAGAAGACGCGGACATGAGTTTTGTAGAACATGACTTTATCCGTTGTCAGGAGTTTTCCGGTGGACAGAAGCTATATCATGTAGAAATTGAATCAGTAGCGGAGGGTGTTATCCGTATCCTTAAATCCGAATTTGATGTAGATGGGGAAGGAGTGGTGATGAATCCTCCCGTACCGGGAGATGACATCGTGCAATTTGGAAATAGTTCTCATGATGAGAAATATATCGGTCGGCATTCTGCTATTTATATGCATGCTGACGAAGGAGCACAACCTGCTATTGATGTATTGGATGGAATTTATTCGAAAGATTGGTCTGATTGTTTGAAAGTTCGTATGGGTGGCGATATTCCCGGAAGTAATGGGTTGAAAGGATTTTATTGTGTTAACGGAATTATTAAAGGGATAGATAATGGTGGCTCTGTGCTCTATCAGTTTAATCCTGATGGCTCAGGATTTATCGGAAGAGGCGCTATCAAATGGGATGCTGAGGGATTTCGTTTTGGTACTGGTGTGAAATTGGCATGGGATAATCTGGATGATGAAACAAAAGAAAATTTGAAGGGTGAACCGGGGCAAGATGGTAAAGATGGATTAGATGGTGTTAATGGTGAGAATGGAAAAGACGGTCTTGATATTGTGTGGAAAGGAGAGTTGTCAACGTCTCCTGCAAACCCGCAGAAAAACTGGGTTTACCGTAACACGATTGATGGACGTGTATATCTTTATAATGGCATTTCATGGACGTTGATGGTGGCGGATGGTAATGACGGTACGGAAGGTGCGAACGGCAAAGATGGAAAGGACGTCTATATTACCTATCATGACAGTGAGGAGGAACCTGCACGACCAAATGGAAACGGAACAACAGGGGGATGGCATACCAATGCAACGGCTGCTGTTATTTGGATTTCTCAAAAGGTGGCTGAGGATGCGGAATCTGGCGAATGGGGGGATCCTATAAAGGTGAAAGGTAATCAGGGGGAGCCGGGAAAGGATGCCAATCTTTTACCGTGGATTGAAGAATGGAATGGATATGCTACGGAAATTGGTGGTGGATACATAGTAACACCCAAAATGTTCAGTGGAACACGTTCTGCAGATGGAAAATTGACTGGTATAGCACAGGGAAAGGATTGTTTGACAGAAGCAGATGGTAAAAAGCGAACAGGAATCTTTGCTTTGGCAGACAATAAGATAATGTTTGAGATGGACCCGGAAAATGGGACGTACCAGTTTAAGGGGAGAATAGAATCTGATGAAATAAAAATTAATGATTTTTCGAAACTATCTAGTGCTGTATTTTGCGGTGATTATATGTACAGCCAAAGAGGAGTAGATGCGGATGGAGAGATTAGCGACCAATTTCAATTATTTGATCCATCAACTATAGGAGAGTCTAATGCGCCTTTTACACCCAATATCTTGTTTGATTTTAATAAAGGAAGTGGATTTCTTGGAGGTGGTAAGATTGTATTTGATTCTGATGGAACAATTGAATTAAATAGTGTAAGTATTAATAACTCAATAGCTTCCGGAGCATCTCATTTTTCGGGCGAATCGTTACCTCCATATCTGGCTGTCACTTCTCAGTATGTAATATCAACCCTTTCATCTGCTATCGGTGGATATACTTACCTTAATGTACCTATAAAAAGATTTGGAGGTAAATTGGACTTAAAACTAAATCAGGCGATAGATATTACGATTATAAATATGTCATCGCAGATATTGAGTATAGGCATACATGATACCCGGAGTGGGACTTCCAAGGGCCAGTTTAAGTATTTCTAGTCCACCAACTGGAGAGGCGTCTGGCCTGATAGTTCTGTAGTAAAGAATGTCGATACAGTAACAGTACCACAATATTATCCGGTTGAGTTAATATTCATCCCTACTGGTATTCAGGCTGCATGGTATGTCGGTACTTGGTTAATTAAAAACTCTAATGCTTATCAGCTATACTATCACCCTAATGCGGCTGATTTCTTAAAGTATGATTTGGTACCTGTTAACGCAAATCAAATGCAAACAAAAGGGTAGTAAAGAATGGCATGGAACTAAACGATTGGTTAGCGATAATAGGTGCACTCGGTGGCTTGGAAGCGATAAAATGGATCGTAAATTTCTACGTAAACCGGAAGACAAACGCACGCAAGGAAGATGCTTCTGCAGATGCTATGGAAAGCGAAAATGAGCGTAAACAAATTGCCTGGCTTGAGGAACGTATTGCCCAAAGGGATGCAAAGATTGATACAATTTATGTAGAACTTCGTCAGGAACAAGCTGCCCATTTAGATGAAATTCATAAACGGCACGGAATTGAATTGAAATTAAAGGAGGCTGAAGCGAAACGATGTGATGTTCATAGATGTGACAGAAGACAGCCTCCAAGTGATTATTAATTTAAAAGAACATTGAAACATGAAAATACTGATAGATAACGGACATGGTGAAAATACACCGGGTAAATGTTCGCCGGATGGAAGGTTGAAAGAATGGATATATACCCGAGAAATCGCAGATAGGATAGTAACCGGATTACGTGAAAAAGGTTTTAATGCGGAGCGCATAGTGAAAGAGAATATAGATATTCCTCTTTCCGTACGATGTAGGCGGGCAAATAACATTTACCGGGAAACTGAAGGTAATGCTATATTAATTTCTATTCATTGTAATGCGGCAGGTTATGGTACGGATTGGCTGACTGCACGTGGATGGAGTGTATTTGTATCAAATAATGCTTCTGTTAATAGTAAGCGTCTGGCAATGTGCCTGGCTGAATCAGCTAAAGCTAAATCAGCTAAAGCTAAATCAGCTAAAGCTAAATCAGCTTTTGTGCGTCAACCAGTGCAAGAACAATTGTTTTGGATACAGAATCTTGCTATATGCCGTGATACGATCTGTCCGGCTGTATTAACAGAGAATTTCTTTCAGGATAACAAAAAAGATGTAGAATTTCTTTTGTCTGCTGAAGGAAAACAACTGGTAGTGCAAACGCATATTGATGGAATTACTGACTATTTGAAAGATACCGCATCATGAGATGCTTGGTAGATGTGATAATCTTCCTTCTGATATTGGGAGGAGGACTTAGTTCCTGCCGAACTCAATATGTTCCGGTTGAAACCGTGAAAACGGAGTATCGGACTCGTGATAGCATAAGGCATGATAGCATATATCAGCATGATAGTGTATATATAGCGGTAAAGGGAGATACGATATATCAGTATAAATGTAAGTATCTGTATAAGTATCAATATGTGAATAGGACGGATACTTTGATAAAGACTGATTCTATACCGATTCCTTTCCCGGTGGAAAAACAGCTTTCCACATGGCAGCAGTTTAAACTGGATTTTGGAGGTGCTGCCATGCTGGTTATTATCATATTTATTTTCATTATAGCAGGACGTATGGTCCATAAATTGAAAATATGAAAGAATGGAATATGAAAACTAAAAAAACAGAAGATAATGAGTGAAGATTTAAAAGGAACGAATGTATATGCTCCTGTTGTTCCGGGAACTGATGAAGATAGATATCCTACCCATTATAGTAAATATGGAAAAGGTGGAATCAAGTGCGTACGCACTATTGCAGAAAGAGATGACATCCCATTGGAGAGGCTTGAAGTGCCTACTTTGTGTTATGTGCTCGATGATGACCTTTTCTATATATGGGATGGAAGTAAATGGAATGTGAAGGAAATGGGAAATACGGAGATCGGATTGCAGCGCAATGTACGTATTGTGAATGATCTTGATAATAAAAATATATCAGCCAGTAAAGGAGAACCGTGTTATTTGAAATTCACTTTCATAAGCCAGGAACGATATAGTTCGAAAGACCCGTATGAAAATACAGGAGAGCGTGGACTTTGTCAGATCTCAGTACGTAACTCCAACAATACAGAATATGTGGTAGTGAAGATGATGTACGTGAATTCTGCTACTTCTCTTAATGTGGATGTAGCCGAGTTTCTGACTTCCGGTGCCAATAATGTAATGATTAAAATCACTGGTGAGATTACGGAAACGACGACTCCTGCATTTGTATATACAGTACAACTGACTACTCTTTCGATTAATGCCGATAATTTTAAATGGTGGACTGCCTATAGTGGAGATATTCTTTTCAATCTGAATATAGGTGGAAATGTATCGAAAACTTTATTCGTAACTGTCACTGGAACAGATTATAACGAATTGTATGAAGTGTCTGTAGGGATGGGAGTGTATATTGAAACCTCGTACAACTACTCTATTCCGCATCCTGGAAAGACAGGAGTATTCAATATTTCTGCTTATGTTGCCAATTCGGATGGAAGTATTAAAACAAGAACAGTTTCCTTTAATGTGATCTGTGCAATGACCGGTGACCAAACTAAGTTGATTGCAATCAATAACGTTCTTAACAAAGGAATGAACTGGGCTGAAAATACGTTGTTTGAATATACCATGTATGATGGGGACAATGTAACTACGTCAGCACAATTTTTTGTTCGCAAGGATACAACGGATGTATATGTGTCTAATGAGGACAGCATCACTTGTTCGGCAAAGCATATTTTTTCTCTTTCCCTTGAAATAGAGACAATGGATAACTCCGGATTTGACATTGTAGCTTTGGTGAAGGATGGAGATGATGACCTCACTGCACCTATTATTTTTACTGTGGATAATTCTTCCGGCTATTCTGCTGTACCGGGAGCTGTGTTTTATCTGAACCCTAAAACTCGTAGTAATAGTCAGGCAAACCGACAGGCGATAGTGAATGAGATTGATGGCTCTGAGGTGAAAGCACTATGGGAAGGAGTAAACTGGGGAAATGATTGTTGGACTACGAATACGAATGGAGAAAAAGTTCTTCGTCTGATGGCGGGGTCTCTGTTGACTATAGACCGTCATCCATTCAGTACAGAGTGTGCCCGTCGAGGAATCACCATTGAAATTGATTATAGAGTGGATAATGTGACAAACTATTCGGAACCAGTGATGACGATATCATCTCCATCGGGAAATTCTTTTATAGGATTGAATCTTTATGCGGATGACATCATCATGCATACACAGTCTTTGAAAGATGACAGTGTGTTTGCATACCTTTGAAGGAAAACGTACAAGGCTGACGCTGACTGTTTTGCCGACGGCTTACGGTAACCCGGGATTTAATCTGTGTATACTGTATATCAACGGACGTAAAAACAGGGAGTTTACTTATGAAGATAATGATTATTTCGCTCAATCGGGAGCTATTGTTATTGGGTCGGATTATGCCGATGTGGATGTTTATGGTATACGCGAGTATGCATCAGGATTAACTTCACAGGGAGTACTGACGAATTATATCAATTGGCTGTCTGATACGGAAGAAAAGGCAAGAGTGAAAGCTTTTAATGATATTTTGGATTCCAATGGTTCGGAGATAGACTTTGATAACACAAGAGATCAGTTCAATTGTCTGGTATTTGATAATACGATCCCGTATATGCTCGATCAGGCGCAGCGGGTCGGAACACTGGAAATTCTTTTTTATGATCATCCGGAATGGAATGTTTCTATTACTAATGTAGCAGCTAAAGGACAAGGAACATCTTCCATGAAATATTATTTGTGGAATACCCGTTACCAACTGGATAAAAACAACTCTGTGATTACTTTTGCAGACGGGACAACCGGAAGTAAGAAATGGCAAATGGTACCTTGGATTCCGGCTGGACAGAAGTTTACGGCGAAAAAGAATTATGCGTCCTCAATGCAATCTCATAAAATAGGTTCGGTCAACTCTTACGAAGATTTATATCGTGAAATGGGGTTGTTAAATGAAGCTATGCAGACGGAAATGTATAAGAATGCTCGTGTCGCTGTTTATCAGATGCCATTTGTCTGTTTTGAAAAATCGTTGAATGATGACGGAGAATCGGTATATACTTTCAAAGGATTATATACTTTCGGACCGGATAAAGGAGATAAATATACTTTTGGGTATGATACGGACTTATTTCCGGACATGATATCTATTGAAGGGGCGGATAATTCGCCATTATGTACTTTGTTCCGTGTTCCCTGGAATCCGAATAAATCATATATTGCCTATAATGAAGATGAGGAGGCTTTTCAGTATAATGGAGCCAATTCATGGGATTTCGGTGCCGGTGAATTGGAAAATATATCGAAGTTTATTCCGGCATATAACATCGTCTATCAGTGCTCACCACGGCTTTTGCCTTTCAACGGTACGTTGGATGAGTTGAACGCTCAGCTTGCAGACTATAAAAATCAGCCTTATGAATTTTGGATTGCGAAAGGCGGTGATGTGAACCAATATAATGTTTATTATTTCGAGTCGGCAGAAGGTAGGTTCATTCCGTCTGATATAGGTGAAGGGCAGATAAATCTTAACTCTCAGCTTGTGGATAAAGGCTATGGATTGCTAAGTAAGGACTTAACAGGAAAAAATAATGATGGACTGAATACTCTCTTTATCAATGCTCGTATCTCGAAGTTTCGCCGGGAAGCACCGGACTTTTGGCATATACAAGACACGTTGACATTTATGAATAATGTGGAGTTTAATGCTGGTACAGACGAACGGGCAAAAAATACATATCCATACTCTTTCGGTATGGAGAATTCTAAATGGAGATGGCGTATCGATGATGCTGATACCCGGTTTGATACGACTAATCGTGGTTTGCCGGAGAAATCGTATAGTGTGGAAACGCATGATGTAGATGAAACTGGGGCATCTGTATGGAATGGTGAGTCTAATAATTTCTTTAATTTGATGGAACTTGCCTTTGCTGAAGAGAAGACTACTAATATGCGCCTGATGATGACTTCTATGCAGGCATTGAGCGGATTAAAAAGTGGTAATGATCTTGAGAAACTTTATGCATTCTATAAAAAATATTTTTTTAATGAGGCTCAGGAATATTTCCCTTCTAATGCTTTTAACGCTGATGCAAGGATAGCATATGAAAATGGTAAACTGGCTTATAATGCCGGAACTTATTCGAATGATACAGACCCGATTACACAGTCATTGGGTGATCATTATGCTGCGGAACAACGGTGGGTGACCAAACGCATCCTTTATATGATGTCGAAGTATAATTTTGGCTTGTTCTCTGCTAATGGTTCCGATACTATCACTGTGCGTGCTGCTGGTAATACGATCAAATATGAACTGACTCCGGCTATGGATATGTATCCGGCTATTGCTAACGGTACAAGTATAATTCGGGGTGCACGAACGAAAGCTGGGGATGTGTGTGTAATGGAGATTGAATTATCCGGTTCCGGTGATCAGCAAAATGCAATACAGGGTGCTTCCTACTTGCAGGATATAGGTGACTGGTATAATAAGAATGTGCAAGGTTCCATGATTATTCAGGGACGTATGCTTCGTGATATTCGTTTAGGAAGCAAAACAGAGGCTATAGTCATATCTATTTCTTCATTGACATTATCTAATTGTATATCTCTGCAACGACTATTGCTATCTAATATTTCCACGTTGTCAGGTACATTGAATCTTGCCGGGTGTACTCATCTACAGGAAGTGTACGCTGATGGAACTTCTCTTGTACAAATCATTCTTCCAAAGGGTGGAGGACTCCGGTCTGTAGAGTTTAGTGCTTACAACCAATATTTGTCTTTAGCAAACTATCCGTTAATGACAAATGAAGGGGTGGGAATCGATTTATGTGAAGAGATCATTACTGACTTCTTTATAACCGGATGTCCGAAAGTAAAGCCGATGCAATTGCTGGTCAGTATAATGGATGCACAAACTGGGCAAGGTGGCGATCATAAACTGAAACGTATCCGTGCTGTAGGATTTGATGAAACATATGATGATTCAGATATGTTGGATAAGTTAGCAACACTCTCGAACGGTACGTATGAGGGATTAAGCTCTGAAGGATTAGCCGGAGAAGATGAATACCCGGTGTTGGATGGAACAATTACGATTAATACTAATGCGTATGAGGATTCGATAGAGATTTTGAGAAATGCGTTTAAGAAGCTGACTCTGAATATCAATGGTGATTTTTATGTGAGATTCAAGGATGCGGTAATAGGCAATTATTTTATTGATTTGTATGGAGATGGTGTTGGTATTACAAAACAACAGATTCAAAGCATTAAAGTTATTTCTGATAAAATATTTAGAGATAATGAAGAAATAACTAGTTTCGATGAATTACAGTATTTTACATCAATTTCTGAACTATATCTATATTCTTTCTTCAATTGTACGAAATTAGTTTCTATTATTCTACCTCCTAATATACAAATGTTATCAATACAAAGTTTACGAAATACAGGACTTTTGAGAATAAAAATACCCAAAAGCTTAACAGCAATTAAAAATTCAGTGTTTGATCAGTGTTTAAACTTAACAGAAGTTTTATTTGAAGAAGGTATTGATTTAATAGAATTAGGAGGTACTGTATTTAGTAATTGCCCAAGTTTAAGAAAGATAGAGCTTCCTGATTCAATTGTAAAAATTGGAGACTATTTGTTTAATGATTGTACTTCTTTAGAATATTGTCATTATCCTATAAATTCAAAGATTACAGAAATAAAGAAGAATAGTTTTGAAAACTGTAGTTCATTGACAGAATTACCACTTACCAAATATGTTACCTCATTAGGTAGTAATACTTTTAGAAAATGTATTTCATTATCTGGGCATCTTGATTTAAGTCGGATAACAAGTATGGGAAGTGGAGGATTTTACGGTTGTCAGGGAATTGAATCTGTTGATATCACTAGTTTAGAGACTGTTCCCTATGAAGCATTTAGAGGTTGTATCTCATTAAAATCGGTGGAATTTAGTAGAAAAACAAGGAATATAAATAATAGTTCATTTCAAAATACTATTATTACAAGTTTAAACCTATCACATGTTGAAGAAATTACCATTGGAGAAGCTGCTTTTTCTGGACTAAGAACATTAAATAAAATAAATTTGCCTAATAATTCCACTTTAAATTATAGATGTTTTGCGGATACTGGAATACAAGGTGAGTTATATATTCCTGCAAGTTGGGTGTTTATTAGCACTGGACATTTTAGTAACTGTAGCGAGTTGACTTATATTGAAGTGGAAGAAGGTAGGACTAGTATACCTCAAGGGTTTATTAGTTGGACGATTAAAGCAGATACAATAATCTTTCCCTCAACTATTACTGAAATTGGTGATAGTTTCTTACATGGGAATGGGTGGTATCCCACTTTTATTTGCAAAGCAATAATCCCTCCTGTAATAACAGGAACAGGATATATAGGATATGGTCCATTTAGTGAGATGTACGTTCCGGATGAGTCAGTTGAGGCATATAAAGCAGCTCCTAGTTGGTCTAATCATGCATCGCAAATAAAACCAATGAGTATGCTTGCAAACTCAAATATGTAGTTAAAGTATTTAATTAATGCCAATACGCAGATTGTATATCATCTGCATATTGGCTATATATCCTATAAATAAATGAGAACTTTATTCGTTATTCTTTTTATGCACTTGTTTCCCGTTATCTGAGTAGCAGTTATACGTTTACTATCGAACAGAATAACTCTGCCGGACATTCGGATTTTGAGATGATGAGAATTCCCGATATGGATTACTATACGGATGATTTTAGATACCGCCAACAGAGATGTGAAAGATTTAGTGGCGAAAGGCATCCTTGCTCCTGTGTAAGGACGTGTCAGGGATGTATCATACATATTGAATTATGTGAAGTCTGATTCCCAAATGCGCGATTTTAGCGATTCTACGCTTACTAATCGTGATGGAAAAGATTATATTCTGACAGTTTCAATATTTATTGGCTGTACACTGATTGGATTGATATTTCAGAAACTGTATTTTACAGATGCGAATATAGTTACCATATATATCCTTGGAGTATTGCTCACCTCAATTTTAACAGATGGATATCTTTGCAGTCTGGCCGGTTCGTTTTTAAGTGTTGTTCTTTTTTGTTTTTTTCTTACGGAGCCACGAATGTCCTTTCAAACATATGCAGTTGGCTATCCGGTGACATTTTTAATAATGTTGATATATCCGACCAGCTTTTCGTTCTCACGGATCGGCTGGAAATGCGGCGCGATCTTTTTGCCGTAAAGCTCTGTCAGCTCTTCCACGACCTTACGATAGCTGACATCATCCATATCCATATCTGTTACAAAGAACATACGCGGAA
>ENA-ORRA01001647-ORRA01001647.1-human-gut-metagenome-genome-assembly--contig:-NODE-1647-length-14445-cov-2.602224_pt1 | contig 14445 bp, 7 predicted proteins | sample MGYA00242169_ERZ509122 | MGnify/ENA primary metagenome ERZ509122 (study PRJEB26280, sample SAMEA2338650) | human gut metagenome | biome: human gut; feature: human-associated habitat; material: faeces...
CATTTTCTGAAGATTATGAGCCTGACGAAGCTCCTTTTCTGTCAGTTCTGAAATTGCATTTATACTATTATTCTCAAGAAGGAAATAGCAATCTGGCCTGAGTAAATCATTGCTCATAAGGTTTGTGTTGTGTGTAGTTGTAAATACCTGCACATCGCTAATTCTTCTAAGTCTCTTCTGAACTGACTCTGATAATTCATAATGGTAAAATGCATCAAACTCATCAATGAAAACAAATGATGCTTTTTCCATACGGATATACCAGTAATAGAATAATGCAAGGGATCTAGTCCCTGTTGAAGCAATCTTGAAGAAGTCAGCATCTTTATTGTCGAAATGACAATATATAGCCTTTCTTCCATCGACCTCGCATCCATATAATTCATAATCGATACCATTTTCTTTTAAGAATTCTTGGAAATCCTTAACTTTGCCACTATTAACAATTCCTTCTGCAATACTCTCTGATCCGTTCATAAAACCTTCATATCCACGGCTATCAAGTGAATAGAATAAAAGCATTCTCTCGACAAAATCAATAAACTTCTTAAATACCTGATTCTGAACATTATCTGAAAGAATTGAATTACTATTTACATATTTCACTCTCGAGATCGGGCTTTCATTTCTTATTGATGCATTCAAAGTATCTGATCCCTCAAGCAAAGTAAATCCATCTCTTGTCAGGAAGTCAAAGAAAATGACTTCTTTTCCATCAATGGACAAACTTTCACTCTTTAAGGAATTCACATCCATTTTACTGTACTTATATACAACTTCATGTCCGGCGAATACGAATGTGTACTCAAACTCCGCAAAAGATTTCCTTCCACTCATATTCAGATAAAAATCATAGCTTCCCAGGAGTTTTTGCTTTTCAGTCAGATGAGTAATGATATCAAAGATAGCCAAACCAAGATTCGACTTTCCACAACTGTTGATACCATATATAATTCCCTTCGTTATGCAGCCATTCTCTATTATTTCAGAATTAAAGCTGTAATTACTGGGTGTTCCTATATCTAATGTGATTTTATCCTTAAATCCTTTGAAATTTTCGACACTAAATTTCTTTAACATGATAATCACCTTCCATTTCTTTTTCTTTATTATATAATTGTCTGCAAAAAAGTTCAAGTCTATCCGTATTTTTTTTGCGGCAATGTCGAATTTTTGTTTCGAATATCAATCCCACAGTCTTCCATTTCGCGATTTTGCACAGAAGAGGGGGCGCCGGTCTCCACGATGAGGCTTGCTATGATCCACGACTGTAGTTGCTTGATGACCTCCTCTCCAATAAAAACAACAGCACGATCTATATTTCTATAGACAATGCTGTTGTTCGGCAATCACTTTTATTTTCAATTGTTAAATTATATTTTCAGCTTATTCATGCCCCGCATACCAATAGACTGTACCGCTCTTAAAGTCTATTTGATCATCTGTGTAATAATTCTCCGGTGCGTCTCTGACAATCGTTTCACTATCATTCGGATTTATTCTCTCCGGTAAATAACTCTCGTGGATAGCAACAACATTACCATTGGCATCTTTATACAATACCGTCCAATAACACTGAGCAGTTTTGCTTGTGGAACTATTTGTAAACGTGCTTTCCATTTCCAAGTTCCCGTTGTCCCTTATAAAAGAAATCTTTCCGCTAACATATTTTGCCATACTTGTACAGTCATCATCAAGATCTAGTGTTATTTTCGTAATCTTTGTCTTTGACGGAACAAGACTTTCACGGTTATAATCCGTTAAATCAAAAGGTCCTTCACAAGTTGCCGTATACCAAGTACGCTTCGCACCCAAATATTTCGCATTAATTGTAATATCGTTTAATAATCTGCCTCTATCATCATATATGTTGCAGGTTACATCCATAGATGGAATAAAATAATTCGATCCATTATATATTGCGAACAAAATATTTCCGTCTTTTAAGCGACTAACCTTAAGACTAATACTGTTCTTTATTTTCGTTTCAACAGTAGATGCTGTCGATGTATTTTTTTTCGTTGTCGGAGTTTTTTTCGTACTGGTTCTTCCGGCACTTGTTTTTTTCTTTGATTTTTTCTTCGCCTTTACAACTATTTTGGCGTACCATCTCTGTTTACCCGCCTTAACCGTTATCCTAGCTACACCTTTTCTACGTGCTTTGATCACAATGCTGGTTTTCTTGCGTTTTACAATTTTTATAACACGTTTCCCCGATGTTATTTTCCACTTTGTTTTCTTCTTACAATTATTGATTCTCAATATATCCTTCTGTCCCACCCTAAGTGTAAATTTGTTCACACTCTTTGCCTCGGCGTTCATAGCAGCACGAGAGCTGCATCCGATCATTAATGTACAGATTAATACTATTGCAAATATGCGTTTTAATTTGTTAGTCATTATAATTCCTCCTGTTCAAACTCAGTAGCGTCTTGTCCTCTCAAAATCGCCATCTGATTATCACAATATGATACATTCAAATCAATTTGCGAATTGTCTTCATCCGCAAATTGATTTGAAAAAGATTTTTTTATCCGTGCAAAACATATTGAATGGCTTTCACAATTCCATCAAGCTGATTTGTAATATCCAAAAACAACAAGATTAATCCCATTACAAAAATCCAAATTACTCCCGATATGATCTGCTTCATGATAAATTTCTTTTTAGCTTCATCAGACATTTGCAATACCGTTCCACAGCTTGGACAATAAGTTGTCTGATCATCGCATTGCTTTCCACATTTTGTACAAAATTTTGCCATTTTTCTACCTCCAATTTAACTATGTCGTTATTATAAGCTTCTACAGGTGGTAATTGTAACCGAGGGTTGTTCTATTCTCTTTTCCGTTATTTTCATTTTCGCAATTTCCCTAAAGCATGATAAATTCAATCTAAAACACACTTTTTGAACGGTTATTTATGCAAACATTGTGCGTATTCGACAATTATTAGAATTAAACTTCGTTAAAAATAACAATAATTTTTTTCAATCTTCTCCATATATTTAAAATGACCGTTTCGCAAAATCTAAGCGAAACGGTCATTTTAATATGTCTTCTAGCATCTATTTCCCAGCATCATCCGTCAATATCTGTTGTGTTTTCTGTTTCCCTGATAAATTATTATCCGTACTTTGTTCTGGAATTAAAGCAATGATCGCCAATGCCATTACTAACAACAATGCTGCAATTTTAATAAGATTACTTTTTCCCATGGTATCTTACTCCTTCCCTCTTCATGCAACTTTTTTACTTACCTCACGCTAAGCATACACCATCTATGTTCAAATATTTCTCCGTTTTTTTCATTCCTTTTATAATCACTACAATGATCGATTTTATCTGATTTATTCTAGGTTTCTATCACTACAAAAAATATTTTTTCTTCGACCGCCACTCGACGATTTGTAAATTATGCATAATTTTCACTCATAATTTTTGTGAAAGTTTTTTTCAAAAAAAGAGGATCGCTAAAATAACGATCCTCTCTTGCTACTACTTGCCAAATGCTATCATAACTTATGTACAGTTAGGCATTTCAGCATATTATTCTGCTACTACATACTGAACCCATCTCTTAACATTACTAATACTGTCAGATGCCTCTACCTTTGTAGTAGACTCTTTGCTTTCGACCTTCTTCAGATAATATGTGTATACTTTAGAACGGTCTGCATAACGATACTGTGTTTTATAGGAGGATACCACTTGTCTTGTAGATTCTCCATACCAACATGGAGCACTTCCGTATAAATTGAAATAACCTCCAATTTGTTTTGAATACTGATTACCTACACAGGCAAGCTGAGCTCCCCAACCTCGTTCCTGATAATTGGTGCAAGACTTTCCACCCCACACACCAGAACAAGGTCCGGATGTTCTTCCATCTGCAGATAAATATCTAATGTAATTATACTGCGTGGCATATCCATTAGGAACAGACCGCGTCTCAACCTTTCTAGAATCACTGCCACTAATATTACCATCTGACCAGCCGCTCCAGCCTCCATATGGTCCCCATACCCAAGAAGAATCATATAAGGTATAACCTGCTACTGAGCTATTGCTAGACGTAATTTTTGTTGTGTAATCATACGTCCACTTTTCGCCAACGATTGTAGCATTATCTGGAACTTCTGATTCCAATACCCAATCCATAGAACCATACTTTAACTTATTGTAACTGTCCTCATTAATTGTCACAAGTTTTCCACTTGTAAAGTTCAGCAAAGAATCGCCTTCCACTTTACCGTAGATCATATAGTCACCTGTCAATACTAATTTACCAACAATATTAGCATTCAATCTCGTCAAGGACACATCCTTGGACAATACAACGTTAGAACTTGTCGATTCCAACTTAATCGTACCATATAACGAAATATCTGTCTTATCAGCAGACAATATCATGGCAAATCCATTTGTCTTAGCAGATATTCTTGCCAAATTCAGTTTTGCAGAAGAACATACGACCGGAGCTGATTTATTGTCCTCAAATACAAAACCGTTCAGTGTAGTTTCTTTAGCATCGGAAGAAATTTTAAGTCCTTTATATGCTTTATTGCCACCATTTAATTCAAAATAATCTGTTGACTTTGTTATATCATATGTCTTATTTGCTAACGTATCTTCCATATCAGCCAGATTAACAATTAACTTGGTAGCTCCTGAGGTAATTGCCGCATTGGCAATATCACTATTCTTGGCATTTACTGTAACTTTTCCTGCTCCGGTAAATGCATTTTTGCCAAGCTTCTTAATGTTTGTAGTTACCGTAAAATCATCCAAACTGCTACATCCACTAAACGCTTTATCGCCAATAGTTTGTAGTCCCTCTGCCTTGACAGAAGTAAGTGATGAACATCCTTCGAAAGCTTGATCTGGTATTTCCGTAATATGCTTGCTAAGTTTGATTGACTTAAGCTTATCATTTCCGGCAAAAGCATCTTTTTCGATACCAACGATCTTAACAACGGATGTTGTTCCGTCACCGTTGTCGGTAGAAATATAGTCTGGAATATACACATTAGTTCCTTCACCAGTGTAATCTACAACCGTACCTGTTTCACTATCATAAACAAGCCCCTTGGATCTAACCAATGCATTATCAATATACTGATTTACTTCAAACGGAACTTCAAATGGTAAAATTCCATTTTCATAATCATTAAAGTTATGTGTCTGCTTCGAATAGTCAATGAAATCGTATGTGTCATCATCCTGTACACCATATGTATATACATAATAGGAACTAGACGCAATATCATATCCTACAACTGCAAAGACATGAATGGTTCCAGCACATACCATTCTGTAATATCCCTCTGGAGCATCCGCATTCGAATACGTCTTAGAAGTCGTTTCCGTCTTTTGCGTCGAATAGGACAAAGCCGATGAATATTGATTTGATTCAGACGACGTGCTACTGTCTGATGTAGATAACGCTTCTGATCCCCCCTCTGAATACGTTTTGTTGTATCCATAGGTATCACTCACCTTACTGCTAAGCATCTGAGAATGTGACGAACTTTTGCTCGCTGACATACTTTGTTCTACACTATCTTTGCTTCCCCAATAACGACTATCCGTCGTAGTGTCTGTATGTTCTTCGTTCTTTGTCCTTTCTCCATTTACTTCTCCATAAACTTTTCCACCAATTTTAAAACCTTTCTCGCCTCCAACACTTCCACCATCAATGCCCAAATTGGCAGTTTTTTTCTTGGAATATTCTCCATTGACTTCTAATCCTGCCTTAAAACCAAGCTTAGAAGTTACACCATTTTTATCCGTTACAGTATGGTCTGTACTACCTCCATCTTCTACGCTATTAAGTGTAACTAAACTTGCACTTGCTACAGAACTGCTGGCATCGACCACTTCTTTTCCACTTTCATCAGTATGACTCTGCATCAAAGTTAAACTATTATTCCAATTTTTCGATAAAGACCACGCAGTTGTACGCGTTGTTGAATTTGCAATCGCATTAACAATTGATTTAGATGTCGCCTCTGTAACCGTTCCACTTGATGTGATCGTTTCAGATACAGTGAGACCACTTGTATTACCAAAATCTTTAATTGTATACAATGGAACATTTTCCATCTGACCAATTTCATAAGCGAACAAATACTGCCCCTCTTTTTCATCCTCGACAATCATTGGCTCGCCTAACTGTTTTACCGGTCTTGTCTGATTTCTCTTACTGGTCCAGTTTGCATGTAAGGTAATGTTTCCGGTTTTACCCAATGGAATCTTATCAACAAGATTATCTTTCTCATCGGTCCATCCCATAAATGTATAGCCAAACCACTCAGGATTTGTCAATGTCGCACCCTCATTTACCTTGTATTTAATGCTATCCACTTTTGCCAATGGTGAATCAAAAGTAATCGTATACTCTCTTGCTGTCCAATGCGCATACAGATCAATATTACCCGTTTCGCCTGCAGCAATCTGTTTTATCTGCTTGGCATTAGAGCCTTCTCCATCATACCAGCCTTCGAAAATATAGCCTTCACAACTAATATTCTTCAATGTTAAACCAGTTTCAGAGCTATATGTATTCGGGTTTGTATTTTCAATTTCCTGCTTCTGCAAATATGCATCATCCTCATACAGATGATACGTAATAGAATTCTCCGAATTCTCCAATGGTGGAACAACTTCCTGTTTTACTAACACTGCGCCACACTCACCACAATGTGAGCCTTCGGTAAGTCCTGTACTTTCTGAAGTGGCAGCTACTGCAGCATCTACCACGGAAACATGTCCCTTAGCTGGAATTACAGTATCTTCCAATTTGATATTATTAAGACCTTTTTCGTCGCTATAATATTTACCACAAGAGGTGCAGTAATAATAAGCCTGATTACCCTTTTCAGTACAAGTAGCTTCCTTTGCCTCAACTGCCTTCATGGTATGGGTGTGTTTCTCCGTTGTCGTACCAAGATTCACGCCATATCCACCTGCAATATATCGACGCACAAGAATGACATCTGCTGAGTTAATTCTTCCATCCTCATTGACATCACAAGCTTTCTCGTTAATAGTCTGCTCATATCCACCTGCTATCTGTCTTCTCATCATAATGACATCTGTAGAATTAATTTTGTTGTCCTCATTAAGGTCACCTGGTGTAAATGCAGAAATTCCAATTTCGCCATCTTCTGTTTTTACATCTACAGCATTCAAATCTGCATCAACCATATCTCCAGCGTCACAAGATACACTAATCTTATAGCTTTCTCCTGATTTTGCAGTGTCGCTCACCTTAAAAGAAAGTTTTAAGATGGTGCCATCTTTGATGTCATCCGCTGTTATTTCCTGTCCATCCCATACGAATTTACATGGAGACTGTATTTTTCCCGGTTTTGTCAATACTAGAGAAGAGAACGCATCTCCTGCAGTTGCATCAGTAAGCGTCAGACCCTCATCATATTTCAAACTAACAGCTGCTCCTAATATTCCCGGATTATCTTTTACATCAACAGTAACATCTACTGTTGCACCAGGCTTCGCTGTCTGACTTTGCACAGAAAGTGTAACCTGTTTTTTAGCTGTGTCTGCCTTTACATAATGCGACGGACAACCGGTCACAATCATAGCAGCAGCAAGCACACTGACAATAATTTTTTTTGCTATTTTCATAAATGCTCCTTTCTCACATCTAATGTTAAGATGCGTCTTTTACTATAGTTATTGTTCCATTGCGTAATTCCAGATCAATTGGCATTAAATCGCCATTTACAATATCACCGGAATTATAATAAAATCCAATGTCATACTCTCCTTCTGCAGCTTCTTCCGAAACATCAAAGGTCAATAACAGCATTACACCGTCTTTTACATTATCTTGGGTGATTGATTCACCATCCCACGTAAATTTGCAATTATTTTTTAGGATATTTGCCTTTGTCATAACTAATGCATCTTTAAGTGCATCTCCATTTGAGGCATCTGTTAACGTCAGAATTTTGTCGTTATAATCTATCCCCAAAGTCATGCCCAAAATTCCAGGATTGCTATTAATATACACCGGTACTTGTACTGTTTTCGCACCTGGAGATGTCTTTACATCTCCGACAATAATTGCCGAAGTCATATCCTTCTCATACGTTGCTGTGACAAGCAAATCCTCTGTCACGTTATCATATGCCTTATCCCATGATTGGAAATTATAACCTATTCTCTTTGGAACATTTGGTGCAACTGCAGCTTTCCCAGCCTCCACAGTTTCTTCTTTCAGGACTGTATTGTCATAATCCACAAACTTCACCTTGAACGGTCCTGTAGGACTTGCCGTAGGCTCACTACTTGGCTTAGTACTTGGTGCTACCGTAGGCTGCACTGTCGGTTTACTACTTGGTGGCACTGTTGGTATTGTTGTTGCCCCTGGGTTCTTTGTTGGTTCAGGTTGTCCAGAAGACGAAGGTAACTGTATGTATTTTAGTCCCTCAAAACAAAAGGAAACTGATATTACATCACCTTTATTCACAGGTATTTTCTGTGTACCAAGTGTTTCAGATGCATCATCAACATAGTCATATGGATTCCTTAACGCAAAACGATAATACCCATTTTCATCACTATCAAACCACCCTTCACCCAATTCGAGAGAACGATCATTAATCTTAACTTCTGTAACGAAACCAAACATTTTATCTTTAACATCGTTATATTTCATGTTGGTATCAACCGTCAATACCGCAATATCTGTGTCTGCATTTTGCACAGTATATGTTGCAGTATATGTTCCATCCTCTGTAATATAAACTGCACCATCTTGATAACCAAATCTATAATCTTTCCAATTCTTTCCAGCATATCCTATTGCTGCCTTAACTGCCGGTCCGGTTGGCTCTGGAGACGGTGTTATTGTTGGCGCATTTGTCGGAACCGGTTGTGTAGAAGCTTTAGGAGCTTCTGTAACACTTGGTTGTTTTGTCACAATCGGCTTCTTCGTTGCTGTCGGTCGCTTCTTTATTGGCTGCACAACGATGCGGCAAGAAGCCTTTGCTTTTTTGTTTTTCTTGGAAATAGCAGTGATTTTTACTGTACCAGCTCTTTTTGCCTTAACAACACCTGAATTGCTAACTGTCGCAATACGTTTATTGCTAGATTTCCATTTCACTTTTTTGGTTGCTTTATTGGGCTTTACTTTCTTTACTTTTAACTTATACTTTTGCCCAACAAGCATCTTTTTGGTTTTCACAGACAAATATATTTTTTTTGGTTTCTTTGTCTGTTTTGCATCTGCATTTGGTGCAATACTTAACACAGTCAAACACATGATCAGACCAATTGCCAGATGCTTTTTCATCTTTGAAACATAATCAAGTTTCATCACTATCCCTCCTTCTGTATTTTTTGACCATTAATGTGTAATTGTTATTTTTCCATTTGCGATTAATGGTGACACGGGCAATAAATTTTTATCTATCACATCTCCTTCCTCATATTTTATTTTTATTTGATACACTCCCGAAGTCGTTGACTTAGGAATGTCAAATAACAACTCTGCTATCTCTCCATCCTGAATTTGATAGTCTTCAATCTGCTGTCCATCCCACATACATTTACAGCCATTCTTTAATTTTCCTGCTTTTGTTAATGTCAAAATATCTTTGAAAGCCTTTCCATTTTTAATATCTTTCAATTTCAGCCGGCTGTCATCATAATATACAGACCAAGTCATTCCCAAAATTCCAGTGTTGTTTGCTATTTTTACCGGTACCTTCACATTAGTTTGTCCTGGCTGCACTTTAACATTTGCAACTGTTATCCTAGTTACCGTATTGTCTTCTTTATAAAGTGCTTTTATCTGTAAATCAGATTTTATATGTTCATAAGATTTATTCCATTTATCAAAACGATAGTTCTTTCTTTCCTTTACTATTGGGGGTGTTGCATTTTTATTTTGTAATACAATTTCTGTTTTTAACACATTATTGTCGTAATCCATAAATGTAACCTTATGTGTACGTTGACTACTTTTTTGCTTTTTATCAGATTTTCCAACCACAATGCGATTTCCATCCGAAAGATGAAGCATCAGCTCACGATTGTCATCCGTGGCGTAACCAACCACTCTAACGCAATCTTTTTCTGCATAATGTTTTTTCTTTGTCAGGGAATACTGTGATATTTTTTGTTTACCAATCTGACAATTCTTCTTATCAATAACCACCAACTTATCCAATAGCGAATCGCACCATTCTTTCTCTGACCCCTCAAAATTATTATCTCCAATTACATGCGTAATAGCATTTTGTCGGCTCGCTATATAGATGCCTCCTAATGCCAATGCCACAGCTATAACACTTGTCCATACAATTTTTTTATTAAATTTCATCTGTAATAATCACTCCCAGCTTAAATTTTATATTTTTAACGTTCCTATCATACCCTATCGTTTACCATTGAAATTTCCAATTTTTTCAATATCTTTCATAGACCTCAATTTGATTAAATCCGCTCTATTTCTGCATCTTATTTTTATGCTGATCATGTTCATTCTACATTACACCGGGTGAATTGTATAATTTGCACAATTTTCACATGTGAACTTTGTGAAACTTTTTCGCAAAAAAAATATATTTTTGCCCCGCCGTCTTAACCTTACAATTCTTCAGCTCGCTTTCTATAAACATCCGTACTATAAAAGAGACCGCCAATCGGCGGTCTCCTCTATATCCCACAACACTTATCTTTCTTTAATTCCTCGATATCCCTATTTTACCTTGATCTTGACGCTCTTCTTTTTGCCACTGCCATCGGTTGCATAAACTGTAATCTTCACAGTACCTTTTTTCTTGGCCTTAACTACACCCTTTGCAGATACTGCAGCTATTTTCTTATTGGAAGATTTCCAGCAATACTGCGTGGATGCCAGCTTTTTGCCCGGTTTTGCTTTTACCTTTAATTTCAGTTTTTTGCCTTTCTTAAGGTTACGCTTTCCTGCCTTAACGGTAAGTTTCTTGACGGGCTTTTTCATGACTTGGATACGAACTTTTTTGCTGAATCCATTGGCTGTCGTAATCGTAATGACTGCCTTGCCTGCTTTTTTGCCTGCTTTTACAGTACCATTTGCCGTTACTTTCACGATGGATGGTCGGCTGCTCTTAAATGTTAGTTTTTGACTTGCAGCATTTCTCGGAACCCACTGAACAGTAAGTTTCATTTTTTTCTTAGCAGCAAGTTTATAGCGAGAACCCACTGCAATTTTACCTGCTCCCTTAACTTTAGCATACACAGCAAATCCTTTCGCCGTTACACTTGGTTTTGTGCTTGGGCTCACGCTTGGTTTTGCACTTGGCTCTGTGCTTGGGCTCACGCTTGGCGTTACACTCGGTTTTGCACTTGGCTCTGTGCTTGGGCTCACGCTTGGTTTTGCACTTGGTTTTACACTTGGCTCTGTGCTTGGGCTCACGCTTGGCGTTGCACTCGGTTTTGCACTTGGTGCTGTGCTTGGTCTCACGCTTGGCGTTGCACTCGGTTTTGCACTTGGCTCTGTGCTTGGGCTCACGCTTGGCGTTGCACTCGGTTTTGAACTTGGCTCTGTGCTTGGACTCACGCTTGGCGTTGCACTCGGTTTTGCACTTGGCTCTGTGCTTGGGCTCACACTTGGCGTTGCACTCGGTTTTGTACTTGGCTCTACCGCCCCATTTACCTTTGCACCGCTAACAGCAAAGGTAAGTTCCACCGTATTAGTTCCCTGATACGAAGCGTTATTAAAGGAAGCTTTTTTCTGTCTTTCTACCGACACATCCTGAATATGTGTCATGACATCTGCCCAAATATTAATAAAAGCAAAATCAAACACATTATTTGACAGTCCATCGGATGCTGCCGATTCCAAACTGCTATCATAGGTATACGTGTCGTCTTTGATCGTGTACTGTTTCCCATTTACTGTTATTGATTTCAGCGTAATAACTGCATAGCTAAGTGCTGAACCTGCCGCTTCGGCCGCCTGTATATCTTTGATATATAACGAACCGATATTTTTAAGCTGCGTGTCTGTCGGCTTAACTGATAACGTGAATTCTTCGTCTTTCGTTGAAATATCTACACTTTGTTCACTAGCGATCGTCGTCCAGCCGGATGTATCTAACATATACAGCTTTGTCCGTATATAGGAAGGTTTTGGCACGGTCACTTTGCACGTTGCCTGACATCCGGCCGCAATCGCTGCCGTAATTGTGCAAGTACCTGCACCCACTGCTGTGACCAAACCATCAGAATTTACTGTGGCTACTTTCTCATCATCGGATGTCCATTTAATAACATCTTTGCTGTCAGATGGTGTTAAGGTTGCATTAAGTTGTGTTCCCGCATCCCCAACATGAATCGTGATTTCCTGCTGATCCAAAGCTATCCCGGTTGCCGTGGAAGATGCACGATAGATCTCCATCATTGCATCAATAATGTCTTGATGCGTTACCTGACAAGAATACCGATTTATCAGACAAAAGCCATAGTCACCATCGAATCCATTATCCCATGCAACAGGCACCAGTTCGTACTGTTTTGCATAATAACATACTTTCTGATAATAATCGGCTCGACATGCCTTATTCCGACTATCATAGTTTGCTTTGTTGATGGCTCCAAACTCGCCAATGATAACGCCATATCCCTGTGATACGAATTTATCATTCATTTTCTTAAACTGCGAAGCCATATAACTTTCATCGCCCCAAGTCGGTACTTTGGATTGGTTTGTTGCCTCGCTGCCCCACTGTGTTTTATCGGCTGATTCTGTACCACAAAAATCCCATGGATCGTAGTAGTGCACAGAAATCATAATTCTTTTTTCACCGGATGCAATATCAGACGATAAATACTGATCCGTTGGCAGCACAAAGCCATAATTGTCTGCCGTATAATTAATGTTTGTATTCCAACCAGGTATCAACAGCCATCTGCGATCGTTGTTGCCACCGGTCTGACGAACCGTATCCACAAAAATCTGATTATAATCATTGATATTGTTATATGCTGTCTTATTTGGAGTACCATAGGTTCCGTCATATTCTTCGTTCATTGACTCAAAAATCAAATGTTCATCATAATTTTTGAAACGATCTGCAATTTGCTCCCAACATGCCTTGTACTTAGCTTTGATCTTAGTCTGATCGCTGCTTGCGCAGAGCAGCCAGCTACCGCTTACCGTTGTGTAACCGTCTCCATGCATATTAACGATTGCATACATATCGTTCTGTACACAATAGTCTACTACTTCCTGTACATGATCCAACCATGCAGAATCAATTTTGTATCCATTGTTATCATCGATTTTGCTCAAATAAGATACCGGAATTCGAATTGATTGAAATCCTGCTGCCTTTGCTGCCAAAACAAATTCTTTGCTTAAAACCGGATTTCCCCATGCTGTCTCGTTTGGAGTTCCACCACTATTTGCTTCCAGGGAGTTTCCTAAATTATATCCAACACCCATTGCCTCCGTGATCTGTTGTCTGTTTAGATCTTGGAAGGAATCTGTCCCCGCCGTCTTCTTTGTCGAAACTTTGTTTGTCACGCTGGCGATCTTACCTATTTCTGTTACGCTTGCCGCTTTCTTTGTCGAGGTTCTGTCCGTCACGCTAACGATCTTACCTTTTTCTGTTGTACCTTCTGCCTTTCCTGTTGCGCTAGACATTGTAAATGATGTTACAACCATCGCCGCACTTAGCAAGTACGCCCATATTCTCTTTTGTTTTCGCATGTTTTCACCATACCTTTCTGTTGATTATTAGATTCTTTTCCCACGAACATACGCTCTCCCCCGTACAACAAATACGATAAATTCTTCATGCACATCACGTTCCTATATACTTCCTTTATTATACTACAAAGCAATCTAAGTGGATATACTTTTCTTATATTTTTGTCTTTTTTTCTCCTATAAATCATGACGTTAATATATTCTCTTGCAGAGTAAAATTAATATAAAATCCACTTATTATGTTGTATATATAGGCATACGAGTAGATGAATGGCTGGAATTTTAGTTTTGGGAATTCCAGCTTGTCTTTTTCTTGCTTTGGTTGACTGTTTTGATGATTTTGAGGATTCCAGCTTGCCTTTCCTGCTACTTCGTTGACTTTTTTCTCTATTTTCGACATTTCAGCTTGTCTTTTCCTTGCTTTGGTTGACTGTTTTGATGATTTTGAGGATTCCAGCTTGCCTTTTTCTTGCCTCGGTTGACTGTTTTGATGATTTTGATAATTTCAGCTTGTCTTTTCCTTGCCTCGGTTGACTGTTTTGATGATTTTGATAATTCCAGCTTGTCTTTTTCTTGCCTCGGTTGACTGTTTTGATGATTTTGAGGATTTCAGCTTGTCTTTCCTGCTACTTCGTTGACTTTTTTCTCTTTTTTCGACATTTCAGCTTGTCTTTTTCTTGCTTTGGTTGACTGTTTTGATGATTTTGAGGATTCCAG
>ENA-ORRA01001658-ORRA01001658.1-human-gut-metagenome-genome-assembly--contig:-NODE-1658-length-14379-cov-5.525691_pt1 | contig 14379 bp, 18 predicted proteins | sample MGYA00242169_ERZ509122 | MGnify/ENA primary metagenome ERZ509122 (study PRJEB26280, sample SAMEA2338650) | human gut metagenome | biome: human gut; feature: human-associated habitat; material: faeces...
GCAGCATCTTGTGGAAGGGCAGCTCGCGGCGGTCGTCACAGCCGCGCTTGTGCAGCTGGTAGTCCATAGCGGCCTCGTCCACACGGATGCCCATGGAGGAGATCTCAAAGGCGCGATCCAGCACGGGGTTGTACATCAGGATATCGCCGTTCAGGGACCAGTCGTCGTAGTCGGGGGCGCGGCCGTCGTGGGGCTTGCCGCTGCGCTTCAGGTCATCGCCGATCTGCATCAGGAACACGGTGTGGTGCTCCTTACAGATCGCATCCTCACGTTGCTTAGGCGTATAGTCGGGCCAGCGGTCCTCCAACTCCTGGGTGGTGACGAAGAACACCTCGCGGTCCAGCTTGGTGTGCAGGCTGGGGAAGGCGATCTGCAGGGCGTCGTTGGTCTCCACCACAGCGCCAACGATGGCGCGCACGGTCTGCTCCAGATAGGCCACGTTGCGGTCGCGGCGCTCGATGACCTTCTCCCAGTCCCACTGGTCCACATACACGGAGTGGAGGTTGTCCACTTCCTCATCGCGGCGGATAGCGTTCATATCGGTGAACAGGCCCTTGCCGGGCTTGAAGTCGTAGCGCTTCAGCGCCAGACGCTTCCACTTGGCCAGGGAATGCACCACCTGTCCCTGTGCGCCCACGTCGGGGATATCGAAGGACACAGGGCGCTCCACGCCATTGAGGTTATCGTTCAGACCCGAATTCTCCTCCACGAACAGGGGAGCCGAAACGCGCCGCAGATTGAGCGCCTGCCCCAGATTCACTTGGAAATTGCTCTTGATGAACTCGATTGCGCGCTGCATCTCATAGGTGGACAGCGGCGTCTTGTACCCAGCAGGGATCGTCACTTTGCTCATGCGTGAAACACCTCTCTTATAAAAAATATGTTGCCATTATAGGCGAACCCTCCGCAAAATGCAAGAGGAATAACCGCAAAAATTTACAGGATATCCATCGTATGTTTGTGAACTATATTACAAAAAGCGTCCGCAGCTCATGCTGCGGACGCTTCTGATCATGGTAGGAATTAATCAGCTTATTTATAGCTTTCGATCATGGCCTTGAAGGCGGGCAGGCTGCGCTGGATCATGTCATTGGCCACGCAGTAGCTCAGGCGGAAATAGCCGGGGCAGCCGAAACCGTCCGCGGGCACTACCAGCAGGTTGTGCTCCAGCTTGGCCTTCTCGGAGAAAGCGTTGGCATCGCCGTTGGGGGCCTTGACGAACAGGTAGAACGCGCCGTCGGGCTTGGCGCACTCATAGCCCATCTCACGCAGGCTGCTGTACAGTAGGTTGCGGTTCTCGTCGTAAGCCACCAGATCGGGGCGCTCCTCGGCACAGTACTCGATGACCTTCTGCATCAGCGTGGGCGGGCAGACGTGGCCCATGATACGGGCGGCACCGGAGATAGCGGCGTACACCGCGTCGGCATCCTCAGCGAAGCCGGGGACGTACACATAGCCGATACGCTCGCCGGGCAGAGACAGGGACTTGGAATAGGAGTAGCATACGATGGTGTTCTTGTACAGGCAGGGGATGAAGGGGACCTTCACGCCGCCGTAGACCAGCTCACGGTAGGGCTCATCGGCAATGATGTAGATGGGATGGCCGTATTCCTTGCTCTTGCGCTCCAGCAGGGCAGCCAGACCCTTCAGGGTCTCCTCGGTATACACAACGCCGGAGGGATTATTGGGGGAGTTGATGATAATACCCTGGGTGTTCTTCGTGATGCGCTTTTCCACCTCGTCCAGATGGATCTGGAATGCCTTGGTGTCGGCGGGGACCACCACCAGCTTGCCGCCGTTGGCGTTGACGAAGGGGCGATACTCGGGGAAGAAGGGGGCCACTGCCATGATCTCGCTGTCGGCGTCCACGATCAGGGCCTTGATGATGGAGATCAGCGCGGGAGCAGCGCCGCAGGTGAAGAACAGCTCGCTGGCTTTCACATCCAGGCCGAAGCGCTCGGCCAGATCCTTGGCCACGGCGGCACGGGCGGTATCGAAGCCGGCAGCCATGGAATAGCCGTGCAGCTTGATGGAATCCATCTCGTCCACGAGTTTCTTGATGGACTCGTTGACCTTCTTGGGGGCGGGAATGCTGGGATTGCCCAGGGAATAGTCATACACCTTGTCCGCGCCGACCTTGGCGGCCTGCTCCAGACCGTAGGCGAACAGCTGGCGGATCACAGAGGGCGCCGTACCCAGATTGTAGTATTCCTGATTGACCATAACATAATCTCCTCTTTTACGTTATTGTACTATGTCCATGCCGCGGCGCGGCAGATGAACCATCTCCATGATAGGCTTTACCGTGCAAATTGTCAAGCAATTGTCAATCTGACGAGATAATTTTGTAAAAAATGTAGTCAGACGAAACAAATTCTTGTGCAATACGACTTTACGCAAGCTTCATCCGACTGGACAACACACTGCCCAGTGCGATGGAGGCAAGCTTGGAATACGCGCTGTCAGCGCGGCTGACCAACACGATGGGCACCTTGGCGCCCAGAATGATACCGGCGTTCTTGGCGTTGCCGAACAGATTGGCGGCTTTGCCAATGCCGTTGCCTACCTCATAGTTGGGGACCAGCAGGATATCCGCCTTGCCGGCACCGGGGGCGATATAGTGCTTGTGATGGCATGCCTCTTCGCTGACGGCCAGATCCAGCGCTACGGGGCCGCACACGTCCATATTGTACTTGGCCCAGCGGTCAGTCATGTGGGCCAGCGCGTCGGCATCCACGGTGGACTGTACCTTGGGATTTACCTGCTCTGCGCCGCACACGCAGGAGGCGTTGATGTGCTCATAGCCCAGCGCCTGCAGGACCATGGCTGCGTTCTCCAGAATATCTGCCTTCTTCTCCAGATCGGGGAAGGTGTTGACGCCGCCGTCGGTCAGCACCAGCATACGGCCCAGGGCGGGGATCTCATACAGCATACAGTGGGTGGTAAGATGATCAGTACGCAGGCCGTGCTCCTTGTTAAACACCGCGCGCATCAGATCGGCAGTGCCCAGGATGCCCTTCATCAGGAAGTTGGCTTTTCCCTCGGCACACAGGGCCACGGCCTTGGCCGCGCAGTCCTGGTCGGTATCGCCGGCGATGATCTCGTAGTCGGCAGGGGCTTCACCCAGGCCGGTCAGCATCGCCTTGATCTCTTCCTCATGTCCCACAAGAATGGGCGTGGCAATACCCTCCCTGCGGGCCTCGACCACAGCCTCGATAACAGGCTGGTCGTGGGCCGCCGCCACGGCGATAACGCCGGTCTTTCCGCCTTTGGCCGCCGCGATGATGCCGTCGATCGTGTTTATCATATACGCTCCTCCTGTACGATTTCTTTTGCCGTTTAAAGCAATATCTCTGCCAAAACGGGCACAATTTCCGGTAATAGTATACAACATATTGCGCCCATCGTCAACGAAAAGCCGAAGCATTCAGTGAAAAAATTTTTCATAGCCTATCCAATTTTCCCGCAGGGTCGGCGGGGGTTGACGCGGCGGGGGAAATAAGCTATATTGGTAGAGCAAATTCGACATGAGGTGTGGTATGAAGCAGATCAAGACCTTTTCGCTGGCGTTTACCTACGTCGGCTGTTTTTTGGGCGCGGGGTTTATTTCCGGCCAGGAGCTGTGGCAGTTCTTTGGCGCCTTCGGCAACTGGGGCTATGTGGGCTTTGTCCTGGCGGCGCTGCTGTTTACGGTCATCGGCATTCTGTTCGTCCGGCTGACGCAGATGACGAAATGCGCCGAAATGGACAAGCTGCTGGTACCGTGGGACGTTAAGTGGCTCCGTGCCGCCACCGGTATCATTGGGGCGCTGTTCCTCTTCTTTGTGGTGGTGAGTATGTCCGCCGGTGTGGGCGCCATGCTGACCCAGCTGTTTCGTGTGCCCACTTGGCTGGGCAGCGCCGTGTTCATGCTGGCGGTGTTCCTGGTGGCGCTTCTTGGCGTCAGCGGTATGGTCAATGCCTTCTCTGCCATGATCCCCATTTTGGCGCTGGCCACGGTTGGTTTTGCCGTAGGCGCCTGGTGCACCTTTGGCACGGAGGGCATCTTGCAGCTGCAATATACCAATACCAATCCTCTGATGCCCAACTGGTTTATCGCCACGCTGACCTTCGTGGCCTATAACATTCTGGGCGGTATCGGCATCATGTCCCCGGTGGGGCAGTATGTGCGGGAGAAAAAGCACGTCTATGTGGGTATTGCTCTCTCCGGCGTTATGCTGTTGGCGGTGGCGGGCAGTATCCTCACCAGTCTGGGTACCTATCCCGAGGCGGTGCAGGCGGAGCTGCCCATGGTGGCGTTGGCCTCCCGGCTCAACGGTACGCTGGGTACGATCTACGGCATTATGCTGCTGGTGGCCATGTTCTGCAACGCTCTGGCCAGTCTGGTGGGCATGAGTGCCTATGTGGAGCAGAAGTCCGCCTTTGTCCGTACCCACAAAAACCCGGTGCTGCTGGCAGTTTCCGTGCTGGCCTGGGCGGCGAGCCTGCTGGGGTTTGCCGAGATCATCGGCACTGTCTATCCCATCTTTGGCTATATCAGTATTGCGTTCCTGGTATTTCTGGTCATTCATTTCTTCCGTGCCAAAAAGATGAAGCAGCCGCAGCAGGCATAACATAAGATATAACAAAAGCGTCTATCAAGCGCCCTCTGCCGCAGGCAGGGGGCGCTTTTCAGCAGAAGCCCGCCTTGCCCGGCGGGCTTTTGTGCATATTCCGGGACGAGCTTTCATACGTTGGGGTCAAGACCAACAAAGGAGGGCGTCATCATGGAGATCGGAGAGGCGGTCGGACGCTATGAGCAGGCGGCTGCATTGCTGCCCAGCCGCTGGCAGCAGGCTGCCCGGCGTGTGCCGGAGCACCGCAAGGCCCAGGCGGAGGAGTTTCGCCTGCGGGCAGGACGACCGATGACACTGCTGACGTGTGAAGGAGAACTACTTGTCAGTGATGAACTGCCGCGCCAAAGTGTTACTCAGGCGGACTTGGAACAGCTGTGCGACGCGGTAACGGGCTATTCCCGCTACGCGGCGGCGGAGACGATGGGCAAGGGCTATCTTATCGGCCGGGGCGGCTTCCGCATCGGCCTGTGCGGCACCGTAGCGGTCAGGGGGGACGGCGGCACAGCCCTGCGGGATATCTCCTCCGCCGTGGTACGGATCAGCCGCCAGGTCCGTGGGTTGTGGCAGGAGGTCCCGGAATGGTCAGCAGGCGGCTTTGACAGTACGCTGATCGCAGCGCCACCCGGTGGCGGCAAGACCACGCTCCTGCGCGACATGATCGCCACACTGTCCAACGGCACAGAGGATCGCTGTCCTCTGCGGGTAGGCGTGGTGGATGAGCGCGGTGAGTTGGCCGGGATGTACCGCGGTGTACCGCAGTTGGACGTAGGCTGTCATACCGACGTGCTGGACGGCTGTCCCAAGGCACTGGGCATCCCCATGCTGCTGCGGAGCGCCAATCCCCAGGTCATCGCCGTGGACGAGATCACCGAGGCGGCGGATATTCTGGCAATGACAGCGGCGGCTAACTGCGGCGTTAAGCTGCTGGCCACGATCCACGCCGAGGACGGAGAAGAGCTGCGCCGCAAGCCGCTGTTCCGGCAGCTGGCGGAGGCCGGCGTCTTTCGCCGCCTCATCACCATCAGCGCATCGGATGGTCGGCGGCAGTACCGCACGGAGGCCCTGTGACCGCGGCGGCCGGTGCGGTACTGGTACTGAGCGCCGCCATTCTGGCCCTGCGGCGCTATTACGCACGCCAGCGCCGGTGCCGCGACCTGCTGTGGTCCTTTGCCGCCGCCCTGGGGGAGATGGAGAGTGCCATCCGCTGGCAGCGCACGCCGGTCCTGCCGCTGTTGGAGGTGCTGCAGACCCGGGAGCACTGCGGTGTCTGGTTCTGTCAGATACGGGACAAAGTTCAAAGCGACATGACTTTACAGCTTGCTTGGGAGAATACCTTTCACCAGCTTTCAGACGCAGAACTCCGCGACCTGCTTTGCCGCATTTCCTGGAGTGGCGATGCCCAGCGCCTGGAGAGCACCATCGCCCGCGCCCGGGCGGAGGCTGAGCAGCTCTACGAAAAGCGCCGCGAGGCGGATCGGCACAGCCGCCGCGTGACCACCACGGCCACGCTGTGCGGTGCAGGACTGATGATCATTTTACTTCTGTGAGGGACAGACAATGGATGTTGACCTGATTTTCAAAATAGCGGCCATCGGTATCCTGGTGGCGGTGCTGAATTTGCTGCTGGTGCGAAGCGGCCGGGAGGAGCAGGCCATGATGACCACGCTGGCGGGCCTGGTCGTGGTGCTGATGATGCTGGTGCAGCAGATCAGTGACCTGTTCGACCTGGTAAAGACCCTGTTCTCCCTGTGACGCATGGATACGGTACTGCGATTGGCGGCGCTGTGCCTGCTGGGGGCCCTGCTGGCGGTGCTGCTGCGCCGCGGCGGGGGAGAGCTGGCGCTGCTGCTTGTCCTGGCTGTCTGCGGCGTGGCGGTCGCCCTGCTGCTGGAGCCGCTGGGTCAGCTCCGGGATTTCTGGGAAGAGGCCTCGGCCTGGGGTCAGCTGCCGGAGCAGCTGTTTCAGCCGCTGCTGAAAACGGTCTGCATCGCCCTGATCTGCCGGACAGGCTCCGACCTGTGCCGGGATGCCGGCGAGGGTGCCCTCGCCTCCGTGCTGGAGACTGCCGGTGCCGTGGCGGCCATCGTGGTGTCCCTGCCGCTGTTCCGCGCCGTCTGGGACCTGTTGGAGTCACTGCTATGAAAAAAGTTCTGTTCTGTCTGACACTGCTTCTTCTGTGTCTGGACTGTGCCTGGGCTGCCGAACTGCCCGACTCCGTGAAGGACGCCGTCCCGCCGGAGGCGGCGGATATCCTGCCGGAAATGGACACCTCCGCCTCCCACGAGACACTGTGGCAGGGTCTGGGCGATCTGTGGCACAGCGCCTGCGCCTATGTCCGTACAGCGCTGGAGACCCAGGCCTCCGGTGCGGCCCTGCTGCTGGGCGTGGTGCTGCTGTGCAGTCTGGCGGAGAGCTGCCTTGCGGCGGCGGACAGTCCCTGCGTTCCCCGCTATGTCTCCGTGGCGGGAGCGCTGGCCATCACCCTTGTGGCGGCGGGCGACTTCCGCCGGATGATGGGTCTGGGTGTAGAGACCATGTCCCAGCTGGAGGTGTTCTCCAAGGCACTGCTGCCCACTCTGTCCGCCGCCGTGGCCGCCGGCGGCGGCCCGCCGGTGCCAGGCAGGTGGCCACGGTGTTCTTCACCGATCTGCTCATCAGCCTTATCCGTCAGGTACTGCTGCCGCTGCTGTACGCCTGCATTGCTGCTGCCGCCGCGGACGCCGTGGTTCCCGGCCATAGTCTGCAAAAGATCGGTCAGGGCCTTCGTAAGTGCGTCGCCTGGGCACTGACGGCCCTGATGCTGGTCTTTACCGGCTTCCTGTCGGTGACCGGTGCGGCCACCTCTGCGGCGGACGCCCTGTCTACCCAGTTGACGCGCACCGCCATCGCCACAGCGGTGCCGGTGGTGGGCTCCATCATCTCCGATGCCGCCGGCACGGTGCTGGCCGGTGCCGGGATGCTGAAGGGCGCCATCGGCGTATTCGGCCTGCTGGCAGTGCTGGCCATCTGCCTGACGCCCTTTATCACCATGGCCGTGCAGTACCTGCTGTATAAGCTGGCGGCGTTTCTGGCGGGCACCGTGACCCAGGAGCCCCTGGCGGACCTGATCGGCGCGCTGGGCTCCGCCTTCGGCCTGATGCTGGGCATGACCGGCAGCTGTGCGCTGGCCCTGCTGATCTCCATAATCTCTTCTGTATCGGTGGTGAGTACATGATCGCGGAAACCCTGCGTACCTGGCTTCTCGGTGTCATCGCGGCGGGCATGATCGTTGGGATACTCTACGCCCTGCTGCCCCGTGGGCGTATGAAGGCGGTGGCCCACACCGTGGGCGGCATGGCACTGCTGCTGGTCATCGTCCGGCCGCTGCTGGGCCTGGACCTGACTGAGCTGGCCCTCCGCTATGAGGACTATCGCCAGCAGATCCAGGCGCTGACAGAGGAATATCGCAGATCCGGCGACGCGGAATTCGCCGCGCTCATAGCGGACAAGACCGCCGCATATATTGCCAGCAAGGGAGATGACCTGGGGGTGACGTGTACCCCTCAGGTAGAGACAGAGGAGCGTGACGGCGTACCCTGGCCCAGTGCCGTGACGCTGGATATTCCCAAGAACGAGGCACTGTCCGCGTGGCTCAGCACGGAACTGGCCATCGACGACGCGCACCAGTATTGGCGTGAGGCAGACGAATGATGGAAAAGCTGAAAGATATACTGAATAAATACCGCTTCGCGGTGCTGGTGGCCCTGGCGGGCGTGGTGCTGATGCTGCTGCCCGCCGGTAAGCAGGAGACCGAAGCCGCCGACACGGCAGGGGAGGAGATGTCCTTCTCTCTGGAGGAGACGGAGCGCCGTATGGCGGAGGTGCTGTCCGCCATGGATGGCGTGGGTCGAGTGCAGGTGATGCTGACGCTGCACAGCGGTGAAACGTTGTCGCTGGCGGAGGATAGCAGCGCCACTCTGGGCAGCGGCGGTGATGTGCGGCAGGACAGTCAGGTCCTGACGGTGAACCGCGGCAGCGGCAAGCAGGAGGTCGTGGTCACCCGGCGGCTGTACCCCACCTATCAGGGGGCGGTGGTGGTCTGTCAGGGGGCAGGCGACAGCCGTGTGCGCCTGCGGGTGCTGGAGACGGTGTCTGTGCTGACAGGACTCAGCAGCGATAAGATATCGGTAGTCCAATGGAAACAGTAACAATAAATGGGAGGAACGACAGTATGAAGCAGGTATGGAAGCGCCGCGCCGTAGCGGCGGCCGTGGTGGTGCTGGTGGGTACATCGGTGTATTTGAACTGGCGCTATGCCGGGGATGTGGCGGATACCTCCAAGGTGCTTGGCCAGTCCACGCTGGTCAATGGCGAGACTGCGGAGGCACAGGCGGATACTGCGGATACCGCTGGAGACGACTATTTCTCCACTGCCCGGCTCAGCCGCAAGCAGGCCCGCGATACCGCCATCAGTATGCTGGAGGAGGCCAAGGGCGAGGAGAACGCCTCAGAGGAGGTAGCCAACGAGGCATCCGAGACGCTTCAGGTGCTGGCGGGCTACACCGTGGCGGAGACACAGATCGAGAACCTGGTGGTGGCAAAAGGCTATGCCGACTGCGTGGCCTTTATGGGCGCGGACTCCATCAGCGTGGTGGTATCGGCGCCCGACGGTCTGGAGGCGGAGGACGTAGCGAAGATCAAGGATATCGTCATCGCGGAGACATCCTACACTCCCGGCCAGATCAAGATCATGGAAGCGGGAACGTCCAGTGCAAAATAGGTGTTGTATTTCCCCGTAAAAAATGGTATAATCCTATACTGCAATTAGCTGAGTACCAATGACAACTGTGAGGAGACAAACAGACCATGGCTGAAAATAAGGAATATATGATCCACCAGGAGGATGACGGCAGCATCCAGATCTCAGAGGATGTGCTGGCCTCCATTGCCAGTACCACAGCCTTGGAGGTGGACGGCGTCAGCGCTCTGATGAGCGCCAACGTATCCGACCTGATGGGCGGTAAAAAAATGACCTGCAAGGGCGTCCGTGTTGAACTGGACGGCGAGCAGATCGTTGTGGGCATTTTTGTTGCGGTGCGCTACGGCTGCGCCATCAGCGATGTGGCCAAAAAGGTCCAGAAAAATGTGCATACCGCGCTGGAGGGTATGACCGGCTTCAAGGTGGCGGCGGTGAACGTCCACGTGGGCGGCATCAGCTTCAACTGAACAACAGATGAGAGAGAAAAGGACGAACGCTTATGACACGCAGCACCGCACGGGAGATCGCCATACACTTGGCGTACCAGTTGAGCTTCACCGAACTGCCGGTGGAGGAGTTTCTGGACCAGCAGCTCAGCGATGAACGCTTTGCCGAGCTGGCGGCAGAGGATGACCTCTACGCCGACCGGCCCAACACCAAGCAGGAGGCGTATATCCGCCGCCTGGTCTCCGGTGTGGCGGAGCACGCCGCCGAGCTGGACGCCGACATTGAAAAGTACGCCCGGGGCTGGCGATTTGAGCGCATTTCACTGGTAGCATCCGCCATCATGCGTGTGGCTATGTACGAGATACTCTATATGGCGGACATTCCGCAGGGCGCCGCCATCAGCGAGGCGGTGACGATCGCCAAGAAGTACGAAACGCCCGAGGTCGCCAAATTTATCAACGGTATTCTGGGCAGCTTCGCCCGGGGCGAGGTCAAGGAAAAGGACTGAAAACCACATACGAAAGGCAGAGCGTGAGGGCTCTGCCTTTTCAGGTCGCATACAGAAAGGAGTGATCGCCACGTCGGGCCAGTATATTTTCACGGTGTCCGAGGTCAACCAGTTTATCAAGGACCTGCTGGATAACGTGCCGCCATTGCAGGAGGTCCTGCTGCGGGGCGAGATCTCCAACTACAAACTATACCCCTCCGGCCATCACTACTTTACGCTGAAGGACAGTCAGTGCAGTCTGAAGTGTGTTATGTTCAGGGGCAGCGCCGTGCGCCTGCGCTTCCGCCCGGAAAACGGTATGCAGGTCATCGCCTCTGGCCGTATCAGCGTTTATCCCCGCGACGGTGCGTACCAGCTGTACTGTACCGGCCTGACGCCCGAGGGCGCCGGCGACCTGAGCGTGGCCTTTGAGCAGCTGAAGGAAAAGCTGCGGAAGGAGGGCCTGTTTGACGAGACCCATAAAAAACCCCTGCCGCCATATCCCCGGCGCATCGCCATCGTTACCTCCCCGGCAGGCGCGGCGGTCCACGACATGATCCGCATCCTCCGCCGCCGGTATCCCATCGCCAGGGTGATCCTGCTGCCGGTGCGGGTCCAGGGGGCCGAGGCCCCGCCGGAGATCGTGGGGGCCATCCGGTACGCGGACAGGTGGAAGATCGGGGACGTCATCATCACCGGCCGGGGCGGCGGGTCCATGGAGGACCTGTGGGCTTTCAACGACGAGCGGGTGGCCCGGGCCATCTACGACTGTGAGACGCCCATCATCTCCGCCGTGGGCCACGAGCCGGACGTGACCATCGCCGACTTTGTGGCGGATGCGCGGGCGTCCACCCCCTCCAACGCGGCGGAGATCGCCGTGCCGGACATGGCCGAGCTGCTGCGGACGCTGGATGCCGCCCATTCCCGCATGACACAGTCGATACGCCGCGATATCGCCGCCCATTCCCGCCGTTTAGAGTCCCTGTCGAAAAAACGCGTCCTCACGGACCCGACCGCTTACCTGGCGGACCGCCGCCAGGATGTGGACCATATGACCCACCGGCTCTGTGCCGCCATGCGTGTGGTGACAGATGTCCAAAACCGCCGCTTCGGCGCGCTGGCCGCGTCGCTGGATGCCCTCAGCCCACTGAAGGTCCTGGGCCGCGGCTACGCACTGGCCCAGCAGCCGGACGGCACGGTGCTCCGCAGCGCCGACCAGGCGCGGATAGGGGAGACCCTGCGCCTGCGGCTGGCCGACGGCGCCCTGCGGTGCCAAGTAAAGGAAAAGGAGAACGAATATGGCAGCAAAAAAGACGTTTGAGGAGAATATGTCCCGGCTGGAGGAGATCGTCTCCCTGCTGGAAAGGGGCGATGCCACGCTGGGCGACAGCATGGCGCTGTTCGAGGAGGGCACCAAGCTGGTGAACGCCTGCCGCAAGGAGCTGGACACCGCCGAGCAGAAGGTGGTCAAGCTGTCCAAGGGCCCCGATGACGCGCCGGTGGAGCATGATTTTGCTGCGGAGGATTGAGCCATGGACTACGAAAGACACTATGAGCAGTACCGCGCGGCGGTGGAGGACTACCTTTCCGTCCTTTTTGCCGGCAGCGCCCCCTATGACCGTCTCTACGATGCCATGCGGTACAGCGTGCTCTCCGGCGGCAAGCGTATCCGCCCGGTGCTGACGCTGGAATTTGCCCGTCTGGGCGGTATCGACTGGCACCTGGCGCTGCCCTATGCCTGCGCGCTGGAGCTGGTGCACAACTATTCCCTTATCCACGACGACCTGCCCTGCATGGACGACGACGATCTGCGCCGTGGCAAGCCCACCAACCACAAGGTCTACGGCGAGACGCTGGCCATTCTGGCCGGCGACGCCCTCCAGCCCGAGGCCTTCCGTCTCATTTCCCAGGCGCCCGGTTTTTCCGCCGATAGCCGTATCGCGGCGGTCGAGGTCCTGGCCCGGGCCGCCGGTGCCGACGGCATGGTGGCCGGACAGGTGCTGGACACCCTCTGCGATGTCCGAGATGAAGCCGGCTTGACCCAGCTGGACCGTCTCAAGACCTGCGCCATGATCTCCGCCGCAGCGGAGCTGGGCTGTGTGGCCGCCGGAATGGACGCGGAAAAGCGCCGTCAGGCCCATGAATTCGGCGATGGCCTTGGTCTGGCCTTCCAGCTCCGTGACGATATCCTGGATGTGACAGGCGCACAGGAGGTGTTCGGCAAGCCCATCGGCTCTGACAAGGCGGAGGGCAAGGTCACGCTGGTGGATGTGAAGGGCCTGGAGCAGTGCCAGCGCGACGTGGAGCAATACACCGCGCGAGCCAAGGCCGCTATTGCCGCCTGGCCTGATAATTCGTTTTTGCTGGAGCTTGCCGACCACATGGTAAATCGTGTAAAGTAATATCGCCTTACAGTTAATGCAGATAAATGCCCCGCGCCGTTTGGCGCGGGGCGCCTTCTGTCATCTATCGTTCTGCGGTGCTGCCATAGTCACACAGCGCCCGCAGGGCGCAATTTTCACAGTCCGGCTTCCGTGCCATACACAGCGCGCGGCCATGAAGCACCATGCGGTGGCAGAAGTTATTGGCCTCCTCCGGGGGAATGACCTTTCGCAGCTGCTGCTCCACCTTCAGTGGGTCCTTGCTGCCGTCCGTCAGTCCCAGCCGCCCGGTGATGCGGATGCAGTGGGTGTCGCAGACATAGCCGTCCTTTCCGTAGATATCGCCCAGGATCAGATTGGCGGTCTTACGCCCCACACCGGGCAGTGAGAGCAGGTCCTCCATGTTGTCCGGGACCTTTCCGCCGAAGCGCTCCACCAGCATTTTTGCGGAGCCAACGATGTCCCGGGCCTTGGCCCGCCAGAAGCCGCAGGACTGGATATATGTACCTACCTCGTCCACATCGGCGGCGGCAAAGGCCTCCAGTGTGGGATAGCGGGCAAACAGTGCCGGCGTCACCAGATTGACCCGCGCGTCGGTGCACTGCGCCGCCAGACGCACGGAGAACAGCAGCTCATAGTCCTTCTCATAGTCCAGCGAACACAGCGCGTCCGGGTACAGCGTCTTCAGCGCCGCGATAATGGTGCTGACCTGTTCCTTCGACTTCATGCGACATCACCTCATCCCAATTGTAACAGAGGTTGCAGAAAAAGGCAATCTGTGCTATACTGTTTCATAAGATTTTCCACAGAAGGGAGGCGGTGCCGCTATGCGTCCGCTGGCAGACGAGATACGGCCCCAGACGCTTGACGATGTGGCCGGACAGAAGCACCTGCTGGGAGAGGGGGCGTTGCTGCGCCGCCTGATCGAGAACGGCACCGATGCCAACCTCATTTTCTACGGTCCCTCCGGTACCGGCAAGACCACTGTGGCCAACATTATTGCCAGGCAGGCAAAAAAGGCGCTGTACACCCTAAACGCCACCACCGCATCCCTCCAGGATGTGAAGAATGTCATGGCGGATGTGGACACCATGATGGCTCCAAACGGTATCCTGCTGTACCTGGATGAGATACAGTATTTCAACAAGAAGCAGCAGCAGAGCCTGCTGGAATTCCTGGAAAACGGCAAGATCACCCTGATCGCCTCTACCACAGAGAACCCGTATTTCTATATCTACAACGCGCTCCTGTCCCGCAGCACGGTTTTTGAATTTAAGCCTCTGTCGGTGGAGGATACCATCCCTGCCGTGGAACGGGGCCTGCGTATCGAGCAGGAGAGGAGCCAGCTGCCCTTTACCTGGGAAGAGGATGTGCCCCGCACAGTGGCCGCCGGCTGCGGCGGCGATGTCCGAAAGGCCATCAACGCCGTGGAGCTGCTGTACCGTTCCGCCAAGCCGAAGGATGGCGGATTATATGTGACAAGGGATGATGCTTTACAGCTCAGCCAGTGCAGCGCCATGCGGTATGACAGGGAGGGGGATGACCACTATGACCTGCTCTCCGCCCTGCACAAATCCATCCGAGGCTCCGACCCGGACGCGGCGGTGTACTACCTGGGCCGTCTGCTGGTGGCGGGCGACTTGATCTCCCCCTGCCGTCGTCTGCTGTGCATCGCGGCGGAGGATATCGGCCTTGCGTACCCGCAGGCCA
>ENA-ORRA01001661-ORRA01001661.1-human-gut-metagenome-genome-assembly--contig:-NODE-1661-length-14334-cov-3.197773_pt1 | contig 14334 bp, 8 predicted proteins | sample MGYA00242169_ERZ509122 | MGnify/ENA primary metagenome ERZ509122 (study PRJEB26280, sample SAMEA2338650) | human gut metagenome | biome: human gut; feature: human-associated habitat; material: faeces...
CACCATTATGGGGACAATATCCGGAAGCATTGCTGTTTGTAAACTGGCTCTATAACCATTCCTCCGTGCTGCATGAACGAGCAGAAATCATTAAATGCGCCGAAATGCTGATTCAGGAAGATGATTTCGAAATATGCGAAAGTATTTTAAGACAGCAGGAGCATCTGTGGAAAAGAATTGACAAGACACTTTCTGAGGAAATTGTACAGAAATGCAGAAATATGAACGGTGAATATATCTGGCCCTGGATATTGCCCTTTTCCGCAGTAGGGATGAAACATTCAAGCATCCAGCATCAGTAGATATTGCATTAGTGTAACTTTAAAACAAGTAATAATTTATTATCCAATAATAACACTGTGTTCCTTCCCCAGGTGATTACCCTGGGGTTATTTTCTGAAAGTTTCCTTTGCAAAAGGATAGCGTTGTAAATTACTTTAACGAATTACTCCATGAACTCATTAAAGTTCTTTCGTAATACTTTATCGTCAAACACGTTATAGCTGGCATCAAAAACCACAGATTTACCCTGCCAGCGGGTAATCCCCTCCTCTGGCGTTTTCGGTTGAACTGGTATCCCCGTCCAACAAAGGCAGCCATTATAAACAGTAAAAAATTGTATTCGCTGTTATGAAATCAATAGTCCTGACGTACTGTTGAATGTGCTTGTGTTCTGAACCTCGTACAACCAGTACATTTGATATCGAATTATAAACAAAACATTGCATCCAACTTTTTCAATATGGACAATAGTTGTCCATACGGTGGTTTTATATTCGATAAATCAATGGATTTCATTGAGTCACAGGACTGGTAATGGATGAAAATGCTTTAGGGTTTGCCTCATACTGGCGCAACTCGCTTGCGGATGCTGAGTCAGGAAAGGGCAGTTTTGAACGGAAAGACGCCAAAAATTTCACTCACTGGCATGGGATAGCGGCGGGACGTCTTGACGAAGCGATTGTCAGTAAATTTTTTAAGGGAGAAAAAGACGATGTAGAAACGGTCGATGTCATCTTGCGCCCAAAAGTTTATTTTCGGTTACTGCAGCATGGTAAGGACCGTTCTGCAGGTGCGCCTGATATTGTTACCCCGATAGTGACGCCAGCCTTGCTAAGCCGTGAGGGTTTTTTATATCCGACGCCAGCGACCTCCATTCCCAGAGACCTGCTTGAACCTTTGCCAAAAGGAGCATTTTCGATTGGTGAGATTGGGCAGTATGACAAATACAAGACGACCCATACCACGTTCTCTATCAACTTTGATGACAGCGTTGATAAGACTGCCGAAACGGATGAAGAACGGGAAGCACGATATGCCGCCTTGCAGCAGGAGTGGCGTCAATATCTGTATGACTCAGAGAGGCTACTGAAGAGCGTTGCCGGCGACTGGATTGAAAAACCTGAGCAATATGAACTCGCTGAGCACGGTTATATTGTTAAAACGGCTCAATCTGGCGGTGCCAGTTTCCATATCCTTTCTCTTTATGATCACCTGCTTGTTTGCAATAAGGATGTGCCGCTCTTCAATCGATTCGCCTCGCGAGAGGTTCATGCTGCAGAGTCTTTGCTGGCCCCTGGAGCAAAATTCAGCGACAGGCTTGGACACTCCGGAGATAAGTTTCCGCTGGCAAAGGCTCAGCGCGATGCCTTAAGCCATTTTCTGGATGCCAGACATGGCGATATCCTTGCTGTTAATGGCCCTCCGGGAACCGGAAAAACCACGCTGGTGCTTTCTATCATCGCCACGCAGTGGGCCAGAGCGGCTCTCGAAAAATCTGAGCCTCCGGTTATTATCGCGACTTCAACGAATAACCAGGCTGTAACGAACATTATTGAGGCATTCGGGAAAGACTTTTCGCAAGGTTCAGGTGCGATGGCCGGGCGATGGTTGCCAGAGCTGAAAAGCTTCGGCGCTTATTTTCCCTCAAGCAGTCGTAAAGCTGAGGCAGCCAAAAAATATCAAACTGAAGATTTCTTCAACCAGGTTGAGTCAAAAGAGTATGTAGAGGATGCACTGCTGTTTTATCTGGAAAAGGCTAAGGCAGCCTTTCCTGGAAAAGAGTGTTCATCCCCTGAAAAGGTCATTGAACTCCTGCATGGTCAGTTGGCAGCAAAATCTGAGCAACTGATAAGACTGAACGCAACATGGCAAACGTTAAGCCAGATTCGGGCTGCGCGTGAGCTTATTGCTAATGATATTGAGCAATATCTCAATAATTTAAATAAATTACTTTCCGGACAAGAACAAAAAGTCACTCTACTGAAGAGTGCTAAAACGGAATGGAAAAAATATCGCGCCGGTGAATCACTGATCTATTCATTATTTTCCTGGCTCCCGGCGGTTCGCAATAAGCGACAGTACCAAATACAGCTGTTTCTCGAAGATAAATTAGGCGCGCTGATTGCAGGAAATCAGTGGTCTGATCCTGAAACTATCGAACGTAATATTGATGGGCTGCTCAATTCCGCTGAGCGCGAGCAAACAACATACCGGCAGCAGATTGACTCCGCCCATGAAATCGTTCTTAAAGAACAGCAGGCGGTTCAGGAGTGGCAGAGGCTGGCATTTGATTTAGGGTATGAGGGCGACGAGGAACTGAGCTTCTCACAGGCCGATGAACTGGCTGATACGCAGATTCGCTTCCCTGCATTTTTACTGACGACTCACTACTGGGAAGGTCGTTGGCTGATGGATATGGCCAGAATTGATGATCTGCAGGACGAGAAGAAGAAAAAAGGTGCTAAAGGGGTAACCGCCCGTTGGCAACGTCGAATGAAACTCACGCCATGTGTGGTGATGACATGCTATATGCTGCCCGGCAATATGCAGATAAGTGAGCACAAAGGACAACGTAAATTCGAGAAAAGTTATTTGTATGATTTTGCCGATTTACTCATTGTCGATGAAGCCGGGCAGGTGCTTCCTGAAGTGGCTGCTGCCTCGTTTGCATTAGCTAAGAAGGCATTAGTGATTGGCGATACGGAGCAGATCCCGCCAATATGGAGTATTGCTCCCGCGATTGATGTCGGTAACATGCTGGAGGAAAAAATTCTGTCGGGCAGTACGCAAGAAGAGATTACCGAGAAATATACGGCAATCGCAGACCTTGGTAAAAGTGCCGCATCTGGCAGCGTTATGAAAATAGCGCAGTTTGCTTCGCGCTATCAATATGATCCCGAACTGGCTCGTGGTATGTACCTATATGAACACCGCCGGTGCTACGACAATATTATTGGATACTGTAATACGCTCTGCTATCACGGTAAGTTGTTGCCTAAAAGAGGGCGTGAAAAGAGCAATTTAATGCCCGCAATGGGGTATCTCCATATTGATGGTAAAGGAGAGCTGGCAAGTAGTGGAAGTCGATATAATTTGCTTGAGGCTGAAACAATAGCGGCCTGGTTGGCAGAGAACCAGCAAAATATTGAAGCGCATTACGGCAAATCGCTTCATGAAGTTATCGGTATCGTGACGCCTTTTAGCGCGCAGGTATCCACTATCAAACAGGCGCTGGGTAAACAAGGTATCAGTACTGGCGCGAATGAAAAGTCGCTCACAGTGGGCACCGTGCACTCTCTTCAGGGAGCGGAAAGAGCGATTGTGGTATTCTCGCCAGTCTATTCAAAACATGAAGACGGCGGGTTTATTGATAGCGATAACAGCATGCTGAATGTTGCAGTCTCCCGTGCGAAGGATAGCTTCCTGGTCTTCGGCGATATGGATCTGTTTGAGGTCCAGCCGCCCTCATCTCCGCGAGGATTGCTGGCAAAATACCTCTTTGAGTCAGAGAAGAATGCGCTCTCTTTTGATTATAAAGAGCGTAAGGATTTAAAAACCTCCGGGACCAAAATCTACACACTTCATGGTGTGGAGCAACATGATAAATTCCTGAATCAGACATTTGAAAATACCAGTAAATACATCACGATAGTTTCTCCATGGCTGACCTGGCAAAAGCTGGAGCAAACCGGTTTTCTTGATTCCATGATTGCGGCGTGTTCACGTGGTATTAACGTCACGATAGTCACTGACAGAAGCTACAACACTGAACATAAAGATTATGAGAAACGAAAAGAGAAGCAGCAGAATCTTAAAGGGACGCTGGAAAAACTGAATGCTTTTGGTATTACTACAAAGCTGGTAAATCGCGTTCATAGCAAAATTGTTATTGGTGATGATGGTTTGCTGTGCGTGGGATCGTTCAACTGGTTTAGCGCAACGCGAGAAGCGCGATATGAACGATACGATACCTCAATGGTTTATTGCGGTGATAACCTGAAGGGTGAGATTGAGGCTATTTATAATAGTCTTGAGAAGCGTCAGGTTTAGAGCAGGAATGGTGAGTAGCCATCTTATCGATCGTTTTCGAGCGTAAGATGGCTGAATGGAATAGCTATTATTGCACAGTCCTTAATTATAACATTCATACCAACATGATTATCTTCTGTCCGGAAGAATCAAAGGCTGCGGTTTCAGACTGTCTGCCGGCACATTTTTCTCTCCGTTAAAAACCATAACGGGTTCATTATCTTCGTCTGTCAGCGGATTGAATGGCGGTATATTTTCGGTACGAATACCGGTCAGCCACTGAAAAATGCCTGTGAAATGACGGGCACTGATTTTTCTGCTGACGGACTGATGAGACGTGATGTCACTGGCGGTATTAATCAGGGGAACGCTGTAGCCTCCCTGCACATGACCATCATGATGAACAGGATTAGCACTGTCGCTGACCGACAGCCCATGGTCAGAAAAGTAAAGCATAGCGAAATGACGGGAATGCCGGCGAAGGATACCATCAAGCTGACCGAGAAAGTTATCCAGTTTACTGATGCTGGCGAGGTAACAGGCAATCTTTCGGGGATACTGCTCCAGGTAATGATTCGGCCAGGAGTTAAGTCGGTCACACGGATTCGGATGAGAGCCAATCATGTGCAGGAAAATCACCTTCGGAGAGGATTTATCCGCCAGCGCACGTTCTGTTTCCTGTAACAACAACATGTCATCCGTTTTACGGGAAGCAAAGCTGCCTTTCTTGAGGAAAACGGTATGCTCCGCATCAGAAGCAATAACAGAGATGCGTGTATCATGCTCCCCCAGTTTTCCCTGATTGGATATCCACCATGTGCTGTATCCTGCTTTTGCTGCCAGCGCCACCACGTTGTTGCCGGAGTCAGGGTTCTGCTCATAGTCATAAATCAGTGTCCGGCTCAGGGAAGGTACGGTACTGGCTGCTGTCGATGTATAGCCGTCAATAAATAAACCGGGAGCAGTATTCAGCCACGGCGTGGTTGGCACGGGATAGCCATATACCGACATATAATCCCTGCGCACACTCTCACCAGTAACGATAACAATCGTGTCATACAACGGCACACCCGGCAGGATTTTCCAGTTGTCAGCCCCGTGCTGACTCAGTTGTTTATAACGCTGCATTTCACGCAATGTGTCAGTTGCCCCCACAACAGTTCCTTTAACCATCCGCAACGGCCAGCTGTTTACAGAGCATAATACGAATAGCAGCAGTGCCAGCCAGTTACGGTGACCGCGGTGGTGTGCCCGCCAGAAAATCACTATGAATACCAGAATCGCGGCACTGACCAGAAAATGATAAACAGGAATCATCCCGGTAAACTCTGCAGCCTCATCAGCCGTGGTCTGCAGCAACGCGACAATAAAACTGTTGTTGATTTTACCGTACGTCATACCCGCAGGCGCATACAGTGCACAACAGAACAGAAATAACAGCGCTGTAATGGATGTGAGGGTATTTCTGTGTGCAAGGAGAAGAAGGAGAAACAGAAGCAGCACATTTCCTGTGGCATTCTTCTCAGTGTATCCGCATGCAATTGAGGTTATTGCAGAAACAACAAAAAAGAATAAAAACAATAAAATCCGGGGTGTGTTGCCCGGACAAAACAATTTCCTGATATTCATCGGAGTATATCGACAACATTATTATGAAGAGAACAAGATAATAAAAATCAGAAATTATCTGTAAAACAGATAACAGACAACCCTGCAGTAATAGACTGCAGGGTATTGCTGTTTAATTGCAGAAGATATGCAATTATCTTAATTACAGAATATACGCAATTATCGTTCAGGAGCAGTGTCGTCAGAAGTTATAAGTCATACCAAGCATGATGTCATGACTTTTAACATCAACTTCTGACTTATATTTATCGCCCCACTCGTCCTTATAACTCACACTGGCATCACCTGCATCAAGATAGCGATAGCTGAGGTCCAGCGCGATATCCGGGGTGACGTCATAGCGGACACCTGCGCCAAGGCTCCATGCAAAGTTATCAGCAGAGCCTGAGCGTGACAACGATTCGCGACCACTGTTTCCGTACCCATGATCCCAGATACTGATACCGGTTGTTTTCTGGTGAACTCTGGCGTAGCCAATCCCTGCAGATATCCATGGTGTGAATGCGCTGTCATTCCGGAAGTCATAGTACGTATTCAGCATCAGTGTGTTGACTGACACTTCATTCTTCAGGTCATCACGCCAGTAACCACCTGACCAACTGTCTTTATCTACGTTATACTTCGAATCAGCTTTTCCACGAGCGTAAAACTCCAGTTCCGTACGAACCGGAATACTGAACTGCGGATAAAAATCATAACCAGCCGCGATACCGCCACTGAATACCGTATCATGGTCATTACCACCTTTATATTTGTCCGCCCACTCTCCTTCACCATCGATAAGACGCTGGTTGGAAAGAGATAAAACGGAAGTCCCCGCCTTACCGGTCATATAAAAGCCTGTTTTGCTCTCATCAGCCAAGGCCTGGGCTGAAAACATACCCGCCATTGCAAATACTGAAACCACAATAACCTTTTTTATTTCAATCATCTCCGTTCCCTACCCGACAAAGAGGCTCACCTATTCTAAAACCATGCAAAAGACAGGGTAAAAAGAGAAATTTCGATCGAATCGATCGACAAAATCGATCATACATGATGAAGATTTCTTATCGAATCCATAAAAATAGTGACAGGTAACGGGTACTGCAGGAACAATCAGAAATGGAAGTTTGGGAAAGTGCCATAGCACTACGTCGTTGCTAACATAGAGGAACAGTGCTTTGTTGATAAGATCCTTTATACGACGAATCTATTGGATGAAAAATAAACTACGTAATCACCTGATTCTCACTGATATTGCCAATTCTGGTAGGATTGAGTGATTCTTCGCTTACAAAACGATGCTCAGGAATATGATAATTGTTATATATCGATGTATACAGGACAATATTAGTGGATCTCAGCATGAATTATATAAAGTGGATTTACCCACGCCGCTTACGCAATCAAATGATCCTGATGGCAATCCTGATGGTCATTGTCCCAACGCTTGCTATTGGTTATATCGTAGAAACGGAAGGACGTTCAGCAGTCTTATCTGAAAAAGAGAAAAAACTTTCTGCCGTGGTCAACCTGCTTAATCAGGCGCTAGGCGATCGCTACGATCTCTACATCGACTTACCGCGTGAGGAGCGTATCCGCGCATTAAATGCAGAACTTGCCCCCATTACCGAAAATATCACTCACGCCTTCCCTGGCATCGGCGCTGGTTATTACAACAAAACGCTGGATGCGATAATCACCTACGCGCCTTCAGCGCTATATCAGAATAATGTGGGCGTTACCATTGCCGCAGATCACCCTGGTCGCGAAGTCATGCGTACAAATACCCCTTTGGTGTATTCAGGCAGGCAGGTGCGCGGCGATATTTTGAATTCAATGATCCCCATTGAGCGTAATGGTGAAATCCTCGGCTATATCTGGGCCAATGAATTAACCGAAGATATTCGCCGCCAGGCCTGGAAAATGGATGTGAGGATTATCATTGTGCTCACCGCCGGTTTGCTGATAAGCCTGCTGTTGATTGTCCTTTTCTCCCGTCGCCTGAGCGCCAATATTGATATCATCACCGATGGCCTCTCGACTCTGGCACAAAATATTCCCTCTCGATTACCACAATTGCCCGGTGAAATGGGGCAAATCAGTCAGAGTGTTAACAACCTCGCCCAGGCACTGCGTGAAACGCGGACACTTAACGATCTGATTATTGAAAACGCTGCCGATGGCGTCATTGCCATTGACCGTCAGGGTGATGTAACCACCATGAACCCGGCAGCAGAAGTCATCACTGGCTATCAACGTCAGGAACTGGTAGGGCAGCCTTACTCCATGTTGTTCGACAATACTCAGTTCTACAGTCCAGTACTGGATACGCTGGAACATGGCACCGAACATGTAGCGCTGGAGATCAGTTTTCCAGGCCGTGACCGCACCATTGAACTCAGTGTCACTACCAGTCGAATTCATAACACGCATGGTGAAATGATAGGTGCTTTGGTGATTTTCTCTGATTTAACTGCCCGCAAAGAAACCCAGCGCCGCATGGCGCAAGCAGAACGCCTCGCCACACTGGGTGAGCTGATGGCTGGCGTCGCGCATGAAGTACGTAATCCGCTAACGGCTATTCGTGGTTATGTACAGATCTTGCGCCAACAAACCAGCGACCTAATACATCAGGAATATCTGTCCGTAGTACTCAAAGAAATCGATTCAATTAACAAAGTTATTCAGCAATTGCTCGAATTTTCACGTCCACGCCACAGTCAATGGCAACAAGTCAGCCTCAATGCATTGGTTGAAGAAACTCTGGTACTGGTACAAACCGCCGGCGTACAAGCGCGGATCGACTTCATAAGCGAACTGGATAATGAATTAAGCCCGATTAACGCCGATCGTGAACTGCTCAAACAGGTACTACTGAATATCCTGATCAATGCCGTCCAGGCTATCAGTGCACGAGGGAAAATTCGCATTCGAACCTGGCAGTACAGCGACTCACAACAGGCCATTTCGATAGAGGACAACGGCTGTGGCATTGATCTCTCGCTGCAAAAAAAGATCTTCGATCCCTTTTTCACCACCAAAGCTTCAGGAACCGGGCTTGGTCTGGCGTTAAGTCAACGCATCATTAATGCCCATCAGGGTGATATTCGCGTCGCCAGTTTGCCGGGCTACGGCGCAACCTTCACCCTTATTTTACCGATCAATCCGCAGGGAAATCAGACTGTATGACTGCTATTAATCGCATCCTTATTGTGGATGATGAAGATAATGTTCGCCGTATGCTGAGCACCGCTTTTGCACTACAAGGATTCGAAACACATTGTGCGAACAACGGACGCACAGCATTACACCTGTTTGCCGATATTCACCCTGACGTGGTGTTGATGGATATCCGCATGCCAGAGATGGACGGCATCAAGGCACTCAAGGAGATGCGCAGCCATGAGACCCGGCCCCCCGTTATTCTGATGACGGCCTATGCTGAAGTGGAAACCGCCGTCGAAGCGCTACGCTGCGGGGCCTTCGACTATGTTATTAAACCGTTTGATCTCGATGAGTTGAATTTAATCGTTCAGCGCGCTTTACAACTCCAGTCAATGAAAAAAGAGATCCGTCATCTGCACCAGGCACTGAGCACCAGCTGGCAATGGGGGCACATTCTCACCAACAGCCCGGCGATGATGGATATCTGCAAAGACACCGCCAAAATTGCCCTTTCTCAGGCCAGCGTCTTGATTAGCGGTGAAAGCGGCACCGGGAAAGAGTTGATTGCCAGAGCGATTCACTACAATTCGCGGCGGGCAAAGGGGCCGTTCATTAAAGTCAACTGCGCGGCGCTGCCGGAATCGTTGCTCGAAAGTGAACTGTTTGGTCATGAAAAAGGTGCATTTACTGGTGCACAAACCTTGCGTCAGGGATTATTTGAACGTGCCAACGAAGGTACTCTGCTCCTCGACGAAATTGGCGAAATGCCGCTGGTACTGCAAGCCAAATTACTACGCATTCTGCAGGAACGGGAATTTGAACGGATTGGCGGCCATCAGACCATAAAAGTTGATATCCGCATCATTGCTGCCACCAACCGTGACTTGCAGGCAATGGTAAAAGAAGGCACCTTCCGTGAAGATCTCTTTTATCGCCTTAACGTTATTCATTTAATACTGCCGCCTCTGCGCGATCGCCGGGAAGATATTTCCCTGTTAGCTAATCACTTTTTGCAAAAATTCAGTAGTGAGAATCAGCGCGATATTATCGACATCGATCCGATGGCAATGTCACTGCTTACCGCCTGGTCATGGCCGGGAAATATTCGAGAGCTTTCCAACGTTATTGAACGCGCCGTCGTGATGAACTCAGGCCCGATCATTTTTTCTGAGGATCTTCCGCCGCAGATTCGTCAGCCAGTCTGTAATGCTGGCGAGGTAAAAACATCCCCTGTCGGAGAGCGTAATTTAAAAGAGGAAATTAAACGCGTCGAAAAACGCATCATTATGGAAGTGCTGGAACAACAAGAAGGAAACCGAACCCGCACTGCTTTAATGCTGGGCATCAGTCGCCGTGCATTGATGTATAAACTCCAGGAATACGGTATCGATCCGGCGGATGTATAACGCCAAAACTTGCTATGCAGAAAATTGCACAGTGCGCAATTTTCTGCATAGCCGCTCATTATCCTTATAAATCCCCATCCAATTTATCCCTTCATATTCAATTAGTTAAATAACAAAATCCAGTAATCTCATTCTGGCACTCCCCTTGCTATTCCCTGACTGTACCCACAACGGTGTATGCAAGAGGGATAAAAAATGAAAACAAAATTGATGACATTACAAGATGCCACCGGCTTCTTTCGTGACGGCATGACCATCATGGTGGGCGGATTTATGGGGATTGGCACTCCATCCCGCCTGGTTGAAGCATTACTGGAATCTGGTGTTCGCGACCTGACATTGATAGCCAATGATACCGCGTTTGTTGATACTGGCATCGGTCCGCTCATCGTCAATGGTCGAGTCCGCAAAGTGATTGCTTCACATATCGGCACCAACCCGGAAACAGGTCGGCGCATGATATCTGGTGAGATGGACGTCGTTCTGGTGCCGCAAGGTACGCTAATCGAGCAAATTCGCTGTGGTGGAGCTGGACTTGGTGGTTTTCTCACCCCAACGGGTGTCGGCACCGTCGTAGAGGAAGGCAAACAGACACTGACACTCGACGGTAAAACCTGGCTGCTCGAACGCCCACTGCGCGCCGACCTGGCGCTAATTCGCGCTCATCGTTGCGACACACTTGGCAACCTGACCTATCAACTTAGCGCCCGCAACTTTAACCCCCTGATAGCCCTTGCGGCTGATATCACGCTGGTAGAGCCGGATGAACTGGTCGAAACCGGCGAGCTGCAACCTGACCATATTGTCACCCCTGGTGCCGTTATCGACCACATCATCGTTTCACAGGAGAGCAAATAATGGATGCGAAACAACGTATTGCGCGCCGTGTGGCGCAAGAGCTTCGTGATGGTGACATCGTTAACTTAGGGATCGGTTTACCCACAATGGTCGCCAATTATTTACCGGAGGGTATTCATATCACTCTGCAATCGGAAAACGGCTTCCTCGGTTTAGGCCCGGTCACGACAGCGCATCCAGATCTGGTGAACGCTGGCGGACAACCGTGCGGCATTTTACCCGGCGCAGCCATGTTTGATAGCGCCATGTCATTTGCGCTAATCCGTGGCGGTCATATTGATGCCTGCGTGCTCGGCGGTTTGCAGGTAGACGAAGAAGCCAACCTCGCGAACTGGGTAGTGCCTGGAAAAATGGTGCCCGGTATGGGTGGCGCGATGGATCTGGTGACCGGGGCACGCAAAGTGATCATTGCCATGGAACATTGCGCCAAAGATGGTTCAGCAAAAATTTTGCGCCGCTGCACCATGCCGCTCACTGCGCAACACGCGGTGCATATGCTGGTCACTGAACTGGCTGTCTTTCGTTTCATTGACGGCAAAATGTGGCTCACCGAAATTGCCGACGGGTGTGATTTAGCCACCGTGCGTGCCAAAACCGAAGCTCGGTTTGAAGTCGCCGCCGATCTGAATACGCAACGGGGTGATTTATGATTGGTCGCATATCGCGTTTTATGACGCGTTTTGTCAGCCGGTGGCTTCCCGATCCACTGATCTTTGCCATGTTGCTGACATTGCTAACTTTCGTGATCGCGCTTTGGTTAACACCACAAACGCCGATCAGCATGGTGAAAATGTGGGGTGACGGTTTCTGGAACTTGCTGGCGTTTGGTATGCAGATGGCGCTTATCATCGTTACCGGTCATGCCCTTGCCAGCTCTGCTCCGGTAAAAAGTTTGCTGCGTACTGCCGCCTCCGCCGCAAAGACGCCCGTACAGGGCGTCATGCTGGTTACTTTCTTCGGTTCAGTCGCTTGTGTCATCAACTGGGGATTTGGTTTGGTTGTCGGCGCAATGTTTGCCCGTGAAGTCGCCCGCCGAGTACCCGGTTCTGATTATCCGTTGCTCATTGCCTGCGCCTACATTGGTTTTCTCACCTGGGGTGGCGGTTTCTCTGGCTCAATGCCTCTGTTGGCTGCAACACCGGGCAACCCGGTTGAGCATATCGCCGGGCTGATCCCGGTGGGCGATACTCTGTTCAGTGGTTTTAACATTTTCATCACTGTGGCGTTGATTGTGGTGATGCCATTTATCACCCGCATGATGATGCCAAAACCGTCTGACGTGGTGAGTATCGATCCGAAACTACTCATGGAAGAGGCTGATTTTCAAAAGCAGCTACAGAAAGATGCCCCACCATCCGAGCGACTGGAAGAAAGCCGCATTCTGACGTTGATCATCGGCGCACTCGGTATCGCTTACCTGGCGATGTACTTCAGCGAACATGGCTTCAACATCACCATCAATACCGTCAACCTGATGTTTATGATTGCGGGTCTGCTGCTACATAAAACGCCAATGGCTTATATGCGTGCTATCAGCGCGGCAGCACGCAGTACTGCCGGTATTCTGGTGCAATTCCCCTTCTACGCTGGGATCCAACTGATGATGGAGCATTCCGGTCTGGGCGGACTCATTACCGAATTCTTCATCAATGTTGCGAACAAAGACACCTTCCCGGTAATGACCTTTTTTAGTTCTGCACTGATTAACTTCGCCGTTCCGTCTGGCGGCGGTCACTGGGTTATTCAGGGACCTTTCGTGATACCCGCAGCCCAGGCGCTGGGTGCTGATCTCGGTAAATCGGTAATGGCGATCGCCTACGGCGAGCAATGGATGAACATGGCACAACCATTCTGGGCGCTGCCAGCACTGGCAATCGCCGGACTCGGTGTCCGCGACATCATGGGCTATTGCATCACTGCCCTGCTCTTCTCCGGCGTCATTTTCGTCATTGGTTTAACGCTGTTCTGACGGCAACCCTACAGACAGAAGGAATAAAAAATGAAAAATTGTGTCATCGTCAGTGCGGTACGTACTGCTATCGGTAGTTTTAACGGTTCACTCGCTTCCACCAGCGCCATCGACCTGGGGGCGACAGTAATTAAAGCCGCCATTGAACGTGCAAAAATCGATTCACTACACATTGATGAAGTGATTATGGGTAACGTGTTGCAAGCCGGGTTGGGGCAAAATCCGGCACGTCAGGCACTGTTAAAAAGCGGGCTGGCAGAAACGGTGTGCGGATTCACGGTCAATAAAGTGTGTGGTTCGGGTCTTAAAAGTGTGGCGCTTGCCGCCCAGGCAATTCAGGCAGGTCAGGCGCAAAGCATTGTGGCGGGGGGTATGGAAAATATGAGTTTAGCGCCCTACTTACTCGATGCAAAAGCACGCTCTGGTTATCGTCTTGGAGACGGACAGGTTTATGACGTAATCCTGCGCGATGGTCTGATGTGCGCCACCCATGGTTATCATATGGGGATTACCGCCGAGAACGTGGCCAAAGAGTACGGAATTACCCGAGAAATGCAGGATGAACTGGCGCTACATTCACAGCGTAAAGCGGCAGCCGCAATTGAGTCCGGTGCTTTTACAGCCGAAATCGTCCCGGTAAATGTTGTCACCCGGAAGAAAACCTTCGTCTTCAGTCAAGACGAATTCCCGAAAGCGGATTCTACGGCTGAAGCGTTAGGCGCATTGCGCCCGGCCTTCGATAAAGCAGGAACAGTCACCGCCGGGAACGCGTCTGGCATTAACGACGGTGCTGCCGCTCTGGTGATTATGGATGAATCTGCGGCGCTGGCAGCAGGCCTTACCCCCCTGGCTCGCATTAAAAGTTATGCCAGCGGTGGCGTGCCCCCCGCATTGATGGGTATGGGGCCAGTACCTGCCACGCAAAAAGCGTTACAACTGGCGGGGCTGCAACTGGCAGACATTGATCTCATCGAAGCTAATGAAGCATTTGCTGCACAGTTCCTTGCTGTA
>ENA-ORRA01001675-ORRA01001675.1-human-gut-metagenome-genome-assembly--contig:-NODE-1675-length-14227-cov-3.306026_pt1 | contig 14227 bp, 8 predicted proteins | sample MGYA00242169_ERZ509122 | MGnify/ENA primary metagenome ERZ509122 (study PRJEB26280, sample SAMEA2338650) | human gut metagenome | biome: human gut; feature: human-associated habitat; material: faeces...
TAGTATCCCCCGACGTAGTCCCTGCCCGGCCCGATGCCACCTTCCTCTGGCGTCCCTCTCTCCATCCACACCACAAAACCTCCCCCCCGACTGCATCCCTCACAGACCAATTCCACCTTCCTCTGGCGTCCCTCTATACCTCCAACAAAATAAAAAGCCCCGGTGCCCAGCAAATACAACACTGCCAGACACCAGAGCAAAAAGAACAAATGTCAAGCGGATATTCACAATCCACTTCGCTACTTGCTCATAACCGAATAACTGCTCCACAGCTTATCGCTTTTCGCAGCCCCGCAAAGGACTTAATTGATCCAGTTAAACCTCAATCACTTCCCATACACTGCATTAGACTTACATCCCGAAATATAAGCTTCATAATTCAACGCACTATCATAACGAGCCAAATGCCCCTGCATAACATACGGATACCTCACAACTGACGCCACATATCCCCCGGACTTCTTCAGGCAAGTCAGATAAGTCCTCATCAGTAGCTGATAATCCCCGATCTGCTGATTCGAAGCTCCACCATTATTCTTCGCCTGAATGATCTCATTCCGAAGCTGCATAGCAGAATTTCTCAAAGTCATCGTATTTGACACCGAAACCCATGCCTGCTTATAACCCTCGATCGTCGGTCCAGGGATCATTGTACCGGTAACGTTAAAGATCAGCTCCGCGAGCTCAACATAACAGCTGCCAGTATACCCCTTATGAGTCCATACTGTATCCAGAACCTTCGTCAATGACTTCGTCAACATCTTCTTCACTTTCTTCATACACCTGTCTGACGCATAATCCACCATCAGAGTTTTCAGCGGCTGGTCATAATACTGCTTCAAAAGATCGATTCCCCTCTTCAAAGAAGAATCCTCCTGCAACCGATAATTCAGTCTGTCAAGGCAATCCCGTCCAACCGTAACCAACGTCAGAAAATTCATCAGATAATCTCCAGCACTCATAATAGCATCTGCACTGTTAAAAGTTTTATCAATGGTATCCCACCTGGAAACCCCTTTATCGTTTTTCTTGTAAAACCAATCAAGCATATCATTAAGCTCAGTTCTGCTATACTGCGTCACACCCTCCAGCTTCATAGCCAGCTGATATTTCGTGTCACCATTTTCAAAGAAATGATCCGAAAGATCCTTTGTATTATGAATGATATCATAAGCCTCTGCCAAAGTATCGTTACCATACGTCAGCATAGAACTCTCCGCAGTTTCCACAATAAGCTCCATAGCCAGACTCTGTTTCAGTTTATCATCTGAAAAATCCGTCCCATACGCCTTATTAAACAAATTACACATCGAATACGCAAATCCGTTCAGCATATTGGATTTAACCGTAGCCCAATATGTTGAAGTGCCAAAGCCCGAAGTAGCACTGGTATCCGCACTTAACGCATCAAACATCTCACCCTGAAGATCACTTGTAACCTTGTCAAAACCGGCATTGTTCAGAAACTCCGGATACTTTCTGAAAAGATCATCCGTTGAAAGCTTCGTATCCACGCTGGAATCAACACCACCACCTGCATTAAAGACCACATTCGCTGTCAGCTTCTCATTGCCACCTGCGATTTTAATCTGAGCCCATTTATATTTCGGCCCCGCATAATAAACCTTATTAATATTATTGCAGCCTCTGAATGCATTTGCCTCAACACTGGTCACATTGGAATACACCATTACCGTACGGATCTTAGCACAGCCATCAAATGCACTGCTACCGATCTTCTTGGCATTTTTCGAAATATAGACAGAACCTGAAAGCGAGCTGCACCCCTTCATCAGACTTGCGGAAATCTCTTTCAGACCATCCGGCAGATCAATAGAAGTCAACGATTTACAGCCGGAAAAAGCCTCCGCACCAATAGATACGGTCTTACGGTTAAGAGAAACCGATTTCAGTGCAGTACAATTCTTAAACGCCTTTTTACCAATAGTAAGAACACCCTCTTCTGCGATCACAACCTTCTGGATCTTCTGTCCTTCAAAAACACTGTCCCCAAGTCCTTTTACCCGAACCATTTTCATTCCGATCGTGATCGTCGTAGGAACTGTAACATTCACAGCCTTTCCGGTATATTTCATCAGGATCACTTTTCCATCACTATCCTGTTTAAATACCCAATCACTATTCTGGACTTTTCCTGTCAGATTGATCGTAAATACTCTCTTAGAAGCCAGGTATACCTGATCTGCACTTGTCTTCGTAGTAACCGTCACAACAACTTTGCCCTGGCCTCTCACCATCAGACCTTTGCCGCTTTCATACCACGCCGCTGTTTTTCCGGAATTTGATACTGCGCAGGAATATTTTGCTCCTCCGAGAACTGATATCTTGATCGGCTGATTGAAGTTATCACTGGATATCGTATAACTGTTCTTTCCATCATTCTTTAAAGCCTTGGAAACAAGCTTAATATTCTGACGCCCCTGCAAAACAACCTTCATTTTTTGAGATGCTGCTTTATAATGTTTTGTTTCCGCTGCTCGTACTGTAATAGTTGCAACGCCTGGTTTTTTCAACGTTACCTGCTTTTTCCCTTTAACTATTGTAATTCCTGAAAAATCACTGGACAGACTAATCTTTGGATTTTCCCTTGCAGAAACACTTAAATTCTTTGTTTTTCCAGTCTCTGTCACATTAAAAATGACATTCTTTGTCTTGATTGTCTGTTTTGCCTTTACAATATTAAAGCTTGCCTTTTTACTTTTGGATTTTGCAAAAACGCCCTTACCCTTGATCGTGACGATCACTTTACCAGGTTCTATATTCTTTTTGGAAGGATAAGAAACCGTATAATGCGTTTTCTCTTTTAAAGTCTGTCCATAGAACTTCACTGTAACCTTCGGTGTTTTCGGTTTTCCATTCCAGGTACAGTTTCCTACAGAAATCTTTGCCTTCGTCAAATCCGCCTTTGCCCAGTGAGCATAAAGCTTCTGATCGCGTTTCAAATTGACCTTTGTACCTGCAGTAACCCTTTTTCCGCCTTCCTTCGGTGTTGTATACCACCCCAGAAAATAATAATTCTTTCTGGACGGCGTCGGAAGTTTTCCGTACGCACATTTATTTGTAACCGTCTTTTTCTTATACTTTGACGCAAGCTTCGCATCCTTCGCATTTTTATCAAACGTGATCTTAAAAGTTGTTTTCTCTGTGTTTCCCACTGAAACGAACGGTATGGAGAATTTTTTTGCGTAAGCTTCCGCAAAAGAACCTGTAGAACCTTTTATTGCAAAGTCAGATGAAACATTAACAAAAATCGTATCTTCATTCAAATATGTGATATCATTATACCACGCCATTGTTTTTACACTTGGCGGGATCATAACCCATTTCAGTGATTTACAATCCTTAAAAACATACTCCTTGATATCCTCCACAGAGGAAGGTAATGTAAGGTTTTCCAACTTCTCACACTTGTAAAACGCCTCTTTCCACAAAACTTTAAGTCCACTGTTGATCACAACTTTCTGCAGATTTACACATCTTCCGAATGCAATATAATCAACTTCTGTAACCGTTGAAGGAATCTCTATGGATTCGATCCCCGTACATCGGTAAAACAGTCCCTGTGGGATTTTCTTGATTCCTTTTCCAAAGGTTACCTTTTTCAGATTCACGCAATCTGCAAAAGGGCCGCCCATATCATAGTAATTTCCTGTAGCTCCATTTGTCTCCACACCAGCCGGAATATTTACTTCTGTCAGACTCTGGCAGTTATAGAACACACTTATCCCAAGATACTCCAGGGAATCTGGAAGTACAACATTTTCCAGGCTTGTACAGTTAGCAAAAACATTATCACGGATCGTTTTCAGCGTTTTCGGAAGGTCGCGTTCTGATAATTTCATATTTTTGCAGTTCTGAAAAGCTTCTGAATCAATACCCTCCAGCTTTTTGGAAAGAGTCACCTTTTTGAGATTTTTACAGCCAAAAAACGCACTGTACCCGATCCATTTCACACTATCCGGAATCACAATTTCCTCCAGCCCTATATCACCGGAGGGTGCATAAAAAATCCCTCTTGGAACTTCCTCCATTCCGTTGTCCAAAGTCACATTTTTCAGATTTTTACAGCCATAAAAGGGACCTGGCCACTGCCGGTTCGCCGCTGTGGTATCATGGGTCTTCATTTTTGGTGGGATGTTGATCGTCGTAAGACCTGTACAATCTCCGAAAGCTCCTACATCCAGAAATTTCAGCGTAGATGGAAGCTTCACGGAAGTCAAACTCTTACTGTAGGAAAACGCTCCATTATAAATATTTTCCAGGCCTTCCGGAAGAATCACTTCCGTAAGTGCAGAACAACTCCGAAACGCATATGCCTCGATATTTTTTACAGTATCCGGAACAACGATCTTTCTCACACCGGAACACTGCAAAAACAAGCCTTTGGCAATCTTTGTGATCCCTTTTCCAAAGGTGACCGTCGTCAGACCTGCATCTCCCGCAAAAATTCCCGGATACGCCGGACTCTCACCCACATAACCATGTGTGACCATCGATGCAGGGATATGGATACGGGTAAGACTTGTACACTGCTTGAATGCACCTGCTTCTACCACCACCCCATTATCCGGAATGTGAATAGAAGAAAGGGATGTACAGCCGGAAAAAGCTCCTCGTCCGATCTCTTTTACAGAATCCGGAATATTCAGACTTGTCATATTAATACAGTCTGAAAATGCCCCGGTATCGATCCGTACAACCGGCTTGCCATTGATCGAAGATGGGATGTTTCCATTCACATAAGCGCATCTGTCACTTTTTATCTTCTTGTTATTCTTATCGTAATGGTCATCGTTAATGACCGCTTTGATCGTAACCTCACCTTTTTCATTAGAAACACAGCGCAGTCCGTTCCATTCAAATTCTGCATTATCCGCACCTGCTGAAAATGCATCTTCACTGCCATCCTCAAGCTGAGCTTCTTCCACTTCCGTAGCATCCACAGATCCTGGATCTTCTGCCAGACTTTCCGGTTCCTCTTCCAATTCCGGATCTGTTTCCGGTTCTGTTTCCAGTTCCGTAGAAATATCCGCTTCATTCGCACCGGACTCTATCATTTCTGATCCATCTTCTCCGGGATCATCAACCTGCTCTGTCTCAGAATCAGCTGTCTCATCGGATGGCAACTCCTCCTCTGCATCCGTCAATTCCTCAGCACCGTTTTCCTCAGTTGGCTGCAGTTCCTCTTCCACTGCCTGTTCCACACTCTCTTCTGCTGAAAAATCAGCTGCACTGACCAGCATTCCCGAATCCAGGCTGCCAGCCAGAAGCGTCATTGTCAGCATCAATGCCAGTTTTCTTTTCATACCCAATCCTCCTTAAAAAATATAAAGCAGCCATATTTTATTACTGCTTATTATCCTGATTTTCTTTCTGATTCTTTTCTTTTTTCTGAGCAGTACTGTCGGACTCTGCAGAATCTCCCTGCATGATCTTATTCAGTTCCTGGATCATCTCTTCATCCTTCAAACGGAATTTTACCTCTACACGTCTGGACGCATCCTTATCTACATTTCCATCTGCATCCAGAACCGGATCTGACATGGAATGCCCATTCACTGTCAGACAATCCTTCAGTTCCTGAACCTGTGAATCCTTCAGAAAATCACTCTTAATATCCAAAAGATACTGCGCTACCGCCAGAGACCTCTTCTGTGACAGCTCCAGGTTATAACTGTAATCTCCGTCTGTATCCGTATAACCATCAATAATAATCTCGCCAAGATATTTCTTATAGGAATCATCCAGCAACACCTTACAATATGTCGGCAGCACCATAGACAATGTCATCTTACCGGAATCGGTAAGCTCTGCCTGATCATAATCAAACATAACATTGGCATTCAGCGTCAGCGCACCTGTCTGTGGATCAATATCCACATTGAGGTTCTTTTTTTCAAATTCCTTCTGCAAAGCTTCCACAACCTCAGCTTTCACGCCGATGATCTTGTCAATCTTCTCCTGTTGCTCTTCCAGAAGCTCTGTTTTTTCATCCAGCGCAGACTGCTGCTCTTTCAATGTATCCTGTTGGCTGGAAAGCTTCTTTTTCTGAGAGGCCAGCTTTTTCTGCTGCGCCTCAAGCGTTTCCTGCTGTTTGGCAAGCTTCTCCGCCAGAGAAGACAGTTCTTCATCCTGAGATTTGATCTGCTTGTCCTTGGACTTGATCTGCTCATCCTGGCTCTTTAATGTTCCTGCCTGCTCATCCAGCGCATTCTGTTTTTCCAGAAGCTCTTCTGTATATTTTTCCTGAAGAGCGATTTTTTCATCCCGTTCCTTCAGACTGTCCTGATAGCTCTTCTGTGCCTGAAAAAGTGTCACACACATGATCAGAACAAAAAGCAGCAAAACTCCTGCCATCATATCCGAATAAGAACGCCAGACATTAAACCCATGCTCCTCCGGCTTTCTTTTTTTGCGCATTGACAATTCCTCTCTTATTTAAATAAACCAAAACGGCTTTTCTGTGCTGCCTTCGTTGCCTCACGGATACTGCGCTCGATCTCATCCAGCAGCGCTTCCTGTCTTGCGCCCTGTCCTTCCAGAAGATCCTCCAGACCCGTCAGCTTATCCTTAAGTTCCTGGATACCGGCATTGCTTCCATAGCCCCAGGGCTGTCCGGCGATCAGATGGATATCACGGTTATTTTTTGCCGTCTTGATCTCAGAAAGAAGCCTGCGTACCTCATCCAGAACACTATTGACCATCTTCTGGCTCTCGGTAAATTCTTTCACTCTGGCTTCAAAATCTTCGATCATCTTCTTATCTTCACGAAGAAGCTCCTCGCTGATCCTATTGGAATCCGCAACTGCTTTCATCCCTTCTGCAGCACTGTCCACATACTGGCGCATAGATGCATTGCAGTTTTTCCAGAGATCTGCGGATTCTTTTTCATTTTCATGCATATGCCGGGCAAACTTTTCGTAATCCTGTTTCTGCAGCTGCTGGATCATCTGATTATCCCGGATAATACGGTCTGCAGTCTTCATATAACTGCTCTGCATCTCATCGATTTCCTTAATGGCATCCTTCATGGCACGTTCCTGCTTCGTAAAAGTTTCACTCAGCTGACTGCTCATGGTCTTGTACAATTCTGATGTATATTCTGTATTCTCCTTCTGCACCTTCTTAAGTTCTGCCAGAGCATCATTAAAATCTTCAAACTGCATCTGAAAGGAACCATGCATCTCGCTTAAAAACGTATCCAGGATCTCCCGGATCGCATCCTGCTGCCCTTTTGTCACAGATGCGGTAAGAACGTCCAGAGAATCATTCATCTTCTGAAAAGTAGGTGTGATCACTTTCTCAAAGCTATCTGCCATCTGCACAGAAAACTGTTCCGCCATCTGTTTCATGGCTTCTGTCTGCGTCTTCTGGCTGGAAACAAGGAGATTCCAGGACTCATTCTCCGCAGTAGGGAGCACCAGTGCGTGAAAACGATCCAGAAAATCCTGCATTGCCTGGGACATCGCAGAATATCCGCTTTTCATCCCAAATGTGTACACAACAGAAAGTGCAACTCCATAAATGGAAGTCAGAAACGCAACTTTGATGCCATCTACAAGAGCGGATACCGAGCTTGTCATCACTTCATAATCTGTGGGCTGGAAGTTCTTAAGTCCCCACACAAGACCGATAAATGTTCCAAGGATGCCAAGGCTTGTAAAAATGTCCGGAGCCATCTCAAGGAGTCTCTTGTGGATATGTACATCTACATCCTCAATATTCACAAAATCCTCTACTTCAGCGATCCCTTCTTCCGTTCTGCTGATGCTGTCAACAAAATCATCCATCTTTTTGTCGAGATAGCGGTCACCGAAAATCCCTCGCAGCTGCCCAATCTCTTCTTTTCTGGCTCTTCCCGGAAGCTGAAACACTTCTGTGATCTCACCAGCGCCATGCTTCAGTGCTCTTGACAGGTTATCCATCCGATATAAACCTGCAAAAAGCCCCACTGCGTATATGATCAGCATAAGTCCCAGAAATGTAAAATTATAAAGCAACACATTCCCGGAGCCTTTTCCAACATAAGCAGTCAGGGTTGCCGCGGCCACTGTTACTGCCAGAAACAGCACTGTATTCATAAACTTTTTTCCCATAATATGCCTCCCCTGTCTTTATTTTTGAAAAAAGTTACTCTTTTGTTCCCATACTATCATAACATCTTCCCTAAAACAACCAGAAAGGACAATTCCTTCGCCAAAAGAATTGTCCTTTCGTCTTTTTTCTATTTTATACTTTTATTTATACTTTTATACGGCAGGCTGCATCATCGCTGATCAGGATCCTGCGTCCGCAAACACCTACGATCACTCCGCCAAGTATCCTGCTTATGATCTGTACGGTCTTTCCTTCGCTGACATCATATTGCCTGATCTGTTCCATAGTCTCCGGCATTCCGGTCATCCACTTGATCGTGTAGCTTTCCCCTGCTTTTGTCTCATTTAATGACTGCATATACTCACCCCATTCCATATATCACATCGCTATCAGTAATTATCCTCTATCCGTAGGCGGATATTCGCAATCCGCACTTGGTTAAATGATTTCATATAATTCCAACACAATTCTGCATCTTTATATAATTAGTAAGGTTTAACTTTTATTTTTCTGAATTATCCATTGCTTTTATATATTTTATCTCATTTTATCTCAATTAGTCAATCATAACCTGTGAAATTCCACCAATAAAAACAAGCAAAAAAGAAACGCAGAACAGCCATTACAGTTATTCTGCGTTTCTCATTATTTTCTATGCATAAACTCTATCTTCTTCCAGAAGCGTTGTCTTTCCATTCTTTACTTCCACAAGATTAACACAGCAGTTTGGCGGCACGGAGCCTCTCCAGAAATTCTCCGGATCAGGATCTACATTCTGAAGAAGAGCACGGACTGCACATCCATGAGAGGCAACAAGAATTGTTTTATCCGCAAGAGTCGGATCAGATGTTATTTCATCCCAGAAATCCTTTGTCCTGGCGATCACATCAAAAATATCCTCGCCCTTTTCCGGTCGTTTAAAATTTACCGGATCACGGAAAAAAGTCTCGATCTGCGGATCGATATAATTGCCATCTGCATCTCTTACCTGATCACCCTCCAACACACCAAAATCGATCTCCTGAATCCGCTTATCCGGTATGATCGGAACATCACGTTTCCCCAGAACATATTCTGCTGTCTGTTTTGCCCTTGAGAGCGGACTTGTAAAACAGATATCAAACTTCACATTACGGAGAGCTTCTCCGGTTTTTTCCGCAAGAAGGATCCCTTCCTTCGCAAGAGGTACATCCGCTGCACCCTGAAGCTTTTTTAATTTATTCCACTCAGTCAGGCCATGTCTTACAATGTAGATCAGCATCAGCTTCTCAGCTCGATTCCAAGTCCGTTAAGACCATTCATGATCTTTTTCATTGCTGCGGAGATCTCGTTTTCACCAAGAGTCTTGTCATGGGCACGGAATACCAGAGAATAAGCCATGGATTTGAAACCTTTCTCAATCTGTGCGCCCTCATAGATATCGAACAGCTGATAACTCTCAAGAATATTTCCGCCTCTCTGATCAAAAATCTCCTCGATCTGTCCTGCGAGAACTGCATGGGGAACTACAAGGCTCAGGTCACGAGTTACAGCCGGATATTTGGCAATTCCTGTATATTTGTGGTTGAAACCAGCAAATTCCAGAACATCCAGAATGTCGATCACTGCGATATATGCCTTTTCTCCGATAGAGTAATTATCTGCAACAGCCGGATGAACCTCACCTAAGTATCCAACTACCTTACCCTCGTAGATCATGTTAGCCTGTCTTCCCGGATGAAGGAATGGTTTTCCGCTGTTTGGATCGTAGGTAACCTTTTTCTTCATTCCGATCTTCTCGAAGAACTCCTCGCATACACCCTTCATATCAAAGAAATCGCCTTTTCCGTACATTCCAAGTGTAAACATGGTACGCTCATCCGGAAGCTCTGTGACCGGAAGGGACTTCGGAAGATAGATATTTCCAAGCTCGTAAAGACGAACATCTTTATTACGTCTGTTATAGTTTGTGGAAAGGGATGCCAGCATACCGTTCAGTGTGCTTGTACGCATGATACTGTAGTCCTCTCCAAGAGGATTGCTGATGGTGATGACTTTACGAAGATCACTGTCCTCAGGAATACAAAGCTTGTCAAATACCTTCGGGCTTTCGAAAGAATAGGACATTCCCTCTGAGAATCCGCAGTATTCTGCGATATCTCTTGCAACCTCCTGGATACGAAGCTTAAATGGCAGCTTACCTGTAGTAGCCTCTCCTGTAGGAAGTGTCATCGGGATCTTATCATAGCCATAGAATCTTGCAACCTCCTCTGCAACATCTGCATTACAGTGGATATCCTGACGGAATGTCGGTGCAACGATCTCGTCTGTTTTTTCATCATAAGCCAGTTCTACACGTCCAAGATAATCGATCATCTCTTCTTTTGTAAGGCTGGTTCCAAGAAGCTTGTTGATCTTCTCAGGCTCAAATTTTACTCTGGATGGCTCTCTTGTCTCGCTGCAGACATCAACCATTCCGCCTACAACCTCACCTGCACCAAGCTCTTCCATCAGCTGGCATGCACGGTCAATTGCAGCCTGTGCATTGTTCGGGTCAAGACCCTTCTCAAATTTACCGGATGCATCTGTACGAAGTCCGATCCTCTTGGAAGAAAGACGGATGCTGGTTCCATCGAAGCACGCCGCCTCAAAAAGGACAGTTTTTACATCGTCTGTGATCATGGAATTCTCTCCACCCATGATACCCGCGATGCCGACAGCCTTCTCACCGTCACAGATCATCAGAACGTTCTCATCCATGATACGCTCCTGGCCATCCAGTGTGACGAATTTCTCATCTTTTCCTGCACGGCGTACAACGATCTCCTGATTTGCGATGGTATCCAGATCATATGCATGCATTGGCTGTCCAAACTCTTCCATTACATAGTTTGTGATATCAACCAGGTTGTTGATCGGGCGGATTCCATTGGAAGCCAGACATCTCTGCATCCACTTCGGGGACGGACCGATCTTGACATTTTTTACAACTCTTGCGCAGTAACGCGGGCAAAGCTCCGGATCCTCTACAGTAACCTTTACATAATCGGAAGCTTTCTCATCATTTTCCTTAACCTCTACAATCGGCGGGCAGAATTTCTTCTGGAGGGTTGCTGCTGCCTCTCTTGCGATTCCAAGAACACCGTAGCAGTCTACACGGTTGGAAGTGATCTCATACTCAAATACCACATCGTCAAGGCCAAGTGCCTTAACAGCGCTCTCACCCACAACTGCGTCCTCAGGAAAAATATAGATTCCGTATTCCGGTGCTTCCGGATACATTTCTCTGGTGCTTCCAAGTTCCTCGATAGAGCACATCATACCAAAGGACTCAACGCCACGGAGTTTGCCTTTTTTGATCTTGATCCCTCCGGGAGTCATTTTTCCATCATGGCCGCCTGCAACACGCCCGCCATCAAGAACAACCGGAACCTTATCTCCTTCTTTTACATTTGGAGCGCCTGTTACGATCTGCACACTCTCAGTTCCGATATTTACCTGGCAGATGATCAGCTTATCTGCATCCGGATGCTTCTCGATCTTATCGATCTGGCCGATCACGATCTTATCAAGATCTGCATCCAGCTCTGTAAAGCCCTCTACCTTTGTGCCTGTTAAGGTCATGGCATCTGTATATTCCTGTGCCGTTACATCCAGATCCGGCACATATGTTTTAATCCAAGATAATGAAGTATTCATTTTGGTTGTCCCTTCTTTTTTCTATATTTACTGTCAGACGGATACTCATGATCCGTGTTCACTGTTTTAGAACTGTTTCAGGAATCTGCTGTCGTTCTCATAGAGAAGACGCATATCATCGATCTCATATTTCAGAAGTGCGATACGCTCCAGACCTACACCAAAGGCAAATCCTGTATACTCATCCGGATCGATCCCGCACATACGGAGAACATTCGGATGAACCATACCACAGCCAAGGATTTCGATCCAGCCGGAACCTTTACAGAAACGGCAGCCTTTTCCGCCGCATTTGAAGCAGGAAACATCAACCTCAGCGCTCGGCTCTGTGAACGGGAAATGATGCGGACGGAATTTGGTCTTTGTCTCCGGTCCGAACAGCTCTTTTGCAAACTCCTGAAGGGTTCCCTTAAGATCTGCAAACGTAACATTCTTATCAATAACAAGGCCCTCGATCTGATGGAAGGAAGGTGAATGTGTTGCATCTACCTCGTCAGAACGGAATACACGGCCAGGTGCGATCATACGGATCGGAAGCTTGCCTTTTTCCATCTCACGTGCCTGCACCGGTGATGTCTGGGAACGGAGCAGAATGGAATCATTGATAAAGAATGTATCCTGCTCATCTCTTGCCGGATGATCCTCCGGAATATTCAGCTTTGTAAAGTTGTAGTCCGCATACTCAACCTCCGGACCTTCCACAACCTCATAGCCCATTCCGACGAAAATACGCTCAACTTCTTCCAGCGCGATAGTATTCGGATGGCGATGACCGATCTTCGCTTTCTTTGCAGGAAGTGTTACATCGATCACTTCTGCCTTCATTTTTTCCTCACGGACCTTCTCCTCGAAATCCTTTTTGGAGGCTTCCAGAAGTTCTTCGATCTTAGCTCTTGTCTCATTGACAAGCTGTCCAACCTTCGGACGCTCTTCCGGAGCAACATCCTTCATACCTTTTAAGATTGCAGTAAGCTCACCTTTTTTTCCAAGATATGCAACACGCACATCATTCAGCTTATCCAGGCCCTCGGATTCCTCGATCCGTTTTCTGGCATTTTCAGCCAGTTCCTGAAGTCTTTCTTTCATATCCATGGTCTATTTCTCCTTTAATTAAAATGATCAAATGATCCGCCGCCCACCCCGAAGTTCCAGATATGGGCAATAAAAAAACCGTCCCTTATAAAAGGGACGGAATATCCGCGGTACCACCCAGTTTCCCATGAAAAGATCACGGGCACCTCTTGTCTGCTTAACGCGCAGCTTACGTCATCTCCTACTGTTACTTCAGAGAGGAAGCTCCGGTGGGAAATTCAAGAACCATCTGAACCCGGGGAAGCTTACAGCCGGTGACTTCCCTTCTCTGTGAGAAAATGATCCTCTATAAACACCTTCACAGCTTTTCTGTCTTTTAATACTATGCCACAAGGTCTGCCTTCTGTCAAGCGCAAAGTCAGGATTCTTTGGAACTGTTTTTTTCATTTTCTTTCTTGGAAAGAAGTGTTTTTACAGATCTCTGGGCCTTTCGGAATTCATTTTCGAAGTAGGCATTGATCTCCGCCCCGTAAAGAAGCAGGTTCATACACACATACAGCCACAGCATTACCATGATCAGCGCAGTCAGACTTCCGTACATATTTCCAAAATTCGGAAAAAATTCAAAATACAGTGAAAATCCATAGGAAAATATCATCCATGCCACTGCGATCATAAATGCACCCGGAAGCTGGCTTTTAAAGGTTGCCTTTCGGTTTGGAAGCACTTTATAAAGGACCAGAAACACTGCAAACAGCACGGCAAATACAAGCAATGTCCTGGCCCCTATAACCTTGGCCAGCAGCCTCCCGAGAATCGGAATGGTTCTCTGTGCAGCTACTTGGATTCGATTACCAAGAACCAGGACCAGAAGAGTGACAATGATCGCCAGCACAAACAACAGCATATAAAAAACCGAATAGATTCGGGTCATCAGCCAGTTTCGGGTTTCCTTTACATGATAAATGGTATTTAAGCCATTGGTGATCGCCTGCATTCCCTTTCCAGACGCCCAGAGCGCCATCAGCGCAGACAACGGCACGATGGCTGTACTTCTTTTGTATACTTCTACCACAATGCTCAGCACAAAGGTCTGCAGATTTCCGGGCACAAACCCGATGATGGCATCCCTGACAACATTATAGCTTAACGGTGTATAACGGATCAGCGTTGTAAGAAACAGTATAAACGGGATAAAAGACATGATCAGAAAATACGCTGCCTGGGCCGCATATGCACTGACATGATCTCCGTTTGCCCTGCGCACAAATCCCAGCATGAGCTGGATTATATTTTTCTTTTCCTCGTCCATGCTGACCTCCCTCAGGTTTCTTTTTTCACCAGGAAAAACGTTCAAATCCGATCTTATCCTGGATTTCCGGAAAAAGCTTTACTTCCG